>JGI24708J26588_10003526_pt1 | contig 11292 bp, 9 predicted proteins | sample BioPla1DNA2_FD_26588 | JGI IMG/M metagenome (IMG submission 26588) | reverse complement strand
TCATAATTTCCTTTGATTTCAGCTTAATCTGATAAAGCAACAAACCTAGTCAATTACTATTCTAGAATAGTATTGACACTATATTTCTCTAATGTTAGTATAATATATGACGATGTTTTAATCTATATAATTTAATATTAATATAATTAATATAATTGATATAGTTAACATATCTAAATCACTATATGGAGGTCTTAAAATGTTTGAAGAACAATTATCATTTACAGATGCAAAAAAAAGATTAGAAGGTATTTTAGCAGATACTAAACTAATACCTAGTCCTGTTTTTAGTGAAAAATCAGGCAATGAAGTATATATTAAACCAGAAAACCTTCAAGTTACTGGTGCCTTTAAGATTCGTGGTGCTTTTAATAAAGTATCTAAATTATCTGAAGAAGAAAAAAGCAAAGGAATAATAACAGCATCTGCTGGTAATCATGCTCAAGGTGTGGCTTATGCAGCACAAAAATTAGGTGTTAAAGCCACTATTTGTATGCCTGAAACAACTCCACTTATTAAGGTAAATGCTACAAAGTCCTATGGAGTAGATGTTGTTTTACATGGTGAATGCTTCGATGACGCATATGCTAAGGCATGTGAATTAGAAAAAGAACATGGATATACATTTATCCATCCTTTCAATGACTTAGATGTAATAGAAGGACAAGGAACTATTTCCCTTGAAATTTTAGAAGAATTAGAAGATGCTGATTGTATTATAGTACCAATTGGTGGTGGTGGTTTAATTAGTGGAGTAGCAATTGCTGCAAAAACTATAAATCCAAATATTAAAATAATAGGTGTTGAGCCTGAAGAAGCCCAATCTATGAAAGAGTCTATAGAAAAAGACGAAATTATCACTTTAGATACAGTAAATACTATTGCCGATGGTACTGCCGTTAAAACTCCTGGAGATTTAAACTTCTCCATAGTAAAAAAATATGTTGATGAAATAGTTACTGTATCAGATTATGAAGTAATGGATGCATTTTTAACATTGACAACATCACATAAAATCATTGCTGAAAACTCTGGTTCACTATCCTTAGCAGCATTAAATAAAATTCAAGAAAAAAATAAAAAAGTAGTTTGTTTAATTAGTGGAGGAAATATAGATATATTATCTATATCTGATCTTATTAATCAAGGATTAGTATATGCTGGTCGTATTTTCTGTTTCTCTGTTAATGTAGTCGATAAGCCAGGAGAGCTACATAGAATATCTGATGCCTTGGCTAAATTAGACGCTAATATAATTAGTGTAGAACATCATTCACGTAGAGGTAAAAATATATTCATGGATGTAAATCTAGAAATAGCAGTGGAGACAAATGGTCACTCTCATATAGAATATATAACTAATGAATTAACTAAGCAAGGATATGAAATTTCAAAAATTTATTAATTAATTTTTACTTATGTAAAAACTGGATTAAGGAATTCCTTAATCCAGTTTTTTATTAAATACTTGTTTTATCCAGTTCTTGTAAATTGTATCTTTTAATAATATCCATAAGCTTTATGGGATATTGAGAATCTGTAGCATATCCAGCCCTTCTTATGGCCCATGCTCCTTGTGTACTATCATGCATAACTTCCCTAAATATTTCGTACCTACTTGCTTCCAATAATAATCTCTTATGATCCTTCCAACTCTCCCTTGGATCTTCATATGATCTAAACTTTGCATCAATACGGAAAGTTACTCCATTATATTCTTCCCATGTATTAGATATGACAAAGTCTTCATCGCCTTTTTGCTTTATTCCAAATAAATTATTGGATAATTTTCCACTATATTTATCCACAGGCACACTTTGTCCCCATCCTGTTTCAAGAATAGCCTGTGCCGTTTGTAATGCTGCAGACATTCCAGTTTCTTCCCAAGAATCCCTTGCTAATTCTGATGCAAAACCTAAGAACTTATCTTTTTCAATAATAGGCTTTGATCCATATAGTTCCCCTAAATATATTCTAACTTTTATCTCTTCGCTTGAAATATCTTTGCCATTATATTTACCAACAGCCTTTATATTCCAATATCCTTCTCCAAAAGTCTTAGGATCAAGGGAATATTCAGTGGAAGGTTTCCCTGAAGCTATGGTCTTCTTTAATCCTGTATTATTATTTGTAGCTATATAACTTATGCTATCTAAATTTATATTACTAATATTATTTAGCTTTACTTCTCCAGTAATTACTTGATTAGGCCCTATTCCTTGAACTAATAATTCAGGTCTACCTAATAAATTAATTTCTATAGCTTCACTATCATGATAACTACCCTTAGTATCTTTAACTCTAACTAAAACTTCCTTTTTACCTTTATATTCTGGTCCAGGAAACCATCTATATCCTCCATAGGGTATAGTTGCAATTATTTCTTCCTTTTTAGTAATTGGATCCCTTAATATATATTGGGTTTCACTTACATTAAAGTTTCTAGAAGCTAACAAATTAATAGGCTTATCAATACTTTCTCCTGATGAAACACCGCTTAAAGACAATCTTCGTGGTACCTCTACCTTAGCTTTAACCTCTTCACTTGAATAAGATTTCCCATCCTTATCATAGGCTATAACCTTAAAGGAATACTCACCATTTTCTTCTATCATTGGAGACCACTTATATTCTCCCTGGGGATCTTGTTCACTAGTTGTAGTAGTTGTTTTCTTGTCTAAATTAGTAATTTCATACTTTACATAGGAAGAAACAAAATTAATATCTGGAACTAAAGATACAGTTCCACTTATTACTTGACTTTCAGATATGCCTTTTATTTTTAAATCTACCTTTGGTTTTACATTGATATAAACTGGTAGAGCATGTCCACCAATAAATTCTCCAGTTTCATCATATATTGCAGCTACAAGAACTTTTTCACCTTCATCTTCTAATCTGGGTAACCATTTATAATTGGAATTTAAATCCTTACCCCTAGCTACAACTATACCTTCAGCAGTATTAGGATTTAATAATAAATATTTGATCTCCCTTGCCTTTTTTATGTCCATATCCTTAAAATCCGTTTGTAATTCTGTCTTTCCTGTTATAACTTGTCCAGGATTAATAGATGAAATCTCCATATCGAAGAAAGGAATAATATCTGAGGTTTTGCTAGAATCAACTATTATGGTTCTAGTATCATTATCCCATTCAATACCTACACCTAATGCATTACTAACTAATCTTACAGGAACATAAGTAAGCTCATTTATAATTTTAGGTGCAACATCACTTAAACCAAATTTCTTTTCACTATTATTATATTGAATTAAATGACTATCAATCTTTAATACTACAGACATATTATCTTTTTCTAAAGTAACCTTTCTTTCATCATGATTCCAACCTACTTTTGTCCCAATTGACTCTGCAATAAATCTTACAGGTACTAAGGTTCGATCATTTTCAGTTATTGGCACTGCTAAGGAAGTTACATCCTTACCATCTACTATAAGTTTAATAGGCTCNGCCGCCATGGATTTAGGGCTACAACCTAATGTTAAAATCATCACTACGATTAATACTAAAAGAAAATTATATTTTCTCATCTGCATCCCTCCTTTAAAACTAATTATAACATACTCAATATAATATAAAAACATTAAAAATTAAATCTTTAATTTCCTTTCCTTGATAATACCTTATTTTTAGAGATATAATAGTAATAAGTACCAAAATAAGGTAATAAGGAGGATTTAAATTGATTGTAGGATTAGATATGGGAGGTACCCACATAGACGGAGTCATTGTAGAAAATGGAAAAGTTATAAATAAAATTAAAAATCCTACTAATAGGGAAGATTTATTTGAAACTATTTGGACTGCTTTACAAGAATTACTTGTAGGTTATGACAAAAATAAGATAAAAAGGATTAATTTAAGTACCACTGTTTCTACTAATGCTATTGTAGAAAAGAAAACTTCACCTGTGGGAATGATTATTCAATGCGGCCCAGGAGTTAATTATGATTTCTCAAATTGTGGATATGAAAATATATTTATTTCGGGATATGTAGATCATAGGGGTAAAATGGTACAGGATTTAAAAGAAGAAGAAATAGAAAGTATTAAAAATCTATTTAAAAGCGAAAATATTCATGATTGTGCCATAGTAACAAAATTTTCTACTAGAAACCCAAGTCACGAAATAAGGATTAAAAAGATTTTAGAAAAGGATTTTCCAAATATTACCATGGGACATACCCTTTCAGGTAAATTAAACTTTCCCCGTAGAGTATATACTTCATATCTAAATTCAGCAGTATATAATACATTTAAGAATTTTGCTAATAATATAAAAAAATCTTTAGAAAAAGAAGGTGTAAATGCTCCATTGTTTATATTGAAGGCAGATGGTGGAACTATGGATATTGAAACTGCCGAAGAAAAACCTGTTGAAACTATTCTCTCTGGACCTGCTGCCAGTTTTATGGGAATAAATGCTATGCTTCCCTCAAGGAAAGACGCCCTATTATTAGATATAGGTGGCACTACTACAGATATTTTCTTCTTAGCAGATGGAGTGCCTTTATTTGAACCTTTAGGAATTACAATAAATAATTATAAAACCCTTGTAAGAGCTATTTATAGTGTGTCCATAGGTTTAGGTGGAGATAGTAGTGTTGAAATCCATAACGAAGAAATTAAAATAGGACCTGAAAGAAAAGGAAATCCTATATCCTTTGGTGGAACAAGTCCTACTCCTACAGATGCAATGATAGTTTTAGGATTAATGAAAGGTGGAAATAGGGATAATGCATATAAAGCTATGGAAACCTTAGGTAAAGAATTAAATCTTTCTCCAGAAGAAATATCTAAAAAGATTCTTGAAACCATGGCAGATATAATTAAAAATAAAGTAGATAAGCTTTTAGTCAATATAAATAGCCAACCTGTATATACTGTTAAAGAGCTATTATATGGTAAAAAAGTTCAACCAAAATTAATAAATGTTATAGGTGGTCCAGCTAAAGTATTAGCACCTATCTTAAAGGATAAATTTGGTATCCCAACTTATTATCCTGAAAACTATCATGTTGCTAATGCTGTTGGTGCTGCTTTAGCAAAACCTACCATAGAAATAAATATGATTGCTGATACCGATAGAAAAATTCTAAATGTCCCTGAAGTAGAGTTGTATGAAACTATAAATAGAAATTATAATCTTGAAAAAGCTAAAAATAGAGCCTTAGAATTAGTTAAAAACGCAGCTATTAATATGGGTGCCAAAGAAGAAGAAATTGAAGCTGAAATAGTAGAAGAAAGCAGCTTTAATATGGTAAAAGGATTTTATACTTCTGGTAAAAACATAAGGGTAAAAGCTCAAGTAAAACCTGGTCTTATTTACCATCTAAGGAGGGATAAATTTGAAAGCTAAAAATAAATTAGGTCTTGTATTTTTTCCTGCCTTTGATTGGGCTATTTCTCCTACTCATCCTGAAAGAGAAGAAAGACTTTTATATACTCAAGATCAAATATTTGAAGAAGGAATTCAAGATATTGAAGGTATAAAATTTTATAATCCTATAGTAGCAAAGGAAAAAGATATAAAAAGGGTTCATTTTGCAGTTCCAAATGTAAAATCAAGGGTTACTAAATCCCATTTAGTATCTTTAGGTGGTACTATAAAAGCATTTCAAGCTGTAATGGACAAAGAAGCAGATAAATCCTTTGCATTAGTTCGCCCACCTGGACATCACGCCCATAGGGTTATATATGGTGATAGAGGCTTTTGTATAGTAAATATAGAAGCCGTTGCCTTAGAAAGAATAAGACAAGAATATGGAAACTTACGTGTGGCAATTGTAGATACAGATTGCCACCATGGAGATGGTACAGAAGATATATATTGGAATGATAAGGATACCCTATTTATTTCCTTCCATCAAGATGGTAGAACATTATATCCTGGAACTGGATTTATAGATGATTTTGGTGGCCCAGCTGCCTATGGATATAATGTGAATATTCCCTTACCACCTGGCACTGGAGAAGAAGGGTTCTTATATGTATTAGATAATGTTGTACTACCTATATTAGATGAATACAAACCAGATATTATTATAAATTCTGCTGGTCAAGACAACCACTATACAGATCCTATTACAAATATGAATTTTACTGCCCAAGGATATGCCATACTAAACGATAGATTAAATCCAGATATGGCAGTTTTAGAGGGAGGATATTCCATAGAAGGAGCCTTGCCCTATATTAATCTAGGGATTATATTGGCTATGGCTGGACTAGACTATTCCAATGTCCACGAACCTGATTATGATAGAGAAAAATTAAAACAAACTGAGGAAATTACAGAATATATAAAACAAGTCTCTGATGTAGTATATAAACGTTGGAAAAATAGGGATAATCTAAAATCCAAAAAATTTAAAGGGTTAGAATATGTTGAAAGATCTAGACAAATCTATTATGATACCGATGGGATCATGGAAAATCAAGTTCAAAACTTTAAAATATGTAATAAATGCTCTGGAGTGAATACTATACATTCTAGAAGTGATAAGGGTTATAAAATATTAGCCATAACTATTCCTAGAGATGCATGCTCTAGTTGTTTAAATGAAGCTTATTATCTATATAAAAATACCCCTAAGGGAAACTTTACAAATATATATCTTCAAGATAGGGTAAATGATAAATATTTTTCTAAATAAAAAGGAGAGAACTTGTCTCTCCTTTTACTATACATATACTTTAATTATTTCCAATGCTAATCTTGCTGCATTTTCTAAATCCTTAATGTGAATATGTTCTTCTAGGGTATGAGGTTTTCTTTCTCCAATTCCTAAGTTTACCGCTGTAATACCATTTGCATTTAAAATATTTGTATCACTTCCACCACCTGAAGTAGTAGTATATGATTCTAAACCTATATTGGTACAAGCAGATTTAACTCTTTGTACTATTTCATGATCTTCATCTACTTTAAACGCTCCATAAGAATTCCTAACATCTAGTTCTACTTTTCCACCATATTTCTTAGCTGCATCTTCACAGCATTTAACCATATGATCTGTCTGTACTTGCAATTTATCATCTTTTAAGCTTCTAGCTTCACCTTTAATTTCCACTTCCTTAGGCACTATATTTGTAGCTGACCCACCAAAAATATATCCTATATTAGCTGTTGTTTCCTCATCTATCCTCAACAGTTTCATATTGCTAATGGCTTCTGCTGCTATTTGTATAGCACTAATTCCATTTTCTGGAGCTACTCCAGCATGGGCTTCTTTTCCTATAAACTTAGCATTAATTTTATTTTGTGCAGGTCCTTGAACTATTATTTGTCCAGGTTCTCCACCACTATCTAATACAAATCCTACTTTAGCATTTAATTTAGTATAATCTAAATTTTTAGCTCCAAAAAGTCCACCTTCTTCAAATATAGAAAATACTACTTCTATATCTCCATGGGGGATGTTGTTTTCCACAATAGTTTCAATGGCTTCTAAAATCGCCGCTATGCCCGCCTTATCATCTCCACCTAAAATGGTAGTTCCATCACTATATATTACACCCTCTTTAATTATAGGTTTAATTCCAATACCTGGTGATACTGTATCCATATGAGCACTAAATAAAATGCTTTCCCCATCTGTATTTCCTCTTAATTTACCTATTAAATTCCCAGAATTACTGCCTACCTTTTCTCCAGCATCATCCATATAAACTTCTAACCCTATCTTTTCCATTTCATTTTTCAAGAAATCAGCAAACTCTCTTTCTTGTTTTGTAGGACTATCAATTTGTATATACTGTAAAAATCTATCTAATAGTCTTTTTTCATTAATCATAATATCTCTCCTTTCTACATTAGAAAAAATATGAGGCTTTTAGGCCTCATATTTTAGTTTGTTATATAAAGATAAATGCTCCTGGACCTAGTGGAAGTTTTAAGAAATACCATAATGACATTAATACTATCCAACCTAATAAGAAGGTTATTGAATATGGTAACATAGTTGATATCAATGTTCCAAGTCCACTATCTTCATCATATCTTTGTGCAAAAACAACTATCATTGCAAAATAACTCATTAATGGAGTTATGATGTTAGTTGTTGAATCTCCAATTCTATAAGCTGCTTGAGTAAGTTCTGGACTAAGTCCAAGTCTCATCATCATTGGTACAAAGATTGGAGCCATTATAGCCCATTTAGCAGATGCTGAACCCATAAATAGATTTAGGAATGCTGAAATTATAATAAATCCTATTATTAAAGGTAATCCTGTAAATCCTACACTTTCTAAGAACTCAGCACCTTTTACAGATAAAATAGTTCCTAAATTAGTATGACCAAAGTAACTTACAAATTGGGATGCAAAAAATGCTAATACTAAATATCCGCCCATGCTCTTCATTGCTTCTGTCATACTTGTCACAAGATCATTGCTATTATTGATTTTTCCAACTGTTTTACCATACACATAACCTGGTATTAGGAATAATAGTAAAATCATCAACATTAAACCATTATTCATAAATTCCTTCAATGTTAATTTGCCAGCTGCCTCTTCGAAGGTTTTGAAGATAGCATTACTTGGAAACATTAAAAATGCCATTACTACAATATATAATAAAAGGGCTATACCTGCATTTCTAAGTCCTCTATTTTCTACTTCAGAAACTGGCCCTTCATCTGGAACAAATTTTCCTGTATATGGCCCAAGATTTTTTTCTACTACTTTTTCAGTAATTACACTTCCTAAAAAAGTTAAAAGAAATGTTGAAGCAATCATAAAATACCAATTGGCTGTTGCTGCTATTTGATAATCTATACCTGAACTTGTTAAAGCCACATTAGTTATTCCTGCAAGCAACGGATCTGTAGTACCTAAAATAAGATTAGCTGAAAATCCTCCAGATACACCGGCAAAAGCAGCTGCAAGCCCAGCTATAGGGTGACGTCCTGCTCCAGCAAATACAATAGCTCCTAAAGGTATAACTACTACATAACCTGCATCAGATGCTATATTGGACAATATACCTGCAAATACAACTACTGCAGTCAATAACCTAGGATGAACACCTGTTAATAATTTCTTTAAAGATGTATTAATAAGTCCTGACCATTCAGCTACACCTACTCCTAGCATAGCTACTAAAACTGTTCCTAATGGTGCAAATCCTGTAAAGTTTTTAGTGGCTGAATTAAATATAAATCTCAAGCCTTCAGCATTTAATAAGGATACAGCTTGAACTGTAACTTCTTCACCAGCCCTTGCATCATAATAAGTTACAGGTGTACCTACTTTAGCAACAATTGCAGATATTATAATGATAAGAATACTTAATAATACAAATATCATTGCTGGGGAGGTAAAGCATTACCGATTCTCTCTACATTTTTAAGAAAACCTTTTACCTCTTTTTTGTTTTGATTATTTGGTTCTTTTTTTGACATAAAATCCTCCTTTATTAAAATTGTTTTTATATTGCAGTTTTTATTATATCTAATTTCATATTTCCTATGCAAGTCATCAAATTGTAGCGTTAAAGGAGTAATATGTTAAATGTACTTTTAAAAAGTTACAAAAAAGTTACAAAACCCCTTCCATTTTTAATAACTTTATTATATACTAAATTAGACAAGTCTTTAATTATTAAGGAGGCGTTCAAAAAAGTGATTAAGAAATCTTTTAAAAAGACAATTGTTTCATTTACCATAGCTGGAATATTATTTACTTCTACAGGAACTGCACATGCAGTATTAGGAGATCAAGTTTTAACTAAGGGTATGACCCATGACGATGTTATGATATTGCAACAAGAATTAAAAACCCTAGGTTATTTTAACCATGAAGAATTTACTACATATTATGGAGACATTACTGAGAAAGCAGTAATGGAATTTCAAAAATCCCAGGGTTTAGAAATAAATGGTGAATTTGATGCTCCTACTTTTGAAGCCATAAAGAAGTTTAGAAAAAAGCCATTAATTTATGAACGTCCATTAAAGTTAGAAGTTACTGGTGAAGATGTTAAAGAACTACAAGAAATCCTAAAACATTTAGGACATTTAGATATAGATGATTGTACTGATTATTTTGGCCATATGACTCAAAATGCAGTAATGTCATTTCAAGAAGCTCATGGAATGCAAGTAGATGGAATAGTAGGTCCTCGTACCATTGATGCAATTAACGATGTACTATTAGGTAGAACACCTAATCATCCTGCACCTAATAGAGGTGAAGGAAGAAATTCTATTGGAGAAAGTATAGCTGCCACTGCTAGAAAATATTTAGGCGCCTCTTATAGATCTGGTGGATCGGGTCCAAGAGCCTTTGATTGTTCTGGATTAACACAATATGTATATAAGCAACATGGAATAAATATATCTCGCTCATCTGTTGATCAAGCTAATGATGGCACTAAGGTTAGCAAAGAAAATCTACAAGTTGGTGACTTACTTATCTTTAGTAATACTTATAAAAAAGGTCCTAGTCATACAGGTATATATTTAGGAAATGGCCAATTTATACATGCTAGTACACCAAGTACAGGAGTCATTATTTCCGATATTAATTCTAATTATTATCGTAATCATTTCTCCTATGGTAGAAGAGTATATTAAAATAATTTTAAAAAGGGACAAGCTTATATTTAAAGCTTATCCCTTTTTTATCTAATAAGTCTCTCTTACTCCAAATTCTGCATCTTCTACCCATTCTTCAGCTCGTAATAAATGTTGTATTATTTCATCAAATATCTTATAATGAGCCTTTTCTTGTTTCACAAGGAAAGCAAATAATTCTTTAGCTTCTTCATCACTTGCTTCTTTTTCCATCTTCTCATAAAGTTCAATACTCTCTTGCTCTTTTTTTAATGCTAATCTATATGCATCAATTTGACTTGGATCTGTTTTTATTTCCGAACCAAAATCTTCAACATCTTCGAAAACATTTTTATATCCTTTTAAAGCTTCGTCTTCTGTTAATTCATAAGGTGATTTTTCTGCATATTTTCTTACTATTTCCGCATGTTTTCTCTCATCTTTAGCCAATAGTTTGAAAACAGTAGCTAAATTAGTGTCTTTATTCTTTTCAGCTTGTTCTAAGTAATATTTTTCTCCGTCTAACTCCATTTTAATAGCAAATTCTAAATAATCCATAATCCATCCTCCTAATTTGTATTTTAGTATCTTGTCTATGATATTGACATCTTTCTATATGACTTTATACCCATAAATATATTCTCAAAACTATTAGATTAAAAAAGTAGCTTATATTATTCTTCATATAAGCTACCTTCTGATATCTCAA
>JGI24708J26588_10003525_pt1 | contig 11294 bp, 8 predicted proteins | sample BioPla1DNA2_FD_26588 | JGI IMG/M metagenome (IMG submission 26588) | reverse complement strand
AAAACAGATGCAGATGCATTTGGTGCATATACACACTTAAATGGTACTATTGGTACATTAGTATTATTAGAAGGTACAACAGATAGAGAATTTGCAAGAGATATCGCAATGCATATTGCTGCAGCTAATCCACAATTTATTTCACGTGACGATGTTGATGCTGAGTTAGTTGAAAGAGAAAGAGAAGTCTTAAAACAACAAGCTCTAAATGAAGGAAAACCAGAAAAGATCGTTGAGAAAATGGTTGAGGGACGTTTAGGCAAATTCTTTGAAGACATTAGCTTATTAGAGCAAAGCTTTGTTAAGGATCCAGACGTAAAAGTTAAGAAATTAGTAGCAGATAAAGGTGCTACAGTTCGTTCATTTACACGTTACCAAGTTGGTGAAGGAATTGAAAAACGCGAAGAAAACTTTGCGGAAGAAGTACTTAATCAAATGAAGAACTAATGATGACTTAATTTAAGGGAGCACTTCTTCGTGTTCCCTTTTCTTTACAATGTAATCTATCTCAAATCTATCTATCGATTGTTTCAGAGTAAGACATAGTGTAAAATATAAGTAAAATCTACATAATGGAGGTTAACATGACGAAAGCACACTATAAAAGAATTGTACTAAAATTAAGTGGCGAAGCATTAAGTGGGGATCTCGGCTACGGATTAGAGCCAAAGATTATTAAATCGATTGCTCAACAAGTGAAGGAAATTGTAGAGCTAGGAGTAGAGACTGCCATCGTAGTAGGTGGAGGAAATATTTGGCGAGGTAAAGTAGGTAGCGAGATGGGCATGGATCGAGCAAATGCTGACTATATGGGAATGTTAGCAACGGTCATGAACTCATTGGCTTTACAAGATAGTTTGGAAAATATCGGTGTGGAAACACGTGTGCAAACATCAATTGAAATGCGACAAGTCGCTGAACCATATATTAGAAGACGAGCTATGCGTCATCTTGAGAAAAAACGTGTTGTTATTTTCGCAGCTGGAACAGGAAATCCTTACTTCTCAACAGATACAACAGCTGCATTAAGAGCTGCTGAAATTGATGCTGAAGTTATTTTAATGGCTAAAAATAATGTTGATGGCGTTTATACAGCAGATCCTAAGATTGATCCAAACGCAACTAAATATGATGAACTCACTTATATGCAAGTACTCAACGAAGAACTTGGTGTGATGGACTCAACTGCATCGTCATTATGTATGGATAATGAATTACCTTTATTAGTATTCTCAATTGCTAAAGAAGGTAATATTAAAAAAGCCGTATTAGGTGAAAAAATAGGAACTATTGTAAAGGGGAAATAAAACATGTCAGAAGCAATTATTAAAGAAATTCAACAAAGAATGGATCAAGCCATTCAGTCTTTCAAAAGAAGTTTAGCTACTGTTCGTGCGGGTCGTGCAAATCCAGCCATTTTAAATCATGTAATGGTTGACTATTATGGTGCACCAACTCCTTTAAATCAATTAGCAACAATTACAGCACCTGAAGCTAGATTAATCGTTGTAACACCATTTGATAAATCATCAATTGGAGAAGTTGAAAAAGCGATTCAAAAAGCTGATCTAGGTTTGGCTCCATCAAGTGACGGAAATATTGTTCGGATTGTCATCCCAGCTTTAACAGAAGAGCGTCGTAAAGAATTAGTTAAAGTAGTAGGGAAGTTTGCTGAAGAATCTAAAGTTCAAGTTAGAAACATCAGACGTGATGCAAATGAACAACTGAAGAAAAATGAAAAAGATGGTGAAATTACAGAAGACGAATTACGCCATTATCAAAATGAAGTTCAAGCTGAAACTGATAAATTTATCAAGCAGATTGACTCACTAGTTGAAGAAAAAGAAGCGGAAATTATGGAAATTTAATTTTCAAAAAAGGTGAGGGGTGTTACAAAAGGAAGTTCTTTTGTTACACCTTTTTCTTTTTAGTGAATAATACTAGTGATTCTTAAGCCATTACATGGTAAACTGTAACAAGGTATGAAGAGATCAACTTGGTATTTTTGCTTGTAATATAATTTAATCATAAGCATCATCTTGTTGATCAATGTTTTGTAATGGAGGAAAGATAATGGCAATAAATTTTTGGCCTTTTATGAATAAATATAAACTAATATCTAATGAAGATAATCAAATAAACATTATACCTAACCATGTGGCGATTATAATGGATGGAAATGGCCGTTGGGCAAAGCAACGAGGGTTACCAAGGATAGCAGGGCATAAACAAGGGATGGATAATGTTAAACGAATTGTTGAAGTTGCCAATGCATATCAAATTAAAGTATTGACACTATACGCATTTTCAACAGAAAACTGGAAAAGACCAGATCAAGAAGTGAAATACTTAATGAAACTTCCTCAAGAGTTTCTTAATGTATATTTACCTGACTTGATTAAAGAAAATGTAAAGATAGAAATGATCGGACAAATGGATCAATTACCACCACATACTAAAGAAGCGATTACTAAAGCTATTGATAAAACTAAGCATAATACCGGACTGATTCTCAATATAGCTATGAACTATGGTAGTCGTTCTGAAATAGTTAATATGGTAAAATCAATTGCAGAAGATGTTCATATGAATCAATTAGACCCTTCACAAATTGACGAGCAACTTGTCAATAATTATTTATATACATCTCATTTACCGGACCCTGATTTATTAATTAGAACGAGTGGTGAAATTAGACTAAGTAATTTTCTATTATGGCAACTTGCCTATACTGAGTTTTGGTTTACTGATGCTTATTGGCCAGCGTTTTCAGAAAAAGAATTTGTAGAAGCTTTAAAAGCTTTTCAAAAACGTAAAAGAAGGTATGGCGGTTTAGAATAGTAAAGAGAAGGTGTGTATTTATGTTAACAAGAACAATAACTGCAATTGTAGCCATTGCATTTTTCTTTCCTTTTGTCATTATCGGGGGATGGCCTTTATCAATTGTAATGTTATTAATTGGATCTATCGGTTTATACGAACTAATAAAAATGCGCCAACTAACGAACTATAAAATTCCATTAGGATTGGCAATGCTATTATTATGGGCATTTCTACTCCCGGAAACAGTTATTGCTGATTTACTTCCAATTACAGTTAATCGGATTGAGCTTTTTATTTATAATTTCTTTACTTATCCTATCATATACTGTTTTATTGAAAAATAAATTTACTTTTGATGATGCAGGATTTTTAGTATTAGGATCGATTTATATCGGATTAGGTTTTCATTATTTTGTAGCAAGTCGATCAGTAGGATTAGAATATGTTTTCTTTGCAATTGTTGTGATCTTAATGACTGATACTGGAGCTTATTTCTCCGGTAATATGTTTGGAAAACATAAATTAATTCCTGAAATCAGTCCTAATAAAACAATTGAAGGAGCAATAGGTGGAGCGATCATTGCAGTTATTGCTGGTACAATTTTCAATTTGATTTTCCCAGTTCATGACTCAGTGATAGTTGTAATGGTTGTTTCATTTTTCGCAAGTTTAGTTGGACAAATTGGCGATCTAGTTGAGTCTAGCTTAAAGCGACACTATGAAGTAAAAGATTCAGGCCGTTTGTTACCTGGACATGGTGGAATCCTTGATCGTTTTGATAGTTGGTTATTTGTTTTTCCATTTTTACACTTAATTCAATTTATCGGTTAATAAGGGAGTGAACGTTAATTGAACACGATTGTAGCCTTTATCCTAATGTTTGGTCTACTCGTATTTGTTCACGAGTTTGGTCATTTTATTTTTGCTAAAAGGGCAGGTATGCTTGTTAGAGAATTTGCAATTGGATTCGGTCCAAAGATATTTTCTGTAAAAAAAGGTGAGACATTATACACGATCCGTATCTTACCAATGGGGGGATATGTCCGTGTGGCAGGCGAGGACCCAGAGATTGTTGATTTAAAGCCAGGGCAACATATTGGGTTAATTTTCAATCAAGATAACAAAGTACAAAAAATAGTCATTAATCATAAAGCGAAGTATCCACAAGCGCATGTTATTGAAGTTGAGCGAGCTGATTTAGACCATGAATTAATTATCATTGGGAGCCTAGTCGGAGAAGAGGATCTTAAGACTTACCATGTAGCAGAAAATGCTGACTATATTATGGATGAAGTTGCTACGCAAATTGCGCCATATAATCGTCAGTTTGCTTCCAAGACAAAGCGTCAGCGTGCTATGCAGCTTTTCGCTGGCCCACTAATGAACTTTGTCTTAACAGCAGTATTATTTTTCTTTATGGGATCTATTCAAGGTATCCCAGTTGATGAAGCTATATTAGGCGAGATTCAACCGAACTCTCCAGCGGACATTGCTGGATTTCAATCTGGTGATGAGGTGATATCCGTTCAAGGGAAATCAATCAGCCAGTGGAGTGAATTTCAACAATTTATTCGTGAAAATCCAGAGCAAGAATTATTAATGACAGTTAATCGTTCTGGTCAGCAAATCGAAATTACTGTTACGCCAGGTGCAAACGAAGAAGGTGAGCTCACGATCGGACGGATCGGTGTATTACCCTATATTGAAAAATCACCACTTCGGGCAGTCCCATATAGTATTAAACAAACTTATGAATGGTCGAAATTGATCGTTATTAATGTTGGTATGCTCGTATCCGGACAATTTTCACTTGATATGTTAGGTGGTCCAGTTGCGATTTATGATGTGACAGATCAAATGGTTCAAAGTGGTTTTTGGACACTTATTCACTGGACAGCAGCATTAAGCGTTAATTTAGGTGTGATTAATTTGTTACCACTACCTGCATAGATGGTGGACGTTTATTGTTTATTGGAATTGAAGCAATTCGTGGAAAGCCAATCTCAACAGAAAAAGAAGGATTAGTCCATTTTATTGGATTTGCTTTATTGATGTTATTAATGATTATTGTTACTTGGAATGATATTCAAAGATTATTTATGTAAGTTGAAATGATTTAAAAGGTGGATGAATGATGAGACAGAGTAAAACATTAATTCCGACATTAAAAGAAACACCAGCAGATGCAGAAGCAGCGAGTCATAAATGGTTACTGCGAGCAGGCTTTATTAGACAAAACATTTCTGGTGTCTATACTTTTTTACCTTTAGGAAAAAAGGTATTAAATAAAATTGAAGCAATTGTACGCGAAGAAATGGATGCGATTGGTGCAAATGAAACATTTATGCCTGCATTACAATCGGCTGAACTTTGGAAAGAAACAGAGCGTTGGGACGCAATGGGAGATGAGTTAATTCGCTTAAAAGATAGACATAAGCGTGATTTCGTTCTAGGTCCAACTCATGAAGAAATTGCGACAAGCTTAATTCGTGATGCAGTGAGAAGTTATAAGCAATTACCTTTAACAATTTATCAAATTCAAACGAAGTTCCGTGATGAGCGTCGTCCTAGATTTGGTTTACTAAGAGGACGCGAGTTTATCATGAAAGATGCATACTCTTTCCATACTAGTGAGGAAAGCTTAGATGAGAGCTATCAATTAATGTTCGATGCATATACGCGTATTTTTAAACGTTTAGGTTTAAATTTCCGTCCTGTTATTGCAGATGCTGGTGCAATGGGTGGTAAGGACACTCATGAATTTATGGCATTAGCAGACATTGGCGAAGATACAATTGCATTCTCTACTGATTCAGACTATGCAGCAAATATTGAAATGGCAGAGGTTCTTGATACTTATGAATTCTCAACAGAACCACAGCAACCATTAACTAAGGTAGATACACCTGGTCAAAAAACTATGCAAGAGGTTGCTGACTTCTTAAATCAAGACATTAGCCAAGGCATGAAATCACTTCTTTTTAAAGCTGATGATGATTTTGTCTTAGTTGTGACAAGAGGTGATCACGAGGTAAACGAAATTAAATTAAAACATTATCTTAAAGCAAAAACCGTTGCTTTAGTAGAAGAAGAAGAGACAATTAAATTAATGAACGTAGGGTTTGGCTCAATTGGTCCAATCGGTGTACCAGAGGGAATTAGAGTTGTTTATGATAACGCAGTAAAATCTTTATCAAATGCAACGTGTGGTGCGAATGAAGATGGGGTTCACTATATCAATGTTAATCCAACACGAGATTTAATCGATCCTGAATATGCGGATATTCGCTTTATCCAAGAGGGAGATCCATCTCCTGATGGTAAAGGCACGATTAAATTTGCTGAAGGGATCGAAATTGGTCAAGTATTTAAATTGGGTAAATTCTATGCTGAAAAGTTAGGTGCTACTTATTTAAATCAACAAGGTAAGTCTGAGGTTCTAACAATGGGCTGCTATGGAATTGGTGTTTCTAGAACTCTAGCAGCAATCGTTGAGCAATATCATGATGATCGAGGAATTACTTGGCCAGTTGAAATTGCACCATACCAAGTTCACTTACTTGTGTTAAACAACAAACCGGAACAGCTTGAACTTGCAGATCAGTTATATCAACAATTAACTGATGCAGGCTTTGATGTTTTATATGATGATCGCAATGAGCGTGCAGGTGTTAAGTTTGCTGATAGTGATTTAATCGGTATACCGTACCGAATCACAGTCGGCAAAAAAGCAAGTGAAGGAATTGTTGAATGTAAGGTTAGACGTACTAATGAGCAAGAAGAGCGTCACCAATCTGAACTAATTAGCTATTTGACTGAAGTATTAGGTTAATCGATAAACCCTTGTCTTTTTCAGGACAAGGGTTTATAAATATACATATTAATACACTATTAATCAAAGCTATGATCTGGAGGGATTAAAATGGGATTATCCAGTCATGAAAAAATGAATGTATTACTAGAACAAATCAATTTAAATGTCAATGAACAAAGACAATATTTTGACCAATCAAAGTTGTTAAAATTAGAAGTTTTTAAGCAAGAAAAACGTTGGAATTTCCAATTTCAATTAGAGTCTATATTACCAATAGAGCTTTTCAAACNGTTTAGGNCTAAACTACAGGAAGCTTTTAAAATGGTCGCAACAGTTACATTTACACTTAATTATAACGATCAATCGATCTCTCCAAAGGTAATGTGTGATTATTGGCAAGATTTTATTACACAAGAGCAAGAGCTTTCACCAGCTTATGCTGATCATCTAAAGGAATGTCAGCCAAAAACAGACAACGGTCAACTCCACATTCAAGCGAGAAATTCNNCAGAAGCTACTGTGATAAAAAACCGTCTAACACCATTGTTTAAACAGTATTGTCAGCAGTATGGATTACCAATTTGGCAACTCAATGTCTATGTTGAGAATGAACAAGAACAAATTGAGAAGTTTAATGAACAAAAAGCGNTAGAAGATAAATTACTCGTTAAAAAAGCAATGGAAACGAAAAAAGAACAGGAGAAATCTCAGGAAAATAANGATGAGCTGATTCAAATTGGTTATCCAATTAAGGAACCAGCAGTCCAAATGAGCGACATTTTTGAAGAGGAAAAGCGCGTTATTTTACAAGGATACATCTTTGATGTGGAAACTAGAGATTTACGTTCAGGTCGTCAATTATTAATGATTAAAATGACAGACTATACAGACTCGTTTACGGTGAAAATGTTCTCTAGAAATGATCAAGATAAAGAGCTTTTTGCAAAAATTAAAAAAGGAATTTGGGTTAAAGTTCGTGGAAGCATTCAAACAGANAATTTTTCAAATGAATTAACGATGATATTGAGTGACCTTAATCAAATTACTTATACGCCAAAGCAAGATCGTGCACCAGATAATGAAAAAAGAGTTGAGCTTCATAGTCATACAATGATGAGTCAAATGGATGCGGTCGTTTCTGCTAAGGATTTAGTTGAGCGAGCGGCAAAATGGGGACACCCTGCGATTGCGATTACTGACCATGCTGTTGCTCAAGCTTTCCCAGAGGCGCATCTTGCCGGTTTAAAGCATGGGATTAAGGTAATTTATGGTGTAGAGGTAAACTTAGTAGATGACGGTGTTCCGATTGCTTATAATCCAGTCGATCGAGATTTAAAAGATGCAACTTATGTTGTCTTTGATGTTGAGACGACAGGACTATCTGCAGTTTATGACACCATTATTGAACTAGCGGCGGTAAAAATTAAAAATGGAGAAATTATTGATAAATTTGAACGCTTTGCAAATCCTCACCAACCGCTATCGCAAACAATTATTGATTTAACGGGGATTACCGATGACATGTTGCAAGATGCCCCTGAAGTTGAGGAAGTATTACAGGAATTTCATGATTGGATTGGTGACGGCATTCTTGTTGCGCATAATGCAAGCTTTGATATTGGTTTTATTAATCAAGGCTTTCAAAGAATTGATCTTGAAAAGGTTAAAAACCCAGTCATTGATACTTTAGAGCTATCACGTTTTATTTTGCCACAACTGAAAAGTCACCGTCTAAATATATTATGTAAGCATTACGGCATTGAACTTACTCAACATCACCGAGCGATTTATGATACTGAAGCCACTGCTTATTTACTTTGGAAGCTCGTCAAAGAAGCGGAAGAAAAAGGGATCACAAATCATAATCAGTTTAATCAACACATGGGTGAAGGAAATGCATACCAACGAGCTAGACCGTATCATGCAACACTATTAGCTAAGAATGAAATTGGTTTAAAGAATTTATATAAATTAATTTCAATGGCACATGTTGATTACTTTTATCGTGTACCACGTCTTCCGAGATCAAAGATTATCGAACATCGAGAGGGTATCTTAATTGGTTCAGCGTGTCAGCAAGGTGAAGTTTTTGAAACGATGATGCAAAAATCAATTGAAGAAGCGGAAAAAGTGGCTGATTTTTACGATTATATTGAAGTGCAACCACCTGCTAATTATTATCCTTTAATTGAACAAGAGCTAGTTCAAAATGAAGCGCAAATATATGAGATTATAAGAAATATTGTTGATCTAGCAGATACGCTTAATAAACCTTGTGTCGCAACAGGTAATGTTCACTATTTAGATAAAGAGGACAAATTTTATCGTCAAATATTAATTAAGTCACAAAAGGGAAATCCATTAAGTCGTCGATCACTACCAGATGTACCGTTTCGAACGACTGATGAAATGCTTGAATGCTTTAATTTCTTAGATGATGATAAGGCAAAAGAAATTGTTGTCACAAATACCCAAAAGCTTGCAAACGACATTGAAGCAATTAGCCCAGTCAAAAAAGATCTTTATACACCTAATATTGAAGGTGCGGATAAAGAAATTCGTGATATGAGTTATGCTTCAGCACGTAAGTTGTACGGTGAAGAATTGCCGGATATAGTTGTAGAACGAATGGAAAAAGAGTTAAAGAGTATTATTGGCCATGGGTTTGCGGTTATTTATTTGATTTCCCACAAACTTGTTAAGAAATCATTAGATGATGGATATTTAGTTGGTTCTCGTGGATCTGTAGGTTCATCGTTAATCGCAACACTGACAGAGATTACAGAGGTTAACCCATTACCACCGCATTATCGTTGTCCTAATTGTTGTCACCATGAATTCTTTACAGATGGCCAGTATGCAAGTGGATATGATCTTGCAGATAAAGACTGTCCAAACTGTGGAACACTATACAAAAAAGATGGACAAGACATTCCCTTTGAGACGTTCCTAGGATTTAAAGGTGATAAAGTACCTGATATTGATTTAAACTTCTCAGGTACCTATCAACCAGTGGCCCATAACTATACAAAANAATTATTTGGCGAAGATAAGGTCTTCCGCGCGGGAACGATTGGAACCATTGCAGAAAAGACAGCATATGGNTACGTTAAAGGCTATGCAAATGATCACAACTTACACATTAAAAATACAGAGGTTGATCGTTTAGTACTCGGATGTACTGGCGTTAAACGAACAACAGGNCAACACCCAGGTGGTATTATTGTCGTTCCAGAAGATATGGATATTTATGATTTTACACCGATTCAATATCCAGCNGATGATAAGAATTCAGAGTGGTTAACGACGCACTTTGATTTCCATTCAATCGATGCTAACTTGTTAAAACTTGATATCCTTGGTCATGATGATCCGACGATGATTCGGATGCTTGAAGATCTAAGCGGTATTGACCCTAAAGATATTCCAGTTGATGATGAAAAAGTTATGAAAATCTTCTCATCCCCAGAAGTATTAGGCGTCACACCAGAGCAAATTTTATGTAAAACAGGGACACTAGGCGTACCTGAGTTTGGTACACGTTTTGTTCGTCAAATGCTTGAGGATACGAATCCATCTACATTTGGAGAACTTGTNATTATATCAGGATTATCACACGGTACCGATGTTTGGCTAGGCAATGCTCAAGAATTAATTAATCAAGGGATCTGTGAATTGTCAGATGTTATCGGTTGTCGTGATGATATTATGGTTTACCTTATGCACCAAGGTTTGGATGCTTCTTTAGCATTCCAAATCATGGAATCTGTACGTAAAGGAAAAGGACTTACAGATGAATGGGTCGTAGAAATGAAAAAGCATGATGTACCAGATTGGTATATTGACTCTTGTCGAAAAATAAAGTATATGTTCCCTAAAGCGCATGCTTCTGCTTACGTTTTAATGGCATTACGCATCGCATACTTTAAAGTGCATCACCCAATTCTATTCTACGCGGCTTATTTCACTGTAAGAGCGAGTGACTTCGAACTAGATACGATGATACAAGGATCAAGCGCGATTAGGAAACGGATTGAAGAAATTTATGCTAAAGGTAATGATGCTACACCAAAAGAAAAAAGTTTAGTAGTTGTTCTTGAATTAGCTTTAGAAATGAATGAACGAGGCTTCTCTTTTGCGAAGGTTGATCTATATCGATCAAGTGCGACAGAGTTCCTCGTTGATGGTAATCAATTAATCCCACCATTTAATGCGATAGATGGACTTGGTACTAACGCTGCATTAAACATTGTTAAAGCTAGAGAAGAAGGCGAATTCCTATCAAAAGAAGATCTGCGTGAAAGAAGTAGAATTTCTAGAACCGTATTAGATTATCTTGATAATCATGGCTGTTTAGAAGGAATGGAAGAAAAAAATCAACTTTCATTATTTTAACATTTTTGATAAAAGTCTTGATTTATGCCTAATTTAGTGATATAATTGCACTTAGTTTTAAACGGTTCGGATTGAAGAGTGGGCATGCCCACTCTTTCTTAATCATTATTAGGTTACTGATCGAATCCCTTGTCAATCCTGGCAAGGGATTTATCGTTGCTATTCCTTATTGATAACCGTGCGAAAGTTAAACAAAGTAATTGAAGTTTTAATTTTTCATTTAATCAAATACTAATTATTGAAATCTTTAAACATGAAAGAG
>JGI24708J26588_10003521_pt1 | contig 11298 bp, 9 predicted proteins | sample BioPla1DNA2_FD_26588 | JGI IMG/M metagenome (IMG submission 26588) | reverse complement strand
CGGAAGAACTTTTCTAAAAGTGCTGTGGGCGAAAATATGATATTATTTATATTCACCGCCTGATCTATTCTCAGTTTTGATATAAGGGAATCAACCAAAACCCCTTCATCAGCTTCAGCACATTTAACTGCTTCTTCACCATATAGCCACATACTATTATCATTTTTTACACATAGAACTGTGGGAATATAGGTTGCAGCTTCATCCTCACTTACAGGAATAGATACAGGTTCTAATTTTTTATAGCTGTAACAACTGATTTGTGTAAAATCTTCTGACAAATCATATCCTACTATCACTTTTCTTTTGCTGTCCATTTAATATCCCCTCACAATCCTTTTACTCAATAGGCCGAAAGCAATTTGAGATCAAATATTCGTTGGTAATGTACTGTTCCATCAGCTCCAATAAAGTTTCGTTATCATTCAACTCTTTACTCATAAGCATCAGATTAATATGGTTATATCTTGTCTCATCTTCAGATAAGGTTTCTTTATCGATCTCCACATTAAAACTTTCCGTAACATTAACTTCCCCTTCATATTCTTCAGTGATATAGTATTGCAGGACTTCGTGCTGGAATAGGACAAACTCTTTCCCATGGATACCCATAAATACATTGGGCATCCTCTCTGTTATAAAATCACTTTCCACTCCATTAGTAATTAATCTATAGTGGATAAATACTTGTTTTCTAGGATCGGTCTTATAATCAATATAGTACTTGTCCATCATGCGTTTTGGTAATTTAACTACTTTGCTATAACTATATAAGAAAGGTAGAATTAGTCCCCTTCGCTCCAATTGATGAATGTTATAATCAATAAAATTCAAATCATTTTCAGAATAGTTTTCTCCAGTTGAATGGTATTTAAGCCAAGCTAATAAATAGATATCATTGTCTTCATATAGTAATTCCCGCTTCATTATATTGAAAAATTCATCATCAATCACCCTATCATGAACCAGATACCTATAACCATAATAGGATAAAAAAGCCCTAACTAATGTATGGTTTGTTACATTTTTATAATAGTTAATAAACACCTTGAAACTATCCTTAACATAACTTTCAGTAAATAGCATCTGGACCAACAATCGCTCCTCCAGCTCATGGGTATCCAGTTCAAAATCCATGGCTCTCTTCCATAGTACATACATCTGCGAAGTCGGACCATAGTAATATTTAACTAGATATTGCAGGATATTTTCATTGTATTTATCTAAGGAATAGACATAATAGCAAAGTTGTAGAAGTTTTTCATCTTTGATATACTCCTCCATTTGAGCTAGAATTTCCGAACAAAACTTGACCAATAGATTTGCTGCGACACCTTCAAAACCATAGGTTTTTAATCCCTCTAGGGCAGAAGCATTTAATCTTTTATGGATATAATATTCTATCAACTTCTTTCGTTTGTTTGGTCTTATTTTATGTATGTCGATTTGCATCAAATAGAATTCTACTTGATCTACTTCATCAATATCATTATAGTACTCAATCAACTTCTCAAGCCCCAGATAATAATATTCATCCTTTAGTCCTGGTAATTTAATTATCCTCTCCCAGATATATGCTTTCCCCTCATCCATAATGTCATAGGTGTTATATCTACTAAAATGATACAGCAGATGAAGTGGGTGACTAATGTCTCCTCTGTGCATATCATCAAATTTGGATAAGGCCAGATACTTATGCAAAGAGTAATCCACGGTTACACAATATCTTTTATTGTCTGCATCCACTAAATATATGAGAGGGTCCTCCTCATAGATGGTTACCCGTGCTCTACCATCAACTAAGGAATAGGCTTCTTCATCCCTTAGCTCCTTATGGCCAATGACCACACTAATAATATTAGGATTTTTACATACTAATTCGTAGTCATACAATATATCATGAAGGTGAGGTAATAAATCACTTTCTATAATTTTACCACCAAATATCTCCTCATAAATTATCGATAAGTTTTTGCTAAGGTGGCGGGCCTCTAATTGTTTCTTGGCAAAGACTTCTATCCTTTTATAATAACTTCGGTAGATGGTTTCTATTTTTTCCTTGTTTTTAATAATATTTGCATATAGAAATGCCCTTTTGCTATCATTTAGATTGCTGTTATAGATAAAATATAATAGAACTGGCTGGGGCAGAAGCTCATTATAATCGTCACTGATAGAATACATAAAGTATTCGTAAAGTTCTGTGATTCGCAATTGTTTTTCAACCCCTAAGCGAAACCAAATAAAATAACGACTAGATTTTTTTATCCCTTTAATCAACAAACTGCATATAGCAGATAATACATCATTGGATTTATCTTCTTCATAGAGTACAGTTAAATCTCTATGGATTAATTGATGAAATCTTTTCTTCTTCGAAGCTAGATAAGTATACTGTGAAGCCGTTTCCCTATTCAGATATCCATTACGGATAGCAAAGTGCATTACCTGTATCTCAAAATCAGATAGTTCCTTAAGAAGAATCGGTTCTTTATTATATATATTTGCAGCCTCATAATACAGTATCGGACTGCGGCATCCCAGTTTATACTGTTCTTTGATATTAGCTAATTTTAAAAGATGGTCATTTTCATATCTCTTATCGGTATAAAATATGAACCATAGAATTCTCCAATCCCTAGATACTTTATTATAATAATAATGTAGAATTTCACTGGATTTTTCTGCCATGGATTTTTCATTGACATTATAATCTTCTTTGCCTCTTGTTCCTGTAGTATCTTTGGCACCCTTATTATCAACTATTTCTTCATTATTTATCTCCAAATCTTTATAAATAAGAGCCCTTAGATAATGATAAGCACAATAAAGTACTGAAGACTTATACTTCAGAATATCTTCATCTTTAAACATCTCTATTAATAGACTAGCATTATTATCCCCGGAAAGAACAGCTATAAATGCCTTTAGTAGTAGTACTAGTTCTTCCTCGCCCAAAGATGATAACTTGCCTATAATAGAATTAGTTTTATTAATATACTGGCTTAAATTGATTTTATTTAATCTAAAATGTAAATAATCCCTGGTTAATTGATAATAAAGCCAAGCNTTATCTCTATCTTTATGTTCCTTATGATCATTTACTTGACTTGTGGCCTGATAAGAGCAGGATACTGAAACAATAATAGTCTGGTATACAGTCCGTATATAGATTCTCCCATAATTATTACCACTTCTTAATCCTTTGGGATCAATTACAAAGGATATCTGATGGGTACTCCCTATAAAACTATCAGCCCATAGGTATTTCTGATCCAGCTGTATAAAGTCTGCATCCGTACTAACCTTAATCTGCGCATATCCCCAATTATTCTTAGATAAGATCAGTTTATCCATGAAAGTTTCATCATTTACCTGATACTCTATTTCCCTTCTATCCACACTTAAACTTATTCTACTTTTCTTATGGGTAGCAATTAAAAACTCTTCCAATGCCTGACTGGTAGATGTACTTTTAATCAAACCCTGATAGATTAATTTATATTTTTCTTTCTTTAAAAAAATCCGTTCAAAATCCTCTGAGCGAAATACTCTCTTAGCTTCAGACCAATTTTGCTTGGCCAAGTTGGTAAATTGAAATAAATCCCCTATCTTGCCTATCGCTGTCTCTATATAAGGCATTACTACAGTTACTGTAAATGGTAGTATTCTCTCACCACAATCAGTGATAATACTGATTTCCCCTTGTATTACTTCTCCTGCCTTTTCATAGGTAGCATCAAATCTATAATTTACCTTATGCTCATCACTATAGAATGAATCTGTATCTAAGGTAAGCATGCTGCTAGAGGAGTACAATACTCCTTTAATATGACTGCCTATGCTGTTGTGTATGGTGAAGCTACCCTCATATATCTTACCTTCTTCTACTGAGATGCTAATTTCTTTCTCTGACAGGATTAATAAAGGAACTTCATACTCAATAAGACCATTGGCAAAGCGTTCAATCTTCTCCCTCAAATTATCACCCCAAGTTATTTTTTAGAGATCATTGATAGACATTGATTTATATTTCAAATAGGATATAATTATAATAATTATAATGTACTTTCATAGAAAAAGCTAGTATGTGCGGTATAATATGACATACTAAAATTAAAGAACTCTCAAATAAAAGAACGGAGGCTAAATAAGTTGATAAAACCCACTGATCATTTTCACGGTAGTGATTTAGAAATTATAGAAAAATTATATGGAATAAAAAAAGAAAACATCACAAGTTTCTCAGCTAATGTAAATCCCCTTGGCATTTCACCAAAACTAAAATCAACTTTGGCTAAGCAAATAGATATTATTATGTCTTATCCTGACAGGGAATATAGTTCCCTAAGAAAATGTATTGCTGCTTACACCAATACTGATATGGATAATATTATTGTAGGCAATGGTTCTACTGAACTTATTTCTATATTAATACAAATAAGACGCCCTAAGAAGGCTTTGCTTATCGCTCCCACCTATTCAGAGTATGAAAGGGAAGTCGCCCTGGGAGGCGGGGATACCATATACCATCCTCTGGATGAAGCTAAGGATTTTACCTTGGACCTTCCTGCTTTGGAAAAGGATTTAAAATCTGATGTGGATCTACTTATTATCTGCAACCCTAACAATCCCACTTCCACATCAATATCCCAGAAAGATATGACATCCATCTTGGATATATGTAAGGAAAAAGATATCTTTGTTATGGTAGATGAAACATATGTTGAGTTTGCCCCTGATGTGGAAAATATAACTGCGATTCCACTGGCCAACCTATACGATAACATAATTATCCTAAGAGGTATCTCCAAGTTTTTTGCAGCCCCAGGCCTTAGGTTAGGTTACGCAATCTGTGGCAATAAAGATCTGCTAAAGGAGATAAATCAGCGGAAAAATCCTTGGACCATCAATAGCCTAGCTGCAATTGCTGGTGAAATAATGTTTACTGATAAGAAGTATATTGAAGATACCAGAGCTATGATAAATTCAGAGCGTGATAGAATATGTAGGATACTAGATACTTGTAAGAACTTAAAATATTATAAGCCAGCAGCTAATTTTGTCCTAGTTAAAATATTAAAAGAGGATATAAGCTCTTCAGATCTTTTTGAAGCCGCCTTGAAGAAGGGGCTAATGATAAGGAACTGTTCTTCCTTCCCCTTCCTTAATAATAAATTCTTCCGCTTCTGTTTTATGACGTCGGAGCAAAATGATGCTCTATTAAATATAATATTGGAAATGCTACAATAGGATAAAAGGCAGTAAGGTATAGGGTGAGTGAAATGAATTATAGAAATAGACCAATTAATATTAATTTAACTAAAGAAGAGAAGCAGCAAATGCTAGATGATATTATCTATTATTTTGCTACTGAACGGGAAGAAGATTTGGGTATTATTGCATCTGAAAAGATCCTGGACTTCTTTCTCAATACCCTGGGAAAATACACTTATAACAAAGCACTGGATGAGGCAAAAATCTGGTTTGACAGAAGAATGGAGGATGTGGAAGCAGATTTCTATGCCCTATATAAAGATTAGTTATCCATGCTAAGCCCAGCTAAGTCATCATATATCATTATAAATCACAGGTATAGGCGACTTCTGCTGGGCTATATTAAATTTAGTAAGGTCTTACTTTACTTGTTTTTTGCCGCCTCGATTTGCTCTGCCAGATCATTTAGATAAACCCATCTCTCCATCTTCTCTTCTAAGGCCTTCTCTAACTTCTCCTTATTCTCCATAAGTTCATTAAGTTTTGAATAATTGGTTGACGACTTTTCTATCTCCCTATCAACTTCTTCAATTTCCAATTCCAGTTTAGCAATGTCTTCATCAATTGTTTCATACTCCCTCTGTTCTCGATAGCTAAACTTTAACTTGGGAGCTCTTTGTTTCCAGGTCTCCATACTGGCCGACTTCTTTTCCGTAGTTTTACTATAGCTATAATCCTGTTCATTATTTTTTTCTTGACCTTGTGCTGCTATCTTATAATCCGAGAAATTCCCCTCATATTGATNGATTACCCCATTTCTTTCAAAGGAAAATATTCGGGTTGCTATCTTATCTAAGAAATATCGATCATGGGATACGGTTACCACAATCCCTGGATAGGTTTCAAGATAGTCCTCCAATATGGTTAGGGTTTGAATATCAAGATCATTGGTTGGTTCATCCAGCACCAATATATTAGGTGCATCCATTAACACCTTAAGTAGATAAAGCCTTCGTTTCTCCCCGCCAGATAACTTCGATATTAGTGAATATTGCATTGACCCGGTAAAAAGGAATTTCTCACACATCTGGGCTGCGGTTATAGTCCCCTCTGATGTCTGTATATATTCTGCTGTTTCACGAACATAGTCAATAACTCTAAGCTTTTCATCCATATATTCATTTTCCTGTGAGAAATATCCGATTTTTACAGTGGTACCCACTTCCACCAAGCCCTTATCAGCTTGTATTTTCCCAGTTATTATATTAAGTAATGTTGATTTACCGCAGCCATTGGGCCCTATGATACCTATTCTATCCTCTGGTAGTAATATATAAGTAAAATCCTCTATTAATTTTTTATCGCCATATGACTTACTTATTTCATTCAGTTCAATGGTCTTCTTACCTAGTCTAGAAGCCAAAGCATTAATCTCGACTTTACCATCAGTCTCAATACCTTTTCTATCCCGTAATGTCTCAAATCTCTCTATTCTAGCCTTTTGCTTGGTGGACCTAGCCCTGGCTCCCCGCATCATCCACTCCAATTCCATACGGTACATACTCTTTGCCTTCCGCTCAGTAGCCAGCTCCATATCTTCCCGTTCAGCCTTTAGTTCTATAAATTTAGTATAATTGCCTGGATAAGTATAGATTTTACCCTTGTCTATCTCTATAATCTTATTAACTACCTTATCAAGGAAATAACGATCATGGGTTATCATAATAAAGGCTCCACGGTATCTACTTAGATAGTCCTCTAGCCATTCCGCCATCTCATTATCCAAATGGTTGGTTGGCTCATCCAAAACCAGAATATCTGCAGGGGTAAGTAAGGTTCTCACCAAGGCCGCCCTCTTCTTTTGTCCACCGGATAAGTTTTTAGGTGATGCATTGGGGTCTTCAATTCCCAGCTTCTGAAGCATGGCATAGGCTTCACCCTCTAGATTGCGATATTCTTCCTCTGCCTTTTGATCCTTTACTACATTTTGCAAAATGGTCAAATCTTCATCAAAAGTAGGAGTCTGTGGCAGATAGCCTATCCGCACTGTTCTCCCCTTAACAACATTACCCGTATCCCCATCTTCTAGGCCAGCAATAATCTTTAATAAAGTCGACTTTCCTGTTCCATTGATGCCTATAACACCAATCTTATCGCCTTCATTTATACCAAAACTTACATTATCAAAAAGTAATCGTTCTGTATAACTTTTAGTCATGTTCTCTACGGTTAATAAATTCATAAACTCTAAACCTTTCTATATTACTGAAAATAATCACTTACTTGTACTACCTAATCCACCATTTCTAACATTTTCAGTCTCATCATCCACAGTTATTCCATATTCCACGAAGATTCCCTGGATAAAAGCAGTCCCCTCTTCAATGGTAACTGATTTGTTCTCCCTACTGTCATTGGTAATCTTACAAAATATATGTCCCTCATTATCAGAATAATAATAATCACTATCTATAATTCCAACTGTATTATTCAGCTGAATGCGATATTTAAAACCAAGCCCACTTCTTGGATAACATTTTAATACCCATCCTTCATCTATTCTAACTCTTATTCCTGTGGGTATCTTAATCATCTCCCCTGGATGTAGGGTAAATGTAAGTGGACTGAAGAAATCATAACCAGCAGACCCTACTGTTGCCCTCTTAGGCAATTTAATTCTTTCGTAGATGGCCATAACTTCTTCTCGTATACTATTATCATCCTCTGCATGAGAATTCTTATCTTCATTATAAAAACTATCAACCCAGTCTTTATAAAACTGCTCACTACTAACCTTTTGAAATTGTGCTATTTTCTTCATCTACAAACCTCTTTATCTTTTATTATACTTATAAAATTCTTCATCTTCACTTATCATTAGTAATATCTGCAGGCTAAGGCCAGTCCTCCCACTTGCCTCAATCAGGCACTTTAGTTATGGCTTAATAATTAAGATCAGCATTCATCATGGAGAATAACTCCATAGCCGCCTTTGACATTGGATTACGATTACCTGTTATTATACAAAAATGCCTTATAGGCAACTGATGAACAAATTCTAGTTCAAACAATTCACCTTTTTCAATAGCTTCCTTGGCAAATTCTTTAACCACACAACCTATGCCAAGGTTTCTCTGGGCAAACATTACAATAATATCACTCATGGCCAATTCAAACTCAGGCCCTAGGATTACCCCTTTAGACTGTAAGAAGGCATCAATAAATCTTCTAGAACTGGTATTCCTCTCTAAACATATAATTGGAAGCTTCTCCAATTCCTTATATTCCAATCTTTTGCCTTGTAAATATTTAAACATGCTACCAGCTACAAAGGTATCCTGAATTTCCTTAACTCTAATGGTGTTGATATCTGGCTTACTTTCAAAGGGCTCACTTACTATTCCAAAATCTATCCTGCCTTCCTTAAGATGCTCTATTGTATCTGGTGTAGGGGCATTGGTAACAATAACCTTAATACCAGGAAACCTTTCATGGAACTTCTCCAGATAAGGAAGCAGATAGAATTTTAAAGTCATATCGCTGGCTCCAATTCGAATCTCACCATGCTCCAAATCAAGCATTTTTCTGAATTTTGTTTCTCCAATCTGAATAAATTCATAGCCCCGCTGAACATAACTAAATAGAACTTCTCCTTCAGGCGTTAGTTTAACTCCTTTTGGAATACGGATAAATAATTTGCTTCCCAAATTTGATTCTAAAATCTTAATAGCCTGACTAACAGCTGGTTGTGAGACGCACAACTCCTCTGCTGCTTGGGTAAAACTCCCCATCTTAGCCACATAGTAAAATATCCTGTAATATTCAAGATTGATATTCATTTATATAAAATCTCCTATTTTCCCTAATCCTTTGGGCTTGTTACCATTAGTATCATCCAGGGAATCTATCCAACCTATAAGCTCTTCTAAAAGCCTAATACACTCTTGTCCACTTTCTTCTCCTACCACGGTGAAATTATCCCCAGGATATCTGGCATCGTAGTAGAAATCTCCAAGCCATTTATAATCTTTTGAATCTAGGGGACAGTCTGGAAATTTAGTCTTAATCTTCTCAAGCATGCTTCTTAAGTTATGGCTTTTCAGTAATCGAATGCAATCTTCATCATCTATAAAATACTTTTCAATTACAGCCTTAAATAATTTTTCTGCTGCCTGGGATGCCATGGAGGCTACCCCATTAAAGTTCCCTATCTCCCTAGCTATATCAAGACTATTCTTAGCATAGAGATAATCATTGTAGCCAGTACCGTAATAAGAATTCAATCCTTTTTCCATATTACTATCCCCTCCTCCATTACTTGTTTTAAAAATAATGATTTGCCAGTTTTAATCTCATCAATAGTGTAAAATATGGCATCGGTAGCAACGCTATTAATTGGTTCCGCTAGGGCTGAAGCAATATCCCCTCTAAGCAGTTGGTCTGGTTTCTCCCTGGTGATTATTAGTAAATCTATATCACTGGTAACTTTTAGTTTACCATTAACACAACTTCCAAATAATACAATTAACTCTAAGGTAGTAATATCACTCTTCAATATATAATCCATATCTTTCTTTAGTTTATTTAAAAATCTATTGGGTAAATTTAAATTCTCATAAACTCTATTTTGCTTTATATCCTTCAACTAATGCATCCCCCTTNCTACCTATCTTGCCTTTGAACCTACAAATCAATACTCTTATCTACTCTATTATACTATATAGAATTATTCAAGTAAATTAATTAAGCCATTATGCTATCTGGTTTAAGATAAAATTAAATATAAAATATAAAGAATATGCAATATTTACAGTATAAATAAAGGCAGTATAAAATAGAGGTAATATATGATAGTGACAATATAAAAGAGAGGCAATGTAAAAGAGAGACAATGTAAAAGAGGCCCTTGCAAAATATATATGGGGAGAATGTAAATAACCGTTACCCTAATATATTGCAAGGGCCTCATCAATCTATTAAAAGTAGAAGCAACTTCCTCTTAACAGCTTTTCTGCTTCTATACTTTTCAATTATACTTAAAGATTTAATAAGGTGAAAGACTTACAGAGCTGAAAAAGTCTAACGGGGAGTAAGCATATTATTATAAGCAGAATCATCAAAGGCCCACTGTGCATTGACATGAGTTGTTGAGCCAGAATACTGGGCAGCAGCATCCCCATTGGATGTTCTGCCATAACCATCCAGTTTCATACCAGTACCTCGGTTAACGATATAGTAGTAACCATTTGAAGCTTCCACAAGGCTCCATTGAGCATTGACATGGGTTGTCGAGCCGGAATACTGGGCGACAGCATCACCGTCAACGGTTCTGCCGTATCCGTCCATCTTCATTCCAGTTGCCTCATTCACCAAATAATAATAGGAACCAACCGGTACCAGTACCCACTGAGCATTGGGATGAGTAGTATTGGCATATTGAGATACCTCTGCTCCGTTACTAGTTCTACCCATTCCATCCAGATACATATTGGTACCACGGTTTCTAATTCTTCTAACAGCATTGGCATTGATTACACAGTTAGTACTAGTATAATGATTAAGAGCCACTCCACCATAAGTTCCTCCCAGAACTTTTACATTATCACTATTCTGTAATAGAATACTGTGGTTAGTACATCCACGGATATATACTTCTTTAACTGTAACATCTCTAATATCGCTAACTGTGAAGAAGCCTCTACCACACTCAACAGCTTTGATATAATCAACGGTTATATTCTTGCAGTAATTAGCCAAACGGAAACCTGCATATCCACCATTATAACTGCAACGATAAGCATCAACTGAACCAACACTACCATTGACAGTTTTATTTAATAATACTCCACATTCACCGCAATTCCTAGCTACAATACCATCTACATAACAACCATCTACACCATAGGTTTCAAGACCATGGCTACTGCAATTTTCAAAAGTACAGTTTTTAACTGTCACATTATATACCCAGCGGCCATCTTCAGTCGGTCATTTTTTGCGGACAGTTCATACATGCTATCCTTTTCTGTTCTCTGCTCCTGCGTTTGCTCTCGTTTGATTTCTCCCTCCGTATCTTCTTGG
>JGI24708J26588_10003520_pt1 | contig 11299 bp, 9 predicted proteins | sample BioPla1DNA2_FD_26588 | JGI IMG/M metagenome (IMG submission 26588) | reverse complement strand
AGACTGAATTACCTTAGTCCAATGGAATATTTAAAAAAGGACAGTAAAGAAATTCTAAAAAGTGTAGCTTAGCAAATTGTCCGATAAATAGTTGACCTTTGGACCTTGTTTTTGTCTGGCAAGATAGTCATAGTAACCGCTACTGGAAAAGCCAAAAATAGATACAATTCGATCAATATTAAGTTTACGCCCCTCTCGTTCTTTTATATGTTCTGATTCTATTTCTAGCTGTGCAAACAAGTCTACTGGTCTTCTCCCAAGATCTTTATTGTTTTTTTTAGAATCCTTAGAGCATCCTTATGAGCTTGCAGTTCCTTTTTCAGTCTCGCTATTTCTTTAGCTTCATCTGATCTATAATTACCTGAACCTCTAAATTCTTCATTATTTCTCACTTTATGTAACCAGCCATGTAAAGTATTTTCATTTATTCCTAGATTCCTTGCACATGCTGCTACTGATAATTCTGGATGGGATTTCACATAGGCTACCGCGTCTTCTTTAAATTCTTTGTCGTATGTTTTCATGTCCAAACTCCTACAATTTATTAAACTTATGGTATAACAATTCTATGAGTTTGACTTCTCCGGTTTTTATTCTAGCTCTATATATCACTGGATAGAATCTGCCTATCTTGCACAATTGATTCGTCCTTGAGTAAGTTCTTGTACGAGGCGTCCCTAGAATTTCTGCTATCTGTTAAACTACGTTGGCGTCTCCTATTATGGCTTGACTCTAAACTATGCTTTTTCATGATATCTCTTGCCTTCGCAAAAGATATGCTGCCACCACGACTTCGAATAATGCCACATATGCGGTCTGCACCGTAATGACCTCTTCCTTCATTGAAAACTTCTACTACTAGTTTTTCTTGAGCAATACGGCGAGCCTCACGCTCTGATCGTTCATTTAACCAACTGTAATAGCCTGACCTAGAGACACCCATCATATCTGCCCATTTCGCAACACTATGGTCGTCTCGAGACTCTATGAATGCATAGATTTCTTCTGTTTTTAGCGTTGATGTTTTGCGAAAAGGGCTGAAGCCTTTTTTAGGATGTCGTTCTCCTCTTCTAGCTGAGCAATTCGCAGATGAAGCTCACGAATTTCCTCTTCTAAGCTACTTTGCTTAGTTTGATCACCCTCAGGCGTAAATTCATGACGCCAGCGGTAGAGGGCTGTGCGACTTACTCCTAATGAATCGGCTACCTCTGATACTGTTCGCTCACTACTATAGCTTAAGCGAACGGCTCATTTCTTAAAATCTTCTGGAAACTTACGTCGTGTTTTCCTTTTTGGTTTTTCTGACATTGCTATTTTACTCCTTACTTGTATCTTAGCATATTGTCCGAAATTTTAACCTAGACCCGTTGATCGTACATAGATATCTAGGTATATACATGGAAATATACCTATGACATATCTAATTCAATAAGATCACATTCCATTTTTATTTATCTACAGTTTGACAATTTTTCTAAGGATTGAATAGTCGTGCCTAGATTTGACGCTCACATACTTTTTAACGATTATGCTTTTTAAGGTCTAGGGGGGTTCACTTTTTCTCTATCAGAATTTGAGATTTTACTATTTTAGAGAAATTACCCGTCTCCCCCAAAAAGAAAAAAGGCTACAAGCCCTGAAATCAATGGTTTACAGCCCTATTATGTGAAATGGCATTGTATCAAATTCGGTATCTTCCTTTCCCTAGCATCTGCACTAGTGACTTGCTGGTCTAAGTGGCAATAAATTTGCACTAGCGATATGAAACTTTATACTAGCGATATAAAACTCGTACCAGCGATATGAAAGTCCATACTCGCGATATGAAACTCATACCAGCGATATGAAAGTCCAATACTTTTATATCGCTTGTATGAGCTTGCACACACCTGTGATGCCAAGCAAGAAAACTTGCTCTTCGGCAGCTAGCCTGCACACCTTTCGTTACAAAACGACCAAGACTAAATTCCCTAAACCCTTACACCATAAGACTATTCGAGCAAAGAAAAAGACGACAGTGTTTGTATCATTACTGTCGTCTTGATTTGGAGGCACCATCCAGATTCGAACTGGAGAATAGAGGTTTTGCAGACCTCGGCCTTACCACTTGGCTATGGTGCCGATTTAAAAATGACCACAAATACTGCGGTCATCTTATGGAGCGGGATACGAGATTCGAACTCGCGACTTTCACCTTGGCAAGGTGACACTCTACCACTGAGTTAATCCCGCAGATTTTTCTTAGCTAATTAACTGCTCAGTTATATTATCAAATGATTTTGGTAATGTCAATTTTTCAAAAAAATTAATAATTTGCGGTTATTTGAAGAAAAAGTCTCCATTTCAAAACACTATATTTTTTGCATAACTAATGTACTAAGACCACTTATTCCAACTGTATTTTCACCTTCTTTGAAGGTTATGATCTTTTCTTCATCTAAAAATGAAGTGTTATCAGCAAAATAAACACGATATTCTCCAGCATCCACTAAAGTATAACTTTTGGCTTCATAGGCATTAAAGAAAAACCAAAAGTCATATTTTTCGTTTTTCTGACGAACTTTTATCAATTCATCTGATAAAAATGTAACTTCTAGATGATCTAGTACTTCTTCAAAGTTTTTATAGTATAAATATTCGTGTTTCTTTCTAAAGCGAATTAATTCACGTAAATACTCTACAGGTTGACGATTTATGCGTGACCAATCCAGCTGGTTTATTTTATCAGAGGCATTGTAACTATTGTGATTGCCCATTTTTGTACGCAAAAATTCTTGTCCCGCATGAATAAATGGAATGCCCTGTAAGAGAATCACCATGCTAGTTGCAAGATTTTGGCGCCTTTCATATTCAGGCATATCTAAATCCGGTAATGCTGCTGAAACTTGATCAAATAAAGTAAAATTATCATGTGCTTCCAAATATTGGACCATTTGATCGAGTCGAGAAAATCTTTTTTGTAACATTTCATAATCTAAAAAGGAATCATCTTTTAATTGACCAGTAATATACCCTTTGGATCTTTTGTGGAAGACATCACCTCTAACTGCATTACGAAATTGGTCATTGAAAAAACCTATTCCCTTTAGTTTTTCTGAATTTTCAGGAATTGCTTTCTTCTCTGTTGGTAGTATATCGCCCATATTCCAACCTTCACCAATCATAATAATATTAGGATCGATTTTATCTAGCTCGGCTCTGATTTTATTCATCGTATTTATATCTAAAATACCCATTAAATCAAAGCGGAAACCATTAAGACGAAATTCATTTGTCCAATATAAAACACTATCAACAATATAGCGACTGACCATACTTCTTTCTGAAGCGATTTCATTGCCACAAAAAGTTCCGTTTGCTAACTTATGATTTGGATAATGACGAAAATAGTAGCCTGGTACAAGGATTGTAAAGGGATGAGTCTCTACTGTGTAAACATGATTATAGACGACATCCATAATGACCCCTATATCATTTTGATGTAAGGCTTTAATCATCTTTTTTAATTCAATAATTCTAGAAATAGGATTTTCTGGATTGATGGAGAATGATCCGTCCGGAACATTATAGTTGACTGGATCATAGCCCCAATTGTAAGTAGCCAGTGGATTTCGTTCATCTACTGTAGCAAAATCATAGAATGGTAATAATTGTAAATGAGTAATACCAAGTGATTTTATATAATCTAAGCCAACTGCCAATCCTTCATTATTTACTTTTCCTGTTTCTGTTAGACCTAAATATTTTCCTTTTCGCTCAATGTCAGTATAGGGATATATAGTTAAATCACGAATACTTGCCTCATAAATTACAGAATCAATTGCTTCTTTGAATTTTTTTCTAGGAGCAGATTCACCTTTTAATTTAACAGATTGCGGATCAATAACAACTGTGTGACCTGAATTGATTGTAACTGCTTTAGCATATGGATCAACACAGGTTTTGGTTCTACCATCAAAATAGGTAACTCTATACAAATAAATGCCTAGATGCAAATCACCTCGTTCTTGATGTTCCCACACTCCTTGCTCTATCTTTTTCATGGTCCAAACTTCAAGAGGGATATCGGGTATTTGATAGTATGCTTCCCACCTGCCAAAAAACAAGATTTCTATATTACTTGCAACAGGAGACCACACCCGAAAAGTTGTACGCCTTTTGTGATATAGTGCACCCAACTCTCCTGTGTAATGATATTTTTCTTGAAACTCTTTCGAGTCATAATCATATTTTTCTAGATAAGGTACAACTAAATCATAATACTCTTTGTTCATATAAATATTCCACCAATTAATGTAATAATGCTTATACAGGAGTTTTACACAAAACTACAAAAAAATTTATTTCTCATATGTAATACTACCATTGATATATTATACAGTAGTCGTATGAAAATGTTGATTTGTTTTTTGTGTAACTCTTGTTACTATTCCGTGACAATGTAATCTAAAAAGTATTGTCCAGAAATATTTATCTATATTAACATTTTTTGCCTATGGTAAAATAGTATAATTACATAGTAATACAATAATTTTTTATGGAGTTTTTATGTCAAATTCAGATAATAATTTAGAAAAAATTTTATTTACGCCTGGGAACAAAATTTATTTTATTGGTATTGGCGGTATTTCCATGTGTGGTCTGGCAGAGTTGGCTAAGCATCAAGGAATGAATGTTTTTGGTTCTGATCCAAATAAATCAAATCGAACTTATTACTTGGAATCTTTGGGTATTAAAGTTAATTATCAACAAGTTTCTGAAAATATCGAGGAGCTTAAGCCGGATGCTGTGATTTACACTTTAGCAATTCCAGAAAATAACCCTGAAAGAGTGGCAGCTAAAAAATTGGGTATTCCTGAGATTGAACGGGCTGCTTATCTTGGTATGATCAATCGAATGTTTGATAAGTCGATTAATATTGCGGGAACAAATGGTAAAACAACTACTACTGCAATGTGCTCTTTAATTTTGATCGAGGCTGGACTTGATCCGACTGTACATTTGGGTGCAGAGCTGAAGCAATTTAAAACAACTGTTCATGCCGGTTCTAATAGGAATTTGATGGTTTCCGAAGCATGTGAATTTGGCAGGAGTTTCCTTCACTTTTATTCAACTACTGCTACTGTCTTAAATTTGGATCATGATCATGTCGATGTTTTTCCGACCATGGATGATGTTATTGAGGTATTTGCAGATTTTGTAGCATTGCTTGAGCCAAATAGCTATCTAGTTATTCCTGCCTTTGATAAAAATATTTCAGGGATGTTAAATTCAGCTTATAAGAAAAATCCAAATATAAAAGGTAATTTAAATATTATAACTTTTGGTTATCCGGAGGATCGCTTTGAAGGTAGAGAGCCTGATTTCTGTTGTGAAGATTTGTCTTACAAAGATGCATATCCACATTTTACTTTAAGTTATAGGGGTGAACATTTTGCTGATTTTGAGCTTAAAATACCTGGAAAATTTAATGTGGATAATGCTATGGCAGCAATTGCTTGTGCATATTTAAATGGTGCTGATCCGAAATCGGCTGTCAGAGCTTTAGCAAACTTTACTGGTGCAGAGGGTCGTTTTACAGAAGCGGGTTTCTACAATGGCGCCAGAATCATTGCTGATTACGCCCACCACCCTGATTCGGTAAAATTAACTATAGAAGCTGCCCAAAATTTTCCCCATAATAAACTCTATGCCATTTTCCAACCCATCACTTATAGCCGAGCCAAAGGACTAGCAGAAGGATTTGCCGAATCCCTTGCCTATGCCGAAAATCCAATCCTAACCGAAGTATATGATGACCGAGAAACGGACCATAGTTTTTCAGCAGAGGAGATTGCCAAGGCTATCCAAGCCAAGGGAAAAAATGCCTTGTTTTTAAAAACCACAAGTGATGTGGAAAAATACTTAAGAAATATTTTAAAAGAGGGCGATATTGCCATCATCATGGGGCAAGACATCCGACAATTAGCCGACCGTCTGGCAGGCAGAACCGACCACTTTAGCTGATGGTTTGATGGTTGTGCTAATAGTTAAATAGGATGTTATTAGCTTGACAGACCAATATTCCCCTGACATTTTAACATTTTGATGGTTTTATAGTTTTGCTAACCTTTTCTCATTCTAAAATTTTCTTTTTTTCTAGATAATTGATAATAAGGTCTTGCATATCTCTTTGATCTTCTTTGAGAATTTGTGCCTGCTTAAATTGAGGAAAATCACCACCCGCAGACCGATAATTATTAATGGTAACAGTGTAAATTTCGGAAGAATCTTTGATATCCAAACCCTTATGTTTAAGCTCCTTAATTCTTTGCCCAAAAGGTTTCTTAAGGTCATAAACAATATCTATGCCAGAATAAATATCGTAGGCATAGTATTTTGATTTTGGCTGTAAGTAGTTAGGATTTATTTGAATTTTCCCATGGTCATCTTGGATTAAATATTCTAGATTTTTCTCCAAAATTTCTTTTAGAAGAATGCCAGTTACCCCCATATTAACCAGTGTATTGGGGTGAGGGTAATTGATTAGGACATCACGCAGGCGAACATTACCGCAAAAACCCGGGCTATCCGGACTATTTAAACTATTTGCAGAAATTTCTGTCCCCATAGCAGCCATCTGTATCTGATTAATCAAGTGGAAATAGGGGTGGCCCATAATTTGTGCCAAATAAGGATCTTTGATAGCGTATTTTTCGTCAGCATAGGCAATGACCTGATCCAACCAAGTCTGTGTTTTCTGGCAAAATTCTTGGGTTGCTGCCAGATACTCTTGACTTTCTTCTAGTTGACTAGTGTCAACCACCACAAGCTCTTTGATTTCTCGCTTATTTTTTTCAAGATTTAAGACGACCTTGCCCAAGGCTGCCCCACGCGATCCCGCTTGGAGAGTGGCTATACCATTAATAATTTCAGCCTCCATACGGTGCTGGTGGCCTGTGAGCAAAACATCAATAGGCAAGCCAGAAGCAAGTATAGCCGACGCTTCATTTTCCAAATCAAGAATTTCTGTTGCTTGACCTGTTTTAAAATCCCTTTCGTAACCACCATGATAAGACACAATAATAAAATCACAATTTTCCTTGTCCTTAAGCAAAGGAACATAGCTTTTGCAACTTTCTAAGGCAGAGATAAATTCTAAGCCCTTGATGGTTTGAGCTTGTTCCCAGCTAGGTATTTTGTAATTACTTAAACCCAAAACCCCAATCCTTAAATTTTCGATAGATAGGATATGATAGGGCTTACCAAAACGAATTTTTCCATCTTTTAGAATATTAGCACATAGAATAGGAAAACTAGCAAGTTCAATGGCTTTATCCAGATAGGCTAAACCATAGTTAAAATCATGGTTTCCTATAACCGCCAAATCTGGAGCATGTTGCTTGAGACCTGAAAAGAGTAAGCTAGGGTCTTTAGCTATGCGGGCTGCATAATTGGTCAGAGGAGAGCCTTGAAGATAATCACCATTATCTATATAGAGAACAGGCCCCTTGCTTTCCGCCTTAATTTTTTCAATCAAGCCTTGGGTACGACTATAACCGTATGGCTCACGCTTAGTGCTATCTATAAAAGATTGGGTTGTAAGGTAGCCATGAATATCCGTGGTTGACAAGATGGTAAGCTCCAATGTTTTTCTCCTAATTACTTGTTTATTAGTCTTAACAGCATATTATTTAATAAATTTAGCAAATGCCTTATCAAAAACCGCTGTGATATAATTTAAGCTTTTTCTATGGTCCGGATAAAGCTCCTGCCTATTAGTAATAATCCTATAATATTTCTGGTCAGGCTTAATCTCATTTACAGAAAACACCAAATCTTCGATGTCTAAAGCAGTTTGTCTGGCAAGCTGTAAAAGCTCCTGGTCAGTCAAAATATATTGGCTCAAACTATAAGGAAAGGAAAAAGAATGTTTAAAATCTCGCCTCGTTGAACCTTGAATTTCAATGTCTAAATAAGCCGACGTATTTTCTTTTAGCCAAGTAAAAAATTGCTCCAAATTAGCCTTTTCATCTAACCAAACTTCTAAAGCTACTTGATCTTCCAGCAAAATTTGCTTGTTGGCTTTAAGCTTTGTACTGTCTATCAGTTGGGCAGTTTTTTCATCCTTAGCATCAATTTGGATATGACCAATAAAATTACCATGACTACCTGACTGTGTATAGGCCAGATTATCCTTAACACCAGCATCAAGAAAGTGCTGGTGACCAAAAATCAAGCCATCAAGCTGGGAAAAATTCTTAGCTATTCGATAGGCTTGGTCTTCACCAGTGTCGTATTGCGTTGGCTTACCGGTTTGCATGTCAGCCTCCCTTCCACCATGATAGGCTAGAATTAGATAATCAACCCGCCCCTCAAGCTCTTGAATGCATTTTTTTATGGCCCCAATGGCATCAACAAAATGAACTTCGTCTAGCAACTTTAAGTCAGAAAGTTGTGGCATAGCTGAAGTCAAGGCACCGATCACACCAAACCGCTTTCCTTGTCGCTCAACGATGGTATAGGGATCAAAAATAAGTTCTCCAGACTGGTCAAAGGCATTGCAGCACAGGTAGGCTGAGTCTAATTTTTCAACCTGCTTTTTCAAATAATTTAAGCCAAAATCAAAATCATGATTTCCTGCAACCATCACATCAAAACCTATTTGATTGGCCAAATCGACCAGTGGTGAATGTTCATAGGCATGAGAATAATAAGTCGCCAAATCTGACCCAATAAAATAATCGCCATTATCAATTAAAATACAATCTGGATATTGCTTTTTTAAATCAAAGAGAGTGGTTAGACCACCCTCTTTCTTTTGATTAGCGTATAAAAATCCATGGATATCTGTTGTTGAAAAAATATTCACTCCCTTGTTGGAATTATTGGACATGACATCACCCTTAATCTTGCCTAGTTTCTTATTGAACTTTCTTTCTCAACCAAGCAGCAAAACTGTCAATTGCGCTAACCATAATTATAATAGAAATAAGGATAACTGACACACGAGGCCAATTTCTTTGTTGGATCGCAAAAATCATAGGAGCGCCAACACCACCAGCTCCAACCAGACCTAGGGTAGCAGCCGAACGCACAGCAATTTCAAAGTGGTTCAGGGAGAAAGAAGTCCAGATTGCTGTTAATTGTGGGAGTACACCGTAAAAAATAATTTGCCAGAATTTAGCACCGACAGAATCGTGGGCTTCCAATGGGCCATCTTCGATGGACTCCATTTCTTCGGTAAAAAGCTTGCCTAGCATACCAATGTGGTGAACGCCGATAGCTAAAGCCCCCGCAAAAGGACCGGGTCCAACTACCTTTACAAAGATGATGGCATAAACCAATTCCGGAAAGGCCCTCAAAACATTTAAAATAAACTTACCGATACTGGGTATCCATTGCAGATTCTTAGGATAAAGGTTTCTAGCCGATAAAAAGGTAAAAGGAATAGCCAAGATGGTACCAATCATTGTACCCAAAAAGGCAATTGCCACAGTAATAACCATTAGACCAAGCAAGTCTTCCATGCTTCCATCTATGAAGGAACCATCATAAAGATAGGCAAAATCTGGTCTGATTAAACCTTGAAAAACCGTCTTGATATTATCTAAATTAAAATTAGCTAAGCTTGAAAAGTCAATCAATGTGAAGCTGACAAGAACTAAAATACTGATAATAATACCATAGATACGTAACTTAGAATTTTTCTTATGCTCTAATGGAAGCTCTTTTGTTTTGTTCATTATGCTAGCTCCTTTCTTAAGACTCCGGAAATTAGGTCAGTCACCATAACAACCAGCAGAATAATTAAAATAATTACCGCAACACGGTCGTAGCGGAAAAAATTTAACTGTGTTGAAAGAATCTGACCAATACCACCTGCACCAACATAACCCAAAACAGTAGATGCACGAACATTAACCTCAAAGGCGTAGAGTGCGTAAGAAATGACATTTTGATTAATTTGTAGCCATATCGAAACCAGAGCAATTTGCATAAGGTTAGCCCCAACAGACTCTTGAGTTTCTATGGGTAGTTTGTCCACGGTTTCGATTGACCCATAAACCAATTGACCCACCATACCAAAAGTAAACACAGCAACCGATAGCAAACCGGAAAACTCACCGATACCAAATATGGCAACTATTAGAGCGGCTAATAGCAAGCTAGGAATGGTTCGGATAACCGACATAATAAATCTAAAAACAGCAGTGATATAGCGGTTACGGGTTACCACCGTCGTTGCTAAAAAGGCTACCGGCACAGCTACAATAACACCAATAAAAGTACCTGCTATCGACATAGCAATGGTTTGTATGAGCGGTTGAAAAAGTTCAGGAATATAGGAAAAATCAGGTTTTAGAAAATTCCCTAGAAAAACACCAACTTGGTCAGCATTCTCTATGACTTCACTAAAACTGGCGTCTATCAAGACAGCAGAACCACTAAACAGGACTAAGATAATTAGTAGAATCAGTAATTGATTCTTTAAATTATAGTGAACCGTATCTTTAAGTCTCATGCTTTACCGCCTGACTTGAGTATTTCTTCACCATAAATTTGTGTCAACACCTCATCTGTTGCCTCAGATGAACTTCCATCAAAAACAACCTCGCCAGCCCGTAAGCCAATAATACGGTCAGAATATTCACGAGCTAAGTCAACATCATGAATATTAACAATCACAATAACGCCATCTTCTTGATTTAAGCGTTTTAAGTCGCCCATGATAGTACGTGTCGTAATAGGATCTAAGGAAGCAACCGGTTCATCTGCCAAAAGAATTTTTGCTTCTTGTACCATTGTTCGCGCAATAGAAACACGTTGTTGTTGACCACCCGATAACTCATCACACCGAGAATGCAGCTTGTCCTCTAAACCAACTTTTTTGAGAGCAACGTTTGTCCGCTCATAATCTTCTTTTGTATAGTTTCCAATGATGGTATTAAAAGTACTGTAATAACCCAAACGACCTGATAAAATATTTTTTTGAACGGTCATTTTTTTTATTAGTTGGAAATGCTGAAAAATCATACCAATATCGCGTCGCATGGTGCGCAATTCAGATTTACTCGCCTTGGTTAAAGATTTTCCATCAATAATAATTTCACCTTCGGTTATTTCATTAAGACGGTTGATAGAACGGAGCAAGGTAGACTTACCAGCACCAGATAGACCAATAATAGGGGTCTAGTTTAAAATTTCGGACATAATGTTAAGATACAAAGTATGATAAAACCAGAATCTAGAAAAAGAGGAAAGCATTATGAAAAGTAAAAAAAGAAGAAAATATTCATCAGAATATAAACAAAGAGCA
>JGI24708J26588_10003513_pt1 | contig 11311 bp, 10 predicted proteins | sample BioPla1DNA2_FD_26588 | JGI IMG/M metagenome (IMG submission 26588) | reverse complement strand
TATTTTTCCGGTGAAACCAGCAAAGAAAAAATGATTGAAGAATTGAAACGCCGAGCCCAGTTAGCAAAACAAAGTAAGGAGTTTCAAGATGATTCAGAAGACATTGCGGATCTTTCAAATAGTTCAGAGGAAAATAATAAGGATAGTGAAAAAGAAAAATAGGCCAAAGTATTTCTAGAGGAATATAAGACCAAAAGAATAACGCTATAGAGGAGTTTACTACAACAGATAAGGAAATGAATTTATGCCAAATGGAGCATAAGTGTTAATTTATTAACAATTAAGAAGGAATATTCATTGATTAGATTACTGCTCCATTTGAGAAATTTATAAAGATTGGGCTATACTCGAAATTGTATTGTTATTTCATTTGGAAGTTTTTGCCCGCCTTTCGATCTTACATTGGTGGTGACATGTAATAGGTAAGATTGGTCCTTTTCATACGGCTCCAAAGGCTCCACTTCAATATAATTATTAACGGTATCATAACGTATATTAGTAAGCAATGGTACCTGATTTAAAGAAGTTACATATAAATTACGATTATTTACCGTAGAAGGATTCAGGGGAGCGGTAAATTTAATTCTCCAAACAAATTGTCCTGTTTTGAATTTTAAATTCTGCTTAACACGATTTTTAACACCGCCGCTTACAGATTCAATTTTAATATAATTCGATGCCATAAAATCATCTCCATTTAAAAGCATTTTCATTTGTGTGACATTAAGGAATTTATCAATTACAATGTAAATTATAGCATAATTTATAAAAAATTTAAATTATAGATGGTTTCCATAGGTCGTATATATCATTAGAAAATTACCTAATAGTTCTAATTGAAATGTAGAATAGAAAAACAAATATTATTCAAAATAATAGTACTATATGTTTGCATAAGATTTTAAAAACTTGTTCTAGAATCATGTTTTTGTTATATTTCGGGAAATTTTCCATTTAATTTTGAAAGGACGGAGAAATATGTGGCAGAAATGCAGCAGAAACCATGTAATTGGCGTATTGTATTAGTAAAAAACAATTTACAAAACTTAACTTTGTGGTATAATCAAAGTAACGATTAAAATTTAACAAATTTATTACTAGTTTTATATGCATAATGAACAATCAAATGTTCGATAGATAAAGATAAAAGTATTCGAGGTGTGCAATGGAGCAATATATTATAAAAGGTGGACGGCCACTAAACGGTGAGGTTACGATTAGTGGCTATAAAAATGCTGCTTTAGGAATTATAGCTGCAGCAATTATGACGGATGAAACGGTTAAAATAGAAAACGTACCGAACGTAAAAGATATAGAATTTTTATTACAAGCAATTGAAGATATTGGAGCGAAAGTAGAACGTTCAAAGAATGCAGTAACAATAAATGCGAGTAATATTAATTCCATAACTGTAGATTTTGATTATATCAGAAAAATAAGAGCATCCTATTATTTACTTGGTGCTTTACTTGGTAAATATAAAAAAGCGAATGTAGCACTGCCTGGAGGATGTAATATTGGTAGCAGGCCAATAGATCAGCATATTAAGGGCTTTGAAGCTCTTGGTTGTGAAGTGAAGATAGAACATGGTTTAATTTGTGCACAGGCAATCAATTTGGCTGGTGCTCATATTTATTTTGACGGTTCTAGTGTTGGTGCAACCATCAATACAATGCTAGCAGCTTGCCTAGCAGATGGATTAACCATATTAGAAAATGCTGCAAAGGAACCCCATGTAGTTGATGTAGCCAACTTTTTAAATAGTATGGGGGCGAATATTAAGGGAGCTGGTACGGACGTTATTCGAATCAAAGGTGTATCAAAATTACACGGAAGCGAATATTCCATTATACCGGATCAAATTGAAGCAGGAACTTTTATGTTTGCAGCCGCGGCTTCCAAAGGTGACGTATTAATTAAAAATGTAATACCAAAACATCTTGAGGCTTTTACTGCTAAACTATTAGAAATTGGAGCAGAAGTAGAAGAGTTTGACGATGCTGTCCGTGTAAGCGCAAAAGGGAGACTTGGTAATACTCATGTAAAAACCCTAGTTTATCCAGGTTTTCTTACCGATATGCAGCCGCAGATGACAACTTTATTATCTGTTTCGAAAGGTACTAGCATTGTAACTGAGAGTATCTTCGAGAATCGCTTTAAGTATGTTGATGAGTTATCCCGAATGGGAGCATCCATTAAAGTTGAAAGCAATACAGCAATTATTGATGGTGTTGACCGCTTAACAGGAGCTGTGGTAAGTGCACCGGATCTCCGTGCTGGAGCTGCCTTGGTGATTGCTGGGATTATGGCAGAAGGATTTACGATTGTAGAAAATGTAGAATTTATTGAAAGAGGCTATGAGTGCTTTGAATATAAGATGCAGCAGCTTGGTGCAATGATTGAAAAAGTGGACTCAAAGGATATTAAAGCAATTCAAAAATTCAAATTAAAAGTTGGTTAAGTAAAATTTCCTTGACGGATACAGCTTTTCGTTATATGCTATTAGCAGATACTTATTCATACAATCATAGCATGTTTAATAATAAATAATTAATAAATTTCTCTTATTCAGAGTGACGGAGAGTAAAGGCTCTGTGAAGTCACGGCAACCCCTTATAAGGAAGGTGCCAACCTGAGCGAGTAATCGAACAATAGGAGGATTTGGTTATGTTTATCAAGTCCGCATATTGCGGACTTATTTTAATTTAATAGGAAATTACTCTGCAATTCCTATTAAATTAAAAACACTCAGATTCAGCTATAATACGGCTATTGTAAAATTGTGATAAAGAACATGCCTATGATTTTCAAATGTAATAGGAGGAAAAAATGCAGAAAAGATTATTTACTTCAGAGTCAGTGACCGAAGGACATCCAGATAAAATTTGTGACCAGATATCTGACGCAGTATTAGATGCCTTAATGGAGCAAGATCCAATGAGTCGAGTTGCCTGTGAAACAGCAATTACAACTGGATTAGTTCTTGTTATGGGTGAGATTACTACTAACGCGTATGTTGATATTCAAAAAATAGTGAGAGATACTATAAGAGAAATTGGATATGATAAATCTGATTATGGATTCGACGCCAATACTTGCGGTGTTATCGTAGCATTGGACGAGCAGTCCAAGGATATCGCTATGGGTGTTGATGCATCCATAGAAGCAAAGGAAAGCAAAGTGAAGGATGAGGATCTATCCATTGGAGCAGGAGATCAGGGTATGATGTTTGGATATGCATCCAATGAAACTGAGGAATATATGCCTTATCCTATATCATTAGCACATAAGTTAACAAGACAGCTTACTAAGATAAGAAAAGATGGCGTATTAAAATATTTAAGACCAGATGGGAAGTCACAGGTTACTGTTGAGTACGATGAAAGCGGTAAGCCAATTCATCTTGATGCGGTTGTACTTTCCACACAGCATGACGAGGATGTTACCGGTGAACAGCTTCGTAAGGACATAAAAAAGTATGTACTAGACCCAATTCTTCCAGCAGAGCTGGTAGATGAGAACACAAAGTTCTTCATTAATCCTACCGGTCGTTTTGTTATTGGGGGTCCAAATGGTGATAGCGGTTTGACAGGAAGAAAAATTATTGTAGATACCTATGGTGGTTATGCAAGACATGGTGGCGGTGCCTTCTCTGGTAAGGATTGTACTAAGGTAGACCGCTCTGCCTCCTATGCTGCACGTTATGTAGCTAAGAATATAGTAGCAGCTGGACTAGCAGATAAATGTGAAATTCAATTATCCTATGCAATCGGTGTTGCCGAACCCACTTCAGTCATGGTAGATACCTTCGGTACAGGAAAGTTGACCGAGGAAGAATTGGTGACCATTATTCGTAAACACTTTGATTTGCGACCAGCTGGAATTATTAAAATGTTAGACCTTAGAAGACCAATTTATAAGCAGACCGCAGCATATGGGCACTTCGGAAGAAATGACTTGAATCTTTCATGGGAGAGACTTGATAAAGTTGATGAATTAAAAGAATATCTGTAATTTATCATTGATAAAAATGAGGGTTATATCATCTTAATTAGAATAAGATGGTATAACCTTTTTAAATACTTCTTTGATTATTTCATGGAAACTTTAGAAAGGTAATAGTTACTTAATTATACAATTTGATGCACTATATGTTATAATTCATATTAAGTAGGCACAATTTCTATTTATCGATAGAGCAGGTGAGATGTTGAAATTAAAGAATAAAATCATAATTGCATTTTTCATATTGATAACAATGCCCATTATAATGATTTGTGTTGCTGGAGGTACGATTGTTAACTTTCAGATGCATTCCATTCAAGAAACCTATGATGTGGAATCTGATACCATGGAAGTTATAACAAATCCAATTCAGATATTCAATCGCTTGACCAGAGGCGTATATAACGAAATTAAGCTAGTGGCATTAAAGGCCCCAGAGAAATTAGAGGATGAATCCTATATCAAGAATCTTAATGAAGAAATTCAGAATAAATATTCTTTTATAACAGTTCGAAAGAATGGACAGTATATATACTCTGGTAATTCCAGAAAGTTGAACCTAATTGCAAACAGTCTTCCGGCCTTTGGTGTTTATGATACTAACGTAGATGGTGGAATCTATGTGGGAGGAAAGAATCCTTTTCTTCTTAAAGCACAGGATTTCTATTTTTCCGATGGTGGCGAAGGGACTATCTTTGTTATTACCGATCTAAATGTCCTAGTGCCTCAGATTAAAGCAGTAGTAATTCAAAGTATTGTTTCTTTCCTGATTATTATATGCTTTACAGCCCTTGTATTAATGCTTTGGATTTATCGTAGTATTGTTAGGCCTTTAAATATATTAAGATTTGCTACTAATCAGATTGGAGAGGGTGATTTAGATTACTCAGTAAGTTTCCAATCGAACGATGAGATTGGTCAGTTATGTTATGATTTTGAAAAAATGAGGATTCGATTAAAAGAGTTAATCGATGACCGCCTTAGATATGAGGAGGATATCAAAGAACTCGTTAGTAATATTTCTCACGACTTGAAGACGCCTTTGACAGCGATTAAGGGGTATGCGGAAGGCTTAATGGATGGTGTTGCAGATACACCCCAGAAGCAGGATAAATACTTAAAAACCATATGTGCAAAAGCAAATGATATGTCCGTATTGGTAGATGAGCTAGCTTTCTATGCTAAGATTGATTGTAATACGGTACCATATAGCTTTACTGAAATTAATCTCCATGAGTATTTTGATGACTGTATCGAGGAACTTACCTTAGATTTGGAGGTTAAGAATATCGAAATTGTTTTTAAGAATGAAGTGGATCCAACAGTCCTTATAATGGCGGATGCAGAACAGTTAAAACGAGTAATTAATAATATTATTGGAAATTCTGTTAAATACCTAGATAAAAAGAAAGGTACAATACGAATTCTTATTTCTGATCAAAAAGAAAATGTTCTAATAGCGATTGAGGATAATGGCAGGGGTATTGCAGACCAAGATATTCCTTATATCTTTGACCGATTTTATAGGGCGGATTCTTCTAGAAATACCAAGAAGGGTGGAAGTGGTTTAGGATTAGCAATCGCGAAAAAGATTATAGAGGATCATTCTGGCCAGATATGGGCAAAGAGTGAGCAAGGAAGAGGAACAACAATTTTCTTTACCTTAAGAAAGGTAAAGAAAGATATGGAACAATATTCTTATAAAGGAGCATTAGGAAATGAGTAGAATTTTAATTATTGAAGATGAAGTTGCAATTGCTGAATTAGAGAAAGACTATCTGGAATTAAGCGGATTTGACGTTGATGTAGAAACGGATGGTGAGCTAGGAGCAGATCGTGCGCTTTCCGAAGAATTTGATTTAATTATCCTAGATCTGATGCTTCCGAATATGGATGGATTTGAAATATGTAAAAAGATTAGAGAAGAAAAAAATATTCCAATTATCATGGTATCTGCGAAAAAAGAAGATATTGATAAAATTCGAGGCTTAGGTTTAGGTGCAGATGACTATATAACAAAGCCCTTTAGCCCAAGTGAATTGGTGGCAAGGGTTAAGGCCCATCTTGCCCGTTATAAGCGTCTAATAGGATCCGGTGCAAAGGTAAACGATGTAATTGAAATCCGTGGATTAAAGATTGATAAAACTGCAAGAAGAGTATTTATTAACGATGAAGAAAAAAACTTTACTACTAAAGAATTTGATTTGTTAACCTTCCTTGCAGAGAACCCTAATCATGTATATACCAAAGAAGAACTATTCCGTGAGATATGGGATATGGAATCCATAGGTGATATTGCAACTGTAACGGTTCATATTAAGAAAATAAGAGAAAAGATTGAATATAATACATCCAAACCGCAGTATATTGAAACCATCTGGGGTGTAGGATACCGTTTTAAGGTATAATACGTAAGGATTGTAGTTGCAAAACAATTGACATTTTATTAACAAAGTGCTAAAATTATCTTGCCAAACGAAAGGTACGCCTGACGAGAAGGCATAGGATAGAGCAATAAAGCACGTAGTTCTAATGGCTGCGGGGTTCTCCCGGGCAGAAAGATTTACGAAGCGGTGAAGGATGCGATTCCCTATGTCTTTATGGCATAGGGATTTTTTTGATAAACTTATTAGGAAGATTTGAGGTGGTAGGTTTGGAAACACGGGTAGCTTTAATAGGAATCGTTGTTGAGGATATGGAAGCTGTAGAGAAATTAAATAGTATACTCCATGATTATGGACAATATATTATTGGCAGAATGGGCCTTCCATATAGGGAAAAGGATATTAGCATTATTAGTATCGTAGTGAATGCCGAAGCCAACACGATTAGTACATTAGCTGGTAAGCTAGGTATGCTAAAAGGTGTCAGTGTTAAAACCATTTATTCAAAAAAATAATTCCTATGCTTGCGGTGGTAACATTTATCATTGGAGGTTAATCTATGAAGAAATTGAAAGTATTACTTTTACTCGTTCTATGTATGATGGTATTTGCCGGCTGCACGAAGGATAATGAAGCTAAGGTTAGCAAAGATGCAAGAAAGCAGGAAGTTACAGTGACGCCGGAACCAACACAGGAACCGATACAGAATGAGGAAAACAGCAGGGATGATTTAGAGGAATTAGAGGATAAGGATACGAATGCTGCAACAGATAAAATTGATATTCACATCGGGGCATTAAAAGGACCAACTTCCATGGGGATGATTAAAGTCATGGAAGATGCTGAGAATAATGAAACCAGCAACAACTATTCTTTTAAAATAGCTGGTGCAGCAGATGAACTTAGCGCAGCACTTGCCAAAGGTGAGATTGATATTGCAGCGGTGCCTTGTAATTTAGCTTCAGTACTATATAATAATACCAATGGCAATATTACATTAGCTGGAATTAATACTTTAGGTGTGCTTTATATCATTGAGACCGGCGATGCGATTAACAGCGTAGGGGACCTGAAAGGAAAGACAATCTATTCAACAGGAAAAGGAACAACTCCACAATATACCCTAAACTATTTATTAACAGGTAATGGAATGGATCCGGAAAAGGATGTTCAAGTTGAATATAAATCGGAAGCCACAGAGGTTGCAGCTAGCTTAAGTGAAGCTGAGAATGCAGTTGCTATGTTACCCCAGCCTTTTGTTACAACGGTTATGATGAATAATGATAAGGTAAGAATTGCACTTGATGTTACGAAAGAGTGGGAAGCGGTAAGCACTGATGGCAGCAGTGTCGTTACTGGTGTTGTAGTTGTTCGCAGTGATTTTCTACAGGAGAATAAAGAAGCAGTCGATTCGTTCCTTGCGGAATATCGTGCATCTACAGATTATGTTAATGAAAATGTAGAGGAAGCTGCAGTGCTTATTGAAAAGTTTGGAATTTTCAAAGCTGCCATTGCCCAGAAAGCAATTCCTTTTAGTAATATTACTTTTATCCAGGGGGATGAAATGAAGGAAAAGGTTAGTGGCTATCTCACGGCTCTTTATAATCAAAATCCAAAGTCTATAGGAGGAGCACTTCCAGCAGATGATTTCTACTATATTACAGAGGATTAAAAGTTTAGAGAAGATCATCTGATAAATACTGATATCTCTAGATAATGTGTCCCAAAATCTGCAGGCATTAATTAGAGGTACGCTTATTTATATAGATCTGGATAGTACTTTGTATGAAAGCTTAGATTTTAATAAACAATGATAGAAGGAGCGAATGCATATGGCAAGAAAAAGCGATTCGGTAGCGAAGTCTGTTTTGCTTAACCGCTGGGGAGTCAGAATACTTGTTATATGCTTTTGGCTCCTTTTTTGGGAAATTTTATACCGTTTGATTGATAATGAAATATTTCTAGTATCTCCCACTACTGTTTTAAATACATTATGGGATTTGGCAGGACAGATAGCATTTTGGCAGGCCATTGCGTTTTCCTTTATAAGAATTGTGCTTGGTTTCCTATTGGCGATGGTTTTGGGAATATTATTGGCGATACTCTCTTATAACAATTGGATTGTGAAAGAGTTGATTAATCCCATTTTTAAGGTAATCAAAGCTACGCCAGTTGCTTCTTTTATAATTCTTGCACTTCTATGGACGAAAGCAAGTAATTTATCGATTCTTATCGCCTTTCTTATGGTTGTACCAATGATTTATACCAATGTATTACAGGGCTTGTTTGCAAGGGATCAAAAACTTTTAGAAATGGCTAAGGTATTTCGTTTAAGCAGGTGGAAAAAGGTAAAAGCAATCTATTTTCCTACCGTTATGCCGTATTTTTATTCCGCTGTTTCCGTAGGGTTGGGATTTTGCTGGAAGGCAGGAATTGCAGCTGAGGTAATAGGAATTCCTTCTGGTTCCATCGGCGAATGGCTGTATGAATCAAAAATATACTTAATGACAAACGAATTATTTGCATGGACCATAGTTATTATCATAATTAGTATACTGTTTGAAAATATTGTGATACTTATATTAAAGCATCTACGATATCGTACGATAGATAGTCAAGGAAAAAATTTTAAAGAAGAGTAAAGAATAGAATTCTGTATTATAAAGAAATGGGCATGCTAATAATCGCGTGTGAACTGTGATAAGTTATTAAGAGGAGATTTCATGGATATCAATCTAATTAACATAGTAAAACGATACAAGCAAAATCTTGTATTAAATAAAGTAAATTTAACCTTTAAAGAAGGGTGTTTGAATTGTATAATGGGTCCTTCGGGCGTTGGAAAAACGACATTGATTAATCTTTTAATGGGATTAGAACAACCAGATTCTGGTGAGATACAAGGTTTAGAAGATAAACTAATTGCTGCCGTATTCCAAGAAGATCGATTAATAGAGCATTGGGATGCCATTTCGAATGTCAAGCTGGTATGTGACAAGAAGATTACAGTAAATCAAATTGAGCAAGAATTTGCCAAAATAGACTTAAGTGAGTATAAGAATAAACCAGTTCATACACTCAGTGGAGGTATGCGACGAAGAGTTTCTATTATAAGAGCAATGTTACACCAAAGTAATTTGATTATTATGGATGAACCCTTTAAGGGATTTGATTCTAGCTTAAAACAGAAAGTTATTGAATATGTGAAAGAGAAAACAGCCGGAAAAACTGTGATTATTGTAACCCATGAAATAGATGAGGTGAGGATTCTTCAAGCGAATTTAATTCTTCTAAATTAATTAATGCAATAAGCTACATAATGTGCAAACAAATGTTGTATTTTTATTAGGTATCCGATATAATACGCTATAATACATTAAATATAAGGCTAAGTTATAGCTGCTATCTACAAGATGAATAGAAAGAGGGAAAATCCATTATGCATATAACGATAACGGGAAATCTAGGAAGCGGTAAATCAACCATATGTAAGATATTGAGTGAAAAACATCAATATGAGATATATTCAACAGGTAAAGTTCAGCGAGAGTTGGCAAGAGAAATGTCAATGACGACTTTGGAATTAAATCAATTGATGCGAAGTAATCATAAATACGACCATATGATTGATGATGCAACTGCTAAAATCTCAAAAGAAAATCCGGATAAAAATATTATTTTTGATTCGAGACTCGCTTGGAACTTTGTAGAAAAATCATTTAAAGTGTTCGTTTCAGTCAGTTTGGATGAAGCTGTCACAAGAGTTATGAATGACAATCGAGGGAAAGAAGAGCAGTACTCCTCCTTTGAAGAAGCGAGAAAAATGCTGGCAGAACGTGCTGCTACCGAACGAGTTCGTTATCAGGAAATATATAAATTGAATTATATGGACTATGGGAATTATAATTTAATTATTGATAGTACCTATTGTGGACCTGAGAAAATAGCAGAAATCATTTTAAAAGAAGCAAAGGAACATGAAAAAAACGGATATCCGAATACAACTAAAATGTTCGTTTCTCCCAAACGATTAGTAGGAGAAGATGATTTTAGATCAGAAGATGATGGAGAATTAGAGCATTTGATAGAAGAGTATAGTAAAGAAGAATTGGTATTGGATATAGTGATCAAAGTTACTAAAAAAGATGATGTATTTACTGTGGTAGAAGGAATGAAGGAGGCTAAAGCTGCCTATCTTGCAAAGGTTCCTTATGTTCAAATTTTAATTATGAATTAATCAAATGTTTGATAATAAATAAACGGATGAAAATATTAGTTATACAGAGAAATTTAGCGAAATTATTTCAAAATATCACCGAGGATAGAAAGAATGGTTTCGCTAACAATAAAGATAAGAGGATTCATAGTAATATGAATTCTTTTTTTATTGAATAGGAAAATTCGTCCTATTCAATAAAAATGCTCCGCTAGGATGCACACTCGCGCGTAATGTATTATATCGGCCATGCCGACCGCGCTCGGCGCGAAAGTTTCGCAAGCGAAACTCTTTCTTGTAGAATAAAAGAGAACGTTTGGTATGTCATGTCGATTAGGCTTGTAACAAATTATAGGGGGTGATTTTCATGGAATTACGTGATGATAGCTATGTTCGAAGGAAATTGCTCTTAACAGTTATTATTACTACATTAGCAGTATTTATCGGTTTCAAGTTTCTTTTACCAATGTTTTTTCCTTTTGTAGTGGCCTATTTTTTAGCATGGATTGTAAGACCGATAACAGAATTTCTTAATCGGCGTTTCAAATTACCAAGAATTATTGGTGGATCCATATCCTTACTATTATTAATTAGTATTTTAGGTACTTTGCTGTTTTTTTTAATAAACAAATTGGTCAAGCAAGCGATTTTATTTGCAAAAAACATACCAATTTATTTAAATATTATTGCGGATAAATTAGATGTC
>JGI24708J26588_10003501_pt1 | contig 11325 bp, 10 predicted proteins | sample BioPla1DNA2_FD_26588 | JGI IMG/M metagenome (IMG submission 26588) | reverse complement strand
GGGAGTTAATTGAAAGGGTTGAAAGGAAATTTGAATTAGGGGGACATAAGGCAGCAGCAATAGCTATGGTTTTGGAAAGGGCAAGGGTTTTTCTAGTCTCTGAGATGGATGAGGATTTTGTCAATAAAATATTCCTAGAGCCTTATAATGATGTGCAAAATGCTTATAACAATGCCATAAAGATTATGGGGCAGGATGCTAAGGTGCTGGTAATACCTAATGGTGGTTCCATACTACCTTTTTTAGATGAGGACAATTTATAATAAAGTTACTGTATTATTATTGTAAAGAATGCTATGCTAATAAATATAAAGGAAATTGGTAAACTTTGCATGGACTTTATAAAATACAAAAAATATTATAGGAGAGACGTGGATTATGATAGAATTAGGCAGGATACAAAAATTGAAAGTTCTTAGAGAGACTTCTATTGGAGTATATTTAGGTATAGATAATGATGAAGATGATGATGTTTTATTACCACAAAGTCAAGTACCAAAGGATATCAAAGTAGGTGATGAAATAGAAGTCTTTATTTATAAAGATTCAGAAGATAGAAGAATTGCAACTACTAGAAAACCCAAATTAACATTAGGTGAAATAGCACCACTTAAAGTAATAGAAATTACAAAAATTGGTGCATTTTTGGATTGGGGTCTAGAAAAAGATTTATTTTTACCCTTTAGAGAACAAAAATCTCAAATTAAAAAGGGCGGGGAATATATAATAGGTCTATACTTAGATAAAAGTGATCGTTTATGTGGGACAATGGATGTTTACAGTATTTTAAGTAGTGATTCACCCTATAAAAAAGATGATCGGGTGGAGGGTATTATATACAATATCAATGCTAATATAGGAGCTTTTGTGGCAGTGGACAATAAATATCATGCTTTGATACCAAGAGATGAATTACATGGTAGGCATAATTATAGAGATAAAGTAGAGGCTAGAGTAACAAAGGTTCGTGAAGATGGGAAATTGGACTTGAGTTTAAGGGAAAAGGCATATATACAAATGGATAAGGATGCAATAAGGATATTAGAACAACTAATTAAAAATGGTGGAAGGTTAAATCTACATGATAAAAGTAGCCCTGAAGAAATAAAGAATCAATTAGGTATTAGTAAAAATGCTTTTAAAAGGGGAGTAGGAAGATTATTAAAGGATGGAAAAATCAAAATCTTAGATAATGGAATCAAAATGATAGATAAATAAACTTGGGTTTTTCTTGATCAAATTAAAAAGGTAAAATAAAAAAGAATCCTGTAGTTTTAATATTACAAGATTCTTTTTTATAGTTATTCTTGGTATCAAATCCATATTACCATTTCCTAGAAGCCCCTCCACCACCAGAAGAACCACCACCAAAGCCGCTGCCAAAACCTCCACCAGAGGATCCACCACCGAAACCACCACCAAAGGGACCTTTTGGTCCTTTGTAGTAGTTATTTCTTTTATTACTTTTATAAGGTCCATTAGTTGGTCCAGCATATTTTCCTGAAGATAAATCCCTAAATAATTTAAGGATTATTAAAAAAAGGTTTCTTCTTAGTATTAATGAAAAAACAGAAATACCTCCCATGGTTATAAATAAAAATACACCCAGGACTATTAATAAATCCATAAAAGACAAAGGTTCTGGAAGGGACACAGGATTTATAGTAGAAGCCTCTGCAAAAATTTCATTGGCATCAATATCATATTCTCTAGCAATTTGGTGGAGCAAAAGACTATAGGCAATAGCAATACCTCCACTATAGTCATCTTCTTGAAAATAGGGGATCATTTTATCTAAAATAGCTCCAGCTGTCCCATCGGTGATAGCTCCCTCTAGACCATAACCTACCTCTATTCTCATATCCCTATCTTCAGGGGCTATCAAAAGTAGGACACCATTATTTTTATTGGATGCACCGATACCCCATTGACGTAGGAGTTCTAAGGCATATTCCTCAACACTCCTATTTTCTAAGGATGGCACAGTTACTACTACTAGCTCTGCTGTAGTTTTTTGTTGCAATACATAGCTCATCCTCAACATATCATCTTTCACATCATTGGAAATTATAGATGCATAATCTTGGACATATATATCTCTAGTTGGTACTGGTGGTACAGAAAATCCATAACTACTACTAATGCTAAAACACATTAGTAGTACAATTAATAAAACTACACTAAATCTTTTTCTTTGATAATTCAAAGTTTTCTACCTCCCTAGTGGAATGGTATAGATAAAGATATTAATTAACTAAAAAGTAACCTTTGGCGCTTCATTTGCACCAGGAGTCATCTCAAAATAAGGTTGGGTTTCAAAACCAAAGATATTAGCAAAAATACTAGCAGGAAACCTACGAATTTTTTGGTTATAAGTTTTTACTGTATTATTATAATCTTGCCTAGCTACTGATAGGCGATTTTCTGTTCCAGCTAATTCGTCTTGCAATCTAACAAATTGTTCACTAGCCTGTAGCTCTGGATAGTTTTCTGTTAATACTAATAATCTACTGAGGGCTCCTGACAACTCTTGGTTAGCATCAATAATTTCTTCCCTACTACCTCCTTGACCAATACGTGCCCTAGCATCAGCAATGGCAGTAAAGACTTCTTTTTCGTGGGATGCATACCCTTTAGTTACTTCCACTAAATTGGGTATCAAATCATATCTCCTTTGCATTAAATTTTCTACCTGTTTCCAATGGGAGTTGACGGATTCATCCATTTCTACCAATTGATTATAGGTACTAGTAGCTAACATTGCAGGTAAACCAATTATTAATAAAAGCAATGCTATCACAATAATCCAAGTTCTTTTCATTTTGTATCCTCCTACCATATTAAATTTTAAATATGTTTTTATATATTTTATCATATATTATATAAAAAAATTACCCTACTATCTTTTTTTATATAATATGCCCACTTTAATATTATATAAATGATATAATTTATTGCGACAAATGTTGTATTACAATATAATAAGGGGAAAGAATTATAGTATATATACATTTAGGTAGATTATAGGAAATGCTGAAATATTAAATCATGAGCAGGAAGAAAGGATCGAAGGAATGAAAGATAGTCAGTANATGATAGATAATTATAAGGTTATTGCAAATAAATTTAAAGAAGAAAACCGATTACATAGAGCATTATATTTTTATAAAAAGGCATATAATTTGGCAGGTGGTAAAGATAATGTGGATCTATTACTGGATATGGGCCTCGTTTATGATGAATTAAAAGAATATGATTTAGCCAGGGNAAAATATCACCGAGTATTGGAAATTGATCCTGAAGACCCAAGGGGTTATTACAGTATAGCTATTGCCTATGATAATGAAAAAAAATATACAGATGCTATTGGATACTATAAAAAAGCAATAGAATTAGATCCAGAATATGATAGGGCTTATTTCTTTTTGGCCAATATATATGATGAAATTGGATATAAAGATAAAGCAGTGGAATATTATAAAAGGGTTATTGATTTAAACGATGAAGATTTTTGGGCATATGTTAATCTGAGTGCTGTTTATGAGGAAACAGATGAAAATATTCTTGCCCTTAGAACAATAAAAAAAGCATTAGAAATTATACCGGATCATTATAAAGCCCTTTTTAATATGGGAGTAATATTAAAAAAACTTGGTAATATACAAGATGCTATTAATTATTATAGTCATTCTATTGATGAAAATCCCTATTATCCCTATAGTTATTTTAATTTGGCCATTATATATAAAGAAAACAAGGAGTATTTGGCAGGTTTAAAGACTCTTACAGATGGAATAGAGTATAACAGCCATGTTGCTATATTATACTATAATAGAGCTTGCCTGTATTCTTTAATAAAAAAACAGGATAAAGCTATGAAGGATTTAGTAACAGCAATAGGAATAGATCCTGATTTAGAAGAGTACATGAAAAAAGATGAGGAGCTAGAACCTTTAAGGGAACTAGAGGCTTACAAATATATGATTGATGACAAAAATTTGAAATAAAAATAGAACCTGCTCATAGATAAAAGAGGAAGGAATAAAATAAGTATATCTATTGGTAAATAAGGTTGTTTTAAGGTTAACATAATATATACAGGAGTCTGAATCACTGTATTTTAAGATACCAATAAATATCTATATTTTAATATATTTTCCTCTTCATCTATGGACAGGTTCTTCAAGAATCCTTATATCTAAGATAGATTTATTATAACATTCATCTATGTGTAAAAGATAAAAAAACCTCTAAGAAAACTAAAGAAAATCTAAAGATTGTGTTAAGTTTAAAATATGGATATTATCTTTTTTATAAACTATATGCTGATGAATGAAAAGCTAGTAATTTCGTTAATACTGTAGTAATATGGATGATGGTAGATGTATCCATTTTAAAATACAATGTAGAAAGGAAGATAGAAATGCAAAACCCAATTGTTACCTTCACCATGGAGGATGGAAGTCAAATGAAAGCTGAGCTATATCCGGATATTGCCCCTAATACAGTGAATAATTTCATTTCTTTAGTAGAAAAAGGATTTTATAACGGAGTTATTTTTCATCGGGTTATTCCTGGATTTATGATTCAAGGAGGAGATCCTCAGGGTATGGGAATTGGTGGACCAGGGTATTCAATCAAAGGAGAATTTTCAGATAATGGATTTAAAAACGATTTAAAGCATACAGAAGGTGTGCTTTCTATGGCAAGATCTATGAATCCAGATTCAGCAGGTTCCCAATTCTTTATTATGGTAGCTAATTCACCACATTTAGATGGACAATATGCTGCCTTTGGTAAGGTGATAGAAGGTATGGAGACTGCACATAAAATAGTGGCTGTAAAAAGAAATCCTAACGACAAACCTCTTGAAGATCAAAAAATGAAGGAAGTTATTGTTGAGACCTTTGGAAAAGAGTACCCAGAAGTAGAAAAAATATAAATCTAAAATTAAAAACCTATTTTCCATAATAATATATTATGGAGAAGGGTTTTTCTTTATAAATTCACCTTGTCACCATCGATTATAAGTGATAATATAACAATTGAAGTATAAGTTAAAATAACCACTATAATAATGAAAGTACCATTTATGTATGGGAAGGATTGATGTTCTTGTTAGGAAATAGAATAAGAGAGATAAGGCATAAGAGGAAAATGACTTTAAATGAACTGGCATCTAAAACAGATGTAACTGCTAGTTATATTTCACAGGTAGAAAGAGATATTATAGAACCTTCTTTGTCTTCATTGAGAAAAATTGCAGTAGCTTTAGGGGTACCTCTATTTACATTTTTACATAATGATACTATTGATCCAGTAGTGGTAAGGGCTGCAGAGCGGAGAAAATTAGATTTGCCGGAAAGCAGTATAGTCTATGAATTTGTTACACCCATGGTTTCAGATCAAAAGGTGCAACCAAAGATGGAGATTATTTATTTTACGTTAGCAGCTAAATCATGGACTAGTGAGGAGAACATTACTCATGAAGCTGATGAATGTATTTTTGTTATTGAAGGGGAATTACAGGTATATTTAGAAGATAAAAGCTACCACCTAATGGCAGGGGATAGTATATATATTAAGGAAAACATTGGACATAGGTTTTATAATCCAACAGACGCAGTGATAAAGGGTATTACAAACATTACTCCAGCTATTTATTAAATTCATTGTGAAAAAGATGACTATGAAATAAAAAAAACTCTGTAAATTTACAGAGTTTTTTTATTTGTAAGACGTAATTTCAATATCCGATAGCCAGACTTTTTCAATATCATTTGACAGGAGAACTTCAAGTTTATGAACTTTATTGGTTTTAAAATCCACATTAATTAATTCCCATGAATCAGTTGTCTTGGGATGGTGATTTATAGATTTTTTATAGATCACTTTAGAATTATCATTATAACCATTTAGGTAAATTGTAAAAGGATTAAGGTTACTACTTCTCATCCACATGGAAAGATTAAGATTTTCTCTTTTATTTAAGTCTGTAATTCTCATTCCTGGTAATGAATCATCTGCGTTTTTTTCAAACCTATAGGAGAAACCTTCCTTTTTAAATATATCAGTATCTTTTGATACAGATTCTTCATTTAAAGGATTAATTGCTAGTGTTTTTTCTGATGTATTTGTAGAACTTATATTTAAATCCTTATTAGCATTAGTAGATATTTGTATAGTTTCAATATATTCTTCACTCCAATTTTTGAAAGAATCCCTTACTTTGAGGGATATAGTATAAACACCATCTTCTTGAAATTTCAAACTCAGGTCTTCGGAAGAAATTTCTTGGATAATTTCATCCTCTCTACTAACTTGCCAAAAGGACTCTTCTATGTTGCCATCATTTCCATCCATAAAACTTTTATTTATAAACTTCCAGACCGTATCCTCCTGTTTCTTTTCAAAGTAAGCTATAGGTTTAACCATTTCTTTAGATGCTTGCAGATCATGCCTATACCCTATACCTCCTATATGTTTATATAAAAGGTAACCGGTGGCTAATAAGGCCATAATGGATAAAATCACTAGGGGGGTTTTATAATTATAGCTATTTTTTTTCTTTATAATGTTTTTATTTAGATTATTAATTCCAACAGCAAGAACCCCAGCTTGGTTACCAGAATTATCAATGAATATATTGTTATATGAATCTAATACCTCTTGAAAGTTTTTATATTTATATGGGAATGTGATTAAATCCTTTGCGAAGTTTAAAATTTTATTTAAAGTTTTTTGATTTTCTTCTTCCATAGTATTTTCAGGTATTAACCTGTTAATAAATCGGCTAATTTCTTTGGCAACAGGAGAAAAGTCATTATCATCTAAAGAGCTTTCGTTTAAAATTATAATTTCATCAAAAAACATAGTGTTATCTTTTATAGAGACTTGTGAAAAGTCAATCAAACTATCTTTAAAGTAATTGGGCAATACATCATATTGTATAGTTTTTTGAAGAAAATGAGATATTAGTTCTATTTTTTCTGTTATTTTTAAAGTGTTTGAATCTAGATAAATTTCTAAGGGTATAGTATTTCTATGAAATTTTGTTACAAGAAGAATATAATCCTGTCCTTTTTGTATATCGATTAAATTGTCAAAAACTTCATGTAGATGACGATGGTAAAGAGTTTCTACCGTAGTTTTATCTAGGAAAACATTAATTAATACAGGACTACCTGCATGATCCCTAGAAGATGCAATAAATATTTTTTGTAAATTAGTATCTTTATAGGTTTCAATGATGTTAAAGTTTTTAATATAATCTCTATACATATTTATCCCTCTTTATTCTTTGGTATATTATGAAATATTTTAAACATTAAATGCTATATTATATAGTCAAAATTGTTATAATTATACCATATTTCCACACTTTAGTAAACGTGACTTGACAGGTGGGATGATTAGACAAATAGGGATAGGTTTTAAATTGGTTGAAATTAATATTACTGGATATAAAATTAATATACATGGGAATATCAGGATGGCGAAAAATATCGAAATATTAGGAAAAATGTAGTATAATGTGTAATATGTAGTTATAAAGGCACAAATCTTCCAACAATATTCACAAAATAAAAATAAAAGTGGGGAGGACAATGATTTTGTATCATTTTAAAGGTATTAGACAAAAATTCTTTTTAATGACTATAATTGCTGTTATTATCGTAACTTTTATTTTTGCCCTATCCTATAGCCTTCTAGCAAGAGATGTAATAATAAATATGGTACATAATGGTAATCTAAAACAAGTGGAGGTCTATAGTNTTATTGTAGGAAATTGGTTTCAAGAACGCCTCAATGAGATAGAACTATATGCTAATAACCCAGTTATAAAGTCAATGGATTGGGATAAAATAGAACTCTATCTTAGAGGAGAAATGAAAAGAAAATCTGATATTTATACAGTGTTATTTGTAGGTGAAGCTAATGGGGATTATAATACGAATCTATTAAGGAATGCAGGAAATCTAAGGTCCAGGGAATATTTTAGTAGGGTCATGGAAGGAGAAAGGACGTTATCAGCTCCCCTTATATCTATTTCTACTGGGGAAGAAATTGCTGTTGCTGCAGTACCAATTAAAAATGATAATGAAGAAGTCGTGGGTTTAATGGGAGGATCAATCAGTCTGGGAAAATTAAAGAAGTTTATTGAGCTGTTTAATATTAATGAAATCAACAACTATTCCTACGTTGTGGATAAAAATGGAAATATAATCTTGCAACCCCAAGAGGACTTAATCATGAGAAAGGCTTTTGGTAATGCGGTAAGGATTATACAAAGAGAAATTTCTATAAGAAATGAGGAAATTTTAAACAATAATGAAAAAGGCAAATTTACATATGGGTATAAGGGTGAAGAAAACAGTATATACTATCATACTATCCCCAATACTGATGAATGGAGGATTATATACGAGGTTCCTACTCATCAAATAACCCAGCCTATGAAGGATTTATATATATTATTTTTAATTACAGGAATTATGGTAGTAGTTGGAGGAATTATATTTAGTCGTTATTTTAGTTATAAAAACACAAGACCTATTATTGAACTCAAGGAGGTTTTTGATAAGGCAGCTAAGGGAGATTTAGCAGTTAGATCCAAGACTGATTATCCAGATGAATTAGGTGAGGCAGGAAAAAGTTTTAATATTATGATGGATAAAATCAGTAGTTTAACTTATTATGATCATATAACTAATTTGCCTAATAGGGACTATTTTATACAAAAATTAGAGTCAGAAATATCCCATAGTAAGAAGAATTCAAAGAAATTTAGTATTGTGCTGATTGCACCAATAAAACTAAAAAGAATGAATGATATGTATGGTTTTGAAGNAGTTAATAAGTTATTAAAAAATATAGGATATAGGTTAAAAGAAAGCAAGGGGTCATAAAAACAAAATTGCCCGTATATCTGGAGAAGAATTTGTTGTTTTATTTCCTGAAATAATATCAGAAACCGAGGTAATCAAGGGGATAAAAGAGATNTTAAAAGATCTAAATAGGATATTTGAAATAGATAATCAAAAAATATCTGNCAACTATAATGCGGGGATTGTATTCTATCCCACTGATGGAGAAACTACNCNAACATTATTAATGAANGCTGGTATTGCCATGTCTAAGGCAATGGAAGAAGGGAATAATAATTACAGGATTTATAATGAAAATATGAATCAAAAACTTCAAGAAGAGTTAATATTAGAAAAGGATCTACATAAGGGAATAGAAAATAAAGAATTCAAATTACAATACCAACCTTTTATTGATATAAGAACGGGGAAAATCGTGGAGGTTGAAGCTTTACTTAGATGGCATCATCCAACCAAAGGTATAATACCACCACTGAAATTCATACCTATAGCAGAGGGAAATGAATTAATTATCCCTATAGGAGAACAGGTTTTAAAAGATGCCTGTAGACAAAATAAACTATGGCAGGATATGGGCTATAAACCTATAACAATATCTGTCAATATATCTGTAATACAATTCGAAAGAGAAGGTTTTGTAGAGACAATAGCGTCTATTTTAAAAGATACAGGACTAGATCCACAATATCTTGGCATAGAAATTACTGAAGGAATGGCAATGAAGGATATTGATATGAGTATTGAAAAACTGCATAAATTAAAGGAAATTGGTGTCAAAATATCTATAGATGATTTTGGAACAGGTTTTTCATCTCTCAGTTATTTTTCAAAATATCCTATAGATATTTTGAAAATAGATCGTTCTTTTATACAAAACATAGAAAAATCTCACCAATCAAGAACCATTATATCTACTATTATTTCTATGAGTAGAGCTTTGGGTATAGAGAATGTTGCTGAAGGAATTGAAACAGAGGAGCAATTAGATTTTATTAAAACCTTAAATTGTCATAAGGCACAGGGATATTTTTTTAGTAAACCAATAGATGTTGGGGAATTGGAAAAGCTTTTAGCAGAGGATAGAAAATTTTGCTAGATTTTACTTAAAGATATCATTTTGTAATTGACAGAAGAAAGGTATAAGGGATAAAATATAGTGTATTGTATTAATTGAATAAAATTATTTTAAATATATTTATAAAGAAAGAGGAAGAAATATGCAGCAGAAGTTTTTAAAAGAGGTACGAAGAAGAAGAACCTTTGCCATCATCTCTCACCCTGATGCTGGTAAAACAACTTTGACAGAAAAGTTATTATTATATGGGGGAGCAATTCATTTAGCAGGATCCGTAAAATCCAGAAGGACCCAAAGACATGCTGTCTCCGACTGGATGGAAATCGAAAAACAAAGAGGTATTTCTGTTACATCTAGTGTATTACAATTTGAATATGATGGGTATTGTATCAATATACTGGATACTCCAGGGCATCAGGACTTTAGTGAAGATACTTATAGGACCCTAATGGCTGCCGATAGTGCTGTCATGGTCATAGACTGTGCCAAAGGGGTAGAGGAACAAACCAAGAAATTATTCGAAGTTTGTAAAATGAGAGGTATTCCTATTTTCACTTTTATCAATAAACTAGATAGGGCTGGTAAAGACCCTTTTGAACTGATGGAGGAGATAGAAAATGTATTGGGTATACAGTCCTATCCTATGAACTGGCCCATAGGTACGGATGGCAATTTTAAAGGAGTTTATAATCGTGAAAAATCTCAAATTGAATTATTTAATGGGGGAAAACATGGTCAAGGTGTAGTGGAATCTGTAATTGGTGATGTAACGGATGAAGTGTTTAAAGATTTATTAGGATCCGATATTCATCAGCAGTTAATGGAAGAAATAGAATTATTAGACATGGCGGGAGATGAGTTTGACATTAATAAAGTATTAAAGGGAGAACTGACACCTATGTTTTTTGGAAGTGCTATGACCAACTTTGGTGTGCGTCCTTTCCTAGAAGGTTTTTTGGAAATGACAAGAGCTCCTATGGGAAGGGTAAGTAATGAAGGGTTAATAGATCCTGAAAATCAAAACTTTACAGGTTTTGTTTTTAAGATTCAAGCAAATATGAATCCTGCCCATAGAGACAGAATTGCTTTTATTAGGATTTGTTCTGGAAAGTTTAAAAAAGGGATGGAAGTTAATCATATTAGGAGTAAAAAGAAGGTTAAATTATCACAACCTCAACAGTTTTTAGCACAGGATAGGGTAGTAGTAGAGGAAGCTTATCCTGGGGATATTATTGGTTTACATGATCCTGGAATTTTTGGTATAGGAGATACTCTATGTCAGGATAGTTCTAAAATTCAATACAAAGATATACCTTCCTTTGCACCAGAGCATTTTGCTAGGGTTTATGCTAAGGATTCTAT
>JGI24708J26588_10003498_pt1 | contig 11329 bp, 13 predicted proteins | sample BioPla1DNA2_FD_26588 | JGI IMG/M metagenome (IMG submission 26588) | reverse complement strand
CCCGCCGCCACACGCAGCGCCTTCACTCCATATACTTAGACGCCCTTGCGGTTTGTCAGCGCCACCCGGCGTAGCAGGTCGATCTCGGCCAAAACCTTCCCCGCACCGACAACGACGCAATCCATCGGATTTTCCGCAAGATAGACCGGCATCCCCGTTTCTTCCGAGATCCGGCGATCGAAACCATGGAGCAGGGCGCCGCCGCCGGTAAGGATGATCCCCTTATCCATCACATCGGCGGCCAGCTCGGGCGGGGTGCTCTCCAGGGTTACCCTGATCGCCTCGAGAATGATCTGAAGGCTGTCCTCGAAGGCCTCCTTGATCTCCCCGGAGGTTATCGTCAAAGTTTTCGGCAGCCCCGTCACCAGGTCCCGCCCCCGGATCTCCATCTCGGAATCTTCCTCCTTATGGAAAGCGGTCCCCACCTTAATCTTCGCCTCTTCGGCGGTGCGATCGCCGATCATGAGGTTGTAATGTTTCTTGGCGTACTGGATGATCGCCTCATCAAGATCGTCTCCGCCGACGCGGATCGACTTGCTGGTGACGATCCCCCCGAGAGAGATGATCGCTACCTCAGAGGTGCCGCCGCCGATATCGACGATCATGCTGCCGGTAGGCTCTTCCACCGGAAGGCCGGCGCCGATCGCCGCAGCCATCGGCTCCTCCACCAGATAGGCCTCGCGGGCCGCCTGCCCCGTGGCATCGAGCACAGCCCTCTTCTCCACCTCGGTAACCCCGGAAGGGATGCAGATGATCACCACAGGGCGAAACATGGGACGCCGAGGGCTGGCCATATTGATAAAATAGTTGATCATCGTTTGTGTGTAGTCAAAATCAGCGATGACACCGTCCTTCAGGGGACGAAGAGCAACGATGTTGCCGGGAGTGCGGCCGATCATATGCTTCGCCTCTTCACCCACAGCCAGAATTGCTCCCGTATCCCGGCGGATAGCAACTACAGAGGGTTCCCTTAGAACTACGCCGTTTCCTTTAATGTAGACCATCGTGTTGGCGGTGCCCAAATCGATCCCGATCTCCTTGGAAAACACCCTGAATAGTGAAGCCATAACCAGACCCCTTCCTTTATCTTAACCGCGGATTGTTCGGTTAGATTGTCCTGAAGATTACTCCGTTGAACCGGTTTACCGGGCCGGGCCGATCGCGCCAGCCGCCGATGCCCGGGCAAAGCCATTGATCTTACCTTCTTGTTATTTTCCCCCTCCACTGATAATTTATGTTAACTAGAGCAGGCCTTTTTCCTTGAAGCTGAAATAGCAACCGTCGCCGATAATGAGATGGTCGCGCACCGCCACCCCCAAGATCCTGCCGGCTTCGACAAGCCGCCTCGTCACCTCTAGATCTTCCTGGCTCGGCGAAGGATCACCGCTGGGATGATTGTGCACCAGGATGATCGAAGCAGCGCTCTTGCGCAGCGGGATTTTGAAGATCTCCCGGGGATGCACAATCGATGCATTGAGGCTGCCGACGGAGATCTCCTCCCTGGAGAGAACATGGTTCTTCGTATTGAGGAGCAGGATCATGAAATGCTCCTTCTTCCTGTAACGCAACTCCTCCATGAAGAGCGCTGCAGCCCGCTGCGGGCTGGTGATACTCTCGGCGTGCTCCGGAGGCAGCGTCGCCAGGCGTCGCCCGAGCTCAAGAGCGGCTTTGAGCTGAACCGCTTTGGCCGGCCCCACCCCCCTGATCTCCTGCATCTCCTCCAGGGAGAGATTGGGGAGCTCCCGCAGCCCCCCGCTGCGGGAGAGCAGCCTCACCGCCAGCTGAAGCGCCGATTCCCGATCGCTGCCTGTCCGGATCAAGATCGCGATCAGCTCGGCGTTGGAAAGAGCGCCCGCACCGAGCGTTTCCAGCTTTTCGCGCGGCCTCTCTTCGGCAGGCAGATCCCTAATCATCAACCGTCTTTCCTCTGTCATCGCTTTCCCTCCAACCAGACCATGGTTTAATGCCCATGCGGGGAAGGAGCAGGGAGAGCTGGTAGAGAGGTAGCCCGACCACGTTAGTATAAGATCCATCAATCCTTTCGACAAAAACAGCTGCTTTTCCTTGAATGCCGTAGGCTCCGGCTTTATCCATCGCTTCACCGGTAGCAACATATGCTGCGATCATCTCCGGCTCCAGGGCCCGCATCCAAACACGGGTCTCCGCAAAAGAGGAGAGCCATCTTTCCGTTGACACTTCCACCAAAGCGATCCCGGTGATCACCCGGTGCTCTGTACCGCTGAGGCGTTGGAGCATCCGGCAGGCATCAGCGGCGTCCCGGGGCTTGCCGAGGATTTCGTCCCCCAGCAGCACCACAGTGTCGGCCCCGAGGACAACCCCTTCACGTAGCCCCGCAGCGACCCGCCGCGCCTTCTGCAGCGCCAGGTGAACGGCCGATCCGGCGGGAGGGAGACCCTCCGGTATGCTTTCCGCCCCGGAATCGCTCTCGATAACACGATGCGCTATCCCGGCCTGCCGCAGCAGCTCCGTCCGTCGGGGAGAGGCCGAAGCGAGGATCAGCTTCATCAAACTGCACCGGCTCCGCCGGCCTGGCGAAGCACCCGCCTGGTAACACCTTCAAGATAGAAGGCGGCGAGGCCGGTAAAAAAACCGGTGGGCACTGCCAGCAGTAGCAGCAGGGGCAGATAGCCTCTCCAGAGTGCGGCGCTGCCGATGACACCCGCAGCAACGGTGATCTGGGCGATATTATGAGCCGCCGCCCCGAGCACGCTCACGGAGATGAGAGTGAGGTAACCTCTTTTTGCCGCCCCTAGCGCCAGAGCCATCACTGCGGTGGAAAGCAGACCGCCGGAGAGACCCAGCCAAAAACCGAAACCGAGAAAGGTACCGCCGATGAGGCTGCCGAGAACCGTTCTCAGCACCGCCACCACCAGGCCGCTGCGCACCCCATAGAGGGAAAGCGTCAGCAAGGTGATCATATTGGCCAGCCCCAGGCGCACGCCGGGAACAGGCATCGGCAGCGGCAGGGCCGCTTCGACAGTGTGGATGACCACGGCAAAGGTCACGAGCACGGCAAGATTGATCATCTTCAAAAGATTGCGGTCCATCTCTCATCTCTTTCTTCTAATTAACCAAAAAAACGAATTTTCCTCTAGAAGAATGCTGCGTTTTAAAGCATAGCAGCACTTTTTACCGCGGGCACTTAGCCCCCGTCGCCCGGCAGCTCCACCAGGTCGCGCAGCCCGCTGGAGAGCAGCAGCTCCTGCTGCGGGGTAACAAGAAGCGCTTCCACTCCGGGGAGATCTTCCACCAGAGCCAGGCCGCGCTCGGGCCCCATCACAAAAAGGGCGGTGGAAAGGGCATCGGCCTGAACAGCTGTCGGGGCGACCACGGTGACACTGATCAGCGATGAAGCGGGCCTCCCCGTCCGGGGATCGAGGATATGGTGGTAGCGGACTCCGTCCTTTTCAAAGAAGCGCTCGTAATCCCCCGAGGTGACGACGGCTCCCCTCTCCCCCCGGGGGATTACGGCCAGAATCTTTTCGCTGCGCGGATGCTTCAGACCGATCTTCCAGGGGGAGCCGTCTGCTTTCGGGCCGAGGATACCGACATCCCCGCCGGCGTTGATCAGGGCATGGCTGACCCCCGATCGGGCCAGCAGGGCGAGGCCGCAGTCGATAATATAGCCCTTGGCGATGCCGCCCAGGTCGAGAGCCATGCTGCGCCGGGGCAGGTAAACCTCCCCGCCCCCGGCCTCCACAGAGCGGTAATCCACCGCTCCGCCGGCCTGCGCCAGCTCATCCGGGGCGGGAACGCGGTAATCACCCTCCCGGAAGCCCCAGAGCTCCAGCAGAGGAGCGATGGTTGGATCGAAAGCCCCCTCGCTGATGGCAGCATAGTGAAGCGCCTCCTGCATCACTTCCGCTGTTTCCGGGCTCACCGCCACGGGCTTCTTACCGGCGGCATGGTTAATTTCAAAGATCTCGCTCTGCGGATCGCAGCAGCTCAAAAGCTGCTCCAGCCGCCTCATCTCTTCAAAAAGCGTCTCCTTAACCCGCCTCGCTTCGCCCTCTTTTTGGCCAAAAAGCTGCAGGCTGACTTCGGTATCCATGAGTAGTTCAGTATAGTTGAAAGGGCTCTCCCCGGCGGCACCGCGATTGATAAGCAACAGCACTGCACCCAGGAGAACGGCGGCAGCGAACAGCAGAAGAAACAGGAGTCTGCGCCGGCCCTGCTGCGGGGCAGATCTTTTAGCCCGATCCTCTTTGCGGTAACCATCGCGGGACAATTGTTTCCCTTCCCCCCATCGGAGAGATCACTAGAAATAAATATAACACACTGCAGTAAAATTAACAGGGGAATATCAGGTTTTTACCCCGGCCCCATCCGGTAAGATCTGGGATGATCGCCGCATCCTGGGCTGTAGATATAGCGAAAATTAAAGGGGGCCGCCTCAACTGCTCCGGACAGCCCCCTCAGGCTTCCCCATTCAGGCGGAAGCAGCCTCCTTTGGCCTGGCTGCGCTGCCGGCGGCGGCCTCGCGGCGGGGGTGGATCGAGCCAAAGCGGCATTTCTCCACGCAGAGACCGCAGTCATCGCATTTTTCCAGATCGATCACGGCCAGGTAGCCGTCCATGCTGATCGCTTCCTGAGGGCAGGCCCGCACACAGGCCCGGCAGCCGGTACACCCCACCTCGCAGGCGCGGCTAACGGTTTTGCCGCGCTGCTGGGAGTTGCACCAAACCAGGTGGCCGTGATCGCCCTTCGGGAGCAGGCGGATGATCTCGCGGGGGCAGGCCTCCACACAGAGGCCGCAGCCGCTGCACCTGTCCTCGTCAACTTGTGGCAAACCTTCCGGCCCCATGGATAGAGCTTCAAAGGGGCAGGCCCGCACACAATTACCCAGCCCCAGGCAGCCGTCGGGGCAGGCTTTGAACCCGCCGTGGTACTGCTGGGCATAATCGCAATCGAGGATCCCATGATAGATGAACAGATCCCGGGCGTGCCGGTGATCTCCCCGGCAGAAAACGTATGCCACCTTCGGCTCCACGGTGCCGGCTTCCTGCCCCATAATCGCGGCGATAGCCGAGGCCGTCATATCCCCCCCGGGGATGCACCCGTTTACCGGGGCGTCTCCGGCCACAACCGCTTCGGCATACTTGTTACATCCGGCGTAAGCACAGGCGCCGCAGTTGGCCCCGGGCAGCGCCTCGCGTACCGCTTCGATACGCGGATCCGTATCCACGGCAAAAAAACGTGCCGCCAGCCCCAAAAGAAGGCCGAAAAATGCCCCGATGCCCCCCAGGGCCAGAACGGCAAACAATATTTGCACTTTTTTTCACCCCGCTGTCATAAATTTATCTGTCGAGCGCCTCACAAAGAGAGCCCCGGCGAATAGTTTAAAAGGTTAACATCCCTCTGAAGCCCATAAAGGCCAGCGAGAGGATCCCTGCAGTGATCAGGGTGATCGCCGTCCCCTGCAGTGCAGCGGGAACCTTGGCCAGATCGAGCCTCTCCCTGATCCCCGACATGATCACCAGCGCCATCCAGAAGCCCAGCGAAGCGGCTATCCCGAAGACCACCGACTCCAACAGGGTGAAATCCTGCCTCACCGCCAGGAGCGCCACCGCCAGGACGGCGCAGTTGGTTGTGATCAGGGGCAGATAGATCCCCAGGCCCTGGTAAAGGGTGGGGCTGGCCTTCCTTAAAAAGGTCTCCACCAGCTGGACCAGGCCGGCGATAACGAGGATGAAGGTGACCAGCTGGAGAAATTCAAGGCGCAGGGGGACGAGAATATAATAGTGCACCAGCCAGGTCACCAGGGTGGAAAGGGTGATCACGAAGACCACAGCCATCCCCATCCCCATGGCCGTCTCCATCTTGCGGGAGACGCCGAGAAAGGGACAGATCCCGAAAAAGCGCTGCAGGACAAAGTTGTCCACCAGGATATAGATAAATAAAATTGAGATAAGTTTTTCCATAGCCGTCCTCCATCAAGGAATTGTGCGCCGGATCAATCGATCTGCAACCGTTTAAACACAATATTGGTCAGCGCCAGCAGCAGACCAAGAACAATAAAAGCGCCGGCAGGCTGCGCAAAGATACGCATGGGTTCAAAATTGGCGCCGAAGAGCTGCACGGCGAAGTTCGTCTCCGCCAGAAGGGTGCCGCTACCGAAGACCTCCCGCACCAGCGAGAGCAGGAGCAGCCCCAGCGTAAAGCCCAGCCCGCTGCCGATACCGTCGAAGAGCGAGCGCAATACCGGCTGTTTGCCGGCAAAGGCTTCGGCCCTGCCAAGGATGATGCAGTTGACCACGATAAGCGGCACAAAAACGCCCAGGGCATCATAAAGTGCGGGCACAAAGGCCTGCAGAACCATCTCGATAATCGTCACAAAGGTGGCGATGATGACGATATAGCAGGGGATCCGGACCTGCTCGGGGATAAAGCGCCGCAGGCTGGAGATGACCACATTGGAGCAAGTCAGTACGGCGATCACCGCCAGCCCCATCCCCAAGGCCGTTTTTAACCAGAACGGTGATGGCCAGGGTGGGACACATCCCCAGGACCAGGCGAAAGATTGGGTTTTCCTTGAATATCCCCCGCGTTATATCTGCCAGGTAAAGATTGTTCATCATTTCTCACCGCCCTTTTCTTCTTTACTTTTCAGCGCTTTCTTCAGGGCGCTCTCCACCGCACTGACGATGCCGGCGGCGCTGTCGGTAGCGCCGGTCTCCGTATCGACCTCCAGGGTCTGACCGTCGATAATCTGCGGCTTCACCAGGGCTACCGCCTCGGCCAGGTAGGTGTCTTTCTCCTCATGCTTTATGATCTCATAGCTTTGATCTTGCCGCCCTTCAGGGTCACCTCAACCCTGATCTTGCCGGCATAGCCTTTGCCGCTACCGCGGTAAGTGCCGTCGGGAAGGGCGGTGATATCGATAGGCTCCTCTTTTTCGAGATCGAGGAAGCCGTCAGCGGCGACGGTAAGAAGCTGCCGCACCGAATCGATCATCGCCCTGGTGCTGATGGTGGCGCCGCTCACTGTATCAACATCTTCGCCAATCTGGAGCGGATCAAGGCAGTTTTTTCCCAGGAATTGATCCTGGAATATTGGCTTTTCGATAACATCGCCCACGCCCTGGGTCTCGCTGTGCTCGACGATACGCAGACCGAGAATGGTGCCCTCTTTATCCAGGGCCAGGTTGTAGCTGATCAGATCGTCGTAACCCTGGGCCGCGGCCGAAGCCATGACGCCCAGCAGCTCGCCGCCGGCATCGTAGACCAGATCGAAGGTCTCTTCGTCAAGGCTCTCGGAGCTGTATTCGGCCATTCCAGGAAAGTATTCCTCCAGGGCATTGCGATAATCCTCTTCCTGCCGCGCCGCAATCGCCGGGGCGGTGATCAGGTCCACGCCGCCGAGAAGCACAGCCGCTGCCACGGTGACGGCGACAAGTGTTACTATGAGACGGGTTAGATCACGCAACCTGCTTCACCTCCCCGAATTTTCTGGGAATGGTGAATTTATCGAGCAGCGGAGTGAGCGCATTCATCGTCAGGATGGCGAAGGTGACCCCTTCGGGGTAAGACCCGAAAAGACGGATCAGCATCGTGATAAGGCCACAGCCCACGCCGAAGATGAGCTTGCCCCAGGGCGTTACCGGTGAGGTGACCATATCGGTGGCCATAAAGATCGCTCCCAGTAGCCCCCCGCCGGCGAGAAGATGAAACAACCCCGTGGTGACGCTGTTGTTGTAGAAAGCGCCGCCGAAGAGGGTGCCCATGAGCCAGACGGTGCCGATAAAGGCGCCGGGGATCCGCCAGTCAATATGGCCCTTGTAGAGCAGCCAAAGGCCGCCCAGCAGCAGGGCCATGGCGGAGGTCTCGCCGAGGCAGCCGCCTGTATTGCCGATGAAAAGCTGGCTCAGGGTGGTGCCCAGGGCCTCCGCCTCACCGGCCAGAGGGGTCGCCGTAGTCACGGCTGAGATATCGGCGAAAAAATGAAAGGGCTTCGGAACGGGCCAGATGGGGCCCACCAGATGAGTTCCCCAGGAGACTACCAGCACCGCCCGGCCGACGAGCGCCGGGTTGAAGATATTGTTTCCAATACCGCCGTAAACCTGTTTGCCGATGATGATGGCGGTAACGGAGCCGATGGCGGGAATCCACCAGACGACATCGGGCGGCAGGGTCATGGCCAGGAGAAGGCCGGTCACCGCAGCGCTACCGTCGCCAAATATATTCCACTGACGCAGCCAGAGCGCCTCGGCTAGCATGGCGGTCAACATGGCCACAGTCATGGTGAGCAGGGCCCGGTAACCGAACAGGAGAATAGAGACGGCCACCACGGGACCGAGGGCGATAAGGACGTCTACCATCACCCCACGGACAGTCTGGAAAGTCCGGATGTGGGGCGAAGATGATATTACCAGATTATCGTTCATTCGATCACTCCCCTTCCAAGGGCGCTGATTTAACCTTTACGCCGGGCCAGCACTTCCGCCTTGGCCACCCTCATCCACTGGGTCAGAGGTATCCGGGCCGGGCAGACATAGGCGCAGCAACCGCATTCGATGCAGTCGGCGGCGTGCAATTTTTCCGCCCGGGCGAAACGCCCGTGCTCCGCTGCCTGGGCGATAAAGGTGGGGACCAGGTTGATCGGGCAGGCTGCGACACAGCGGGCACAGCGGATGCAGGTGTCGCTTTCGATGAGCTCCACCTCTTCGCCGGTGAGAGCGAGGATGCCCGAGGTCCCCTTGATCACCGGCAGATCGGTCGTCGGCTGGGCCAGCCCCATCATCGGCCCGCCCACAATGAGCTTGCGGGTATCGTCACTCAAACCGCCGCAGAGCTCGATAAGTTCACTGACCAGCGTGCCCAACCGCACTTTCAGGTTGGCCGGCCGCCTGATGCCCTCACCGGTAACGGTAACAACCCGCTCGATGAGCGGCCTGCCCGTTAAAACAGCATCGGCTACCGCCGCGGCGGTGCCGGTGTTATGATTGACCACACCCACATCGAGGGGAAGNCCGCCGGAGGGAACCTGCCGTTTTGTAATGACCTGGATCAGCATCTTNTCTGCACCCTGGGGGTACTTCGTCTTCAAGGGAACGACGGAGAGGGCGGGCTTGTCTTCGATGAGCTGCCCGATCACCCTGATNGCATCGGGCTTATTATCTTCGATTCCGATTATTCCTTTCCCCGCGCCGAGAACTCTCATCATCACCTCCAGGCCGATGACGACTTTCTCCGGNTCTTCCANCATCAGNCGNTGATCNGCGGTGAGATAGGGCTCGCACTCCGCCCCGTTGATGATCACCGTATCGATAGCCTTGCCTTCCGGCGGCGACATCTTCACGTGAGCGGGAAAGGTGGCNCCGCCCATGCCGACAATACCGGCCTCGCGGATGGCATCACGAAGCTCTTCCGGCGAGCGCTCCACGTAATTTCCCAGAGGGCTGATCTGCCCATCCCATTCATCCTGCCCGTCACCTTCGATGGTCACCGCCGCTACCTTGCGGCCGAGAGGATGGTTGTACGGCCCGATGGCGGTCACCCGGCCTGAGATGCTCGCATGCACCGGCGCAGAGACAAAGCCCTCACTCTCACCGATCTTCTGGCCCGTCTTTACCGCATCGCCCACCTCCACGAGCGGTTCGCAGGGCGCACCGATATGCTGCTGCAGCGGAATGACTACCTTCTCGGGGAGCGGGGCAGCGCTGATCGCCAGGGAAGCGGTCAGCTCTTTACGATACTCCGGGTGAACGCCTCCTTTAAAAATTGCCATAGCCATACTAAAAAGCTCACCCCTTTTCTAGGAAGATGAAAACGGGCCTCTAGAAAATGCCCAAATTGTACAATAGATTATCAATTCGTTAAGGGCGATGTTTTTCCTGCTAATAATCTGCAGGGAGAAGACCCAACGCTATTATAACAGATGAAAAGAGGGTCCGCTCTCCCTCGCTGCGGCGAGCGCCTCAAGGTATTCCCGACGGGTGATGGGGCGGTTGATTTCGGGATAGCGATGGGCCCGATAAGTGGGGCGGTACTGCTTCATCAGATTGATCGCGGCGTGTGGCGACACCTCCCGGGCGATGAACTCCATGAGCTCAGCGGTGCCGGCAATCCCTCCGGGCATGACGAGGTGGCGGATCAGCAACCCCCTGACAGCCACACCCTTCCGGTCCAACGTCAGGTCGCCCACCTGGCGCTGCATCTCCCAGACCGCCGCCCGGGCCACTGCGGGGTAATTGCCCACCCGGGAGTATTTTTGCGCCTCCTCTTCACCGCTGTATTTAAGGTCGGGCATATAGATATCGACAATCCCCTCAAGAAGACGCAGGGAGGCAATGCTCTCGTAGCCGCCGCAATTGTAGACCAGGGGTAGCTGCAGCCCTTCACCGGCAGCGATGATCAGCCCATCCACAATTTGCGGCAGGTAGTGGGTTGGGGTAACGAGATTGATATTCTCGCAGCCCCGCCGTTGCAGATCCATCATTATTCCGGCCAGATCCGCTGCGGTGGCAGTCTCCCTGACGTCCCCCCGGCTGATCTCATGGTTCTGGCAAAAGACGCAGCGCATGTTGCAGAAAGCAAAAAAGATCGTCCCCGAGCCGCCCCGCCCGACCAGAGGGCGCTCCTCCCCGTAATGGGGCCCGAAAGAGGCGATTTCGGCCTCCTTCCCCGCACCGCATTCACCGCGCTCACCTGAAAGCCTAAGAGCACCGCATTCCCGGGGGCAAAGGCGGCAGGGCTCGAGCAGCTCCCGCAGCCGGGCAAGCCGGGAACCCAATTCACCGGATTCTAGAAGCTCCTGATAAACGATGGCCTGTCCTCCTCCCCCTAAATTATCCCCCAGGTTCACCGATTGATCAAGTCTCCACGGGACAACAGGGACGTACCTGTTTGTCCCATGTTCTCCAGTAAAAAACAGGGGGCCGCCTTTTGGGCTCGCCCCCACGCTTTATCTACCCCTCCCTTTGCACCGCCCTACTCTACGTCCACATCGTCTTCATCTTCAAAATCCGCACCATCTTCCAGATCGGCATCGCCGTCTTCAACACCCTCATCAAAATCGAGATCAAGGTCATCGATATAATCATCCCAGTCCTCGAAGCCGGGATCGTCACCCCCGTCGATCTCCTCAGCCGGCGCACAGCCTCCGACAAAGACCAGGACCATCGTCAGGACCATCAGCATAGCCAGCCCCCGGCGTAACAAAGCTTTCACCTCAGTTGCTCCCCTTTCAATTGTTGATCTGGCCGTTCATGAACAAAATGAACAGGCTAATCTATATTTATGGCTATATATGAATTTTATGTCACGCCGGGCAAGATGGGCTGGCCTCATCAATTTGGGGAAACTGGGCA
>JGI24708J26588_10003497_pt1 | contig 11329 bp, 11 predicted proteins | sample BioPla1DNA2_FD_26588 | JGI IMG/M metagenome (IMG submission 26588) | reverse complement strand
GTGGGTTTATTGTCATACAGTGATGTCTGGCCCCTGCCTGTAAAAAGGCTGAATGATTTCAGGGATAAGGAACTGGTCATCGTGGAGAATAATGCGACAGCCCAGTTTGGCCGTTTGATCAGCAGTGAGACGGGAATCAGGGCCGGATATAATATCTTGAAATATGACGGACGCCCCTTCACGGCGAAGGAGATAGTGGAGCGCTTTAAGGAAGAGGTGATAAAATAATGGGATTACTGGCTAAGTTTGAAATCAATAGAGAGACTGCCTGGTGTCCGGGCTGTGGTAATTTCCCCCTGCGCCTGGCCCTGGGTAATGCCCTGGCAGATTTAGGTCTGTCTCCCGATCAGGTCACCATGTTCACCGGGATTGGCCAGGCTGCCAAGACGGTACATTATATCAGGGTGAATGGTTTCAATGGCCTGCACGGCCGGGCCTTGCCGGCAGCTATAGGTATGGTAGTTGCCAATCCAGAGATGAAGGTTATTGTTGAATCCGGTGACGGAGATACCTATGGTGAGGGTGGTAATCACCTCTTGCATAATATCAGGCGTAATCCGGACCTTACCCACCTGGTCCATAATAACCAGATATACGGCCTGACAAAAGGACAGGCCTCACCTACAACTGGTTTTGAAATCAAGACAGCTGTGCAGCCGGAGGGAGTTACTTCCGAACCCTTTAATCCAATACCCTTTGCTGTGGCCATGCGGGCCAGTTTTGTGGCCAGGGGTTTTGTCGGTGAGAGGGAACATCTGCAGGAGCTGATTAAGGCTGCCATAATGCATAAGGGTTATGCCCTTGTCGATATCCTGCAGCCCTGTGTAACCTTCAACAAGGTCAATACCTACCAGTGGTACCAGGAAAGGGTCTATAAATTGGGTGATGATTATGACCCGGCTGATTACATGGCAGCAATGGAAAAGGCCAATGAATGGGGTGACAGGATCCCTATTGGAATAATCTATAAGGAAGAGAAAAAGACCTTCAGGGAAAAGCTGGCCATTGATGATGAAGGCCCCCTGGTAGGAAAGGGCTTCAATCCTGCTGAATTATCCTTTTTACTGGATGACTTCAGGTAGGAGCCTGATATCTTTTTTTCACAAATGACAGAGAGGGAGTATACCTTGTTATATAGAGGTATATTTCCCTTTTTTCTTTACCATTTACTTGAAAAGTGGGAAAAACCCTTGCATACTGTTTGATTCTCGTATAAAATGTAAAGCGCATTGAGTATTTCAAGTTCTTTACTACGAAAATTAACAGTGACCACTGTAGGGATACAGGGAAGGCAATTAGCATTTCCGGAAATGGAAAAACTCATGGCAGAATAATTGGAAAGGAGGTGCCGGAAGATGAAAAAAGCCCTCAATGTATTTTTATTATTGGGTCTCCTGCTTATTACTGGAAATCAAAGGTTTATATCTACACCGGAACAGAGGGAACAGTATTTTGCTGCCGCCCTTGCTGATATCAGTTCGTATCAGGGCAGGGAAGCATCCCCTGGATTTTCCAATCTTCATCAAGAAGATGAAAGCCAGGCAGAGGATGATGAACTTTATGGGATAGGCGGCCAGTTTGCGATAGATAATCAGCTGAGGGATGAAGGCCAGCAGGCAATTGCTGTGGCGGCTGTTGCTGCTGATTTAAATAATGCTGAATTAAATGATATTAATGCTGAAAAAGTTGAAGAAGATATGGCAGAAGTGAAGAGCCAGAGTACTGTTTCTGTAAAGAAGGAATCCCTGCTGGAGCAGATAAGGATTCACAAGGTTCAGAGAGGAGAAAGCCTCTGGACCATAGCGGCCAAATACGGTATTGATATTGATACCCTGATAGGTGCCAATGATATAGCGGATATGAATAGGATCCGGATTGGTGATTCACTGAGGATTTTACCTGTAAAGGGGATTCTGTATAGGATAAATCCTGGAGAGAATCTCTGGAGTATTGCCAGACAATTTAATATCTCCATTGATAAAATAGTTGAGGCCAATGCTATAGAGGATCCTGATCTGGTTCAGCCGGGAACAAGCCTGCTGCTGCCGGGGGCAAAGCCTGAGTTTGGTTATAAGGATAGGTTAGCCAAGCAGTTTATTTATCCAGTGAAAGGGAGAATATCCTCCTATTTTGGTCCAAGGTGGGGAAGGAATCATGATGGGATTGATTTTGCTGTCAATACAGGTACTGAGGTCAGGGCTGCCCGGTCCGGCCGTGTCGTGTACAGTCAATGGGCCAATGGTTATGGTTATACAGTGGTCATAGAACATCAGAAAGGTGTCCGGACCTTATATGCCCATAATTCCCGCCTGCTGGTTCATGGAGGCCAGTGGGTTGAGCAGGGACAGGTGATTGCCCTTTCAGGAAATACTGGTAACTCCACCGGCCCTCATTTGCATTTTGAGATTCAGATTAACGGTCAACCGGTAAATCCATTGAATTATTTACGTTAGAAAAATGAAGAATAATGATCTGGCGCTGAAAGGCGCCTTTTTTATTTGAAATAAACATATGCTTGATACCATAGTAAAATAATGGTATGATATAGAACACATGTTGAAATGAGCCGGGGTGTAAGAATTTGCTTTTTAATGATTAATGCCTTAAAATGATAGTATTAGTATTCAGTTGAGAAATGAGTGAGTTTCTTGTTTGGATATGTCCGGCCCTGTAAAGAAGAACTTAAAGTAAAGGAATATAATATGTTTAGAGCAGTGTACTGTGGTCTCTGTAAGACCCTGGGCCAATCTGCCAATCAGCTCTGTCGTTTGGGCCTTAGTTATGATTTCACTTTTCTTGCTTTATTGTTGATAGCCCTGGATGAAGAGGAGTCCCGGCTGGCTCAGGAAAGCTGCCTGGCCAATCCCTTCAGGAAAAAGGCAGTTGTAAAGAGGAACAGGCACCTGGAGTATGCAGCAGATATGAGTAATATCTTTACCTACTTAAAGTTAGTGGATGACTGGCAGGATGAGCATTCTATCAGGGCCTTATTGACCATGCCTGTTTTTTATTTGCCTGTGAAAGCCGGTAGGAGGAGATATGAGGATAAATATAATTTTTTTAGGGAGTTACTGCAGGAATTGACTGCTTTAGAGGCCTCACAAAATAATCTCCTTGATAAAAGTGCGGACCTTTTTGCCCGGATTATGACCGGGATTTTTACACCGGATTATATAGAGGGGGAGAGAGAGAAACGGGTACTCCGGTTCCTCGGTTATAATCTTGGCCGCTGGATTTATATCCTGGATGCCTATAGTGATCTGGAAGAGGACTTAGATAATTCTAATTATAATCCCCTTATACTGCAGTATGAATATAGGAAAGGGGAGGGGCTGGAGAGTTTTAAGAAGCGGATACAGGAACCGGTGGAGTTTACCCTTACCTATACCCTGAGCAATCTGGCCAAAGGATATGAGCTGCTGGAACTACACAGGTATAAGGAGATTCTGGACAATATAATTTATATGGGTTTGTACCGGGTTATGAGGAATAAATTGGAGGGGAGTGACGGAAAAGGTGAAAGATCCTTACAAAATACTGGGACTGAATAAAGGGGCAAGTAAAGAAGAGATAAGGGAGGCCTACCGGAAACTGGCCAGGAAGTATCATCCTGACCAATATGTGAATAATCCCCTCTCAGATCTGGCAGAGGAGAAGATGAAGGAGATAAATTGGGCCTATAATTACCTGATGAATGAGGCTCCTGGCAGGGCAGGTGGTTCTAATAATTATGGGTATAACTCTGACAGCCGGTATATTCAGGTCAGGGATTTAATCAACAGGAACCGCCTGTTGGAGGCGGAAAGAATCCTTGACAGTATCGGCAGCCGGGATGCTGAGTGGTATTTCCTTAAAGGGATAATCTACATGAGGAGAGGCTGGTATGATCAGGGGTACCGGCATATCAGCAGGGCAGCCGGGATGGATCCAGGTAATGAGGAATACCGGGCTGCATTAAATAATATGGCTTATCAGGCCAGCAGCTACCGCCAGGCCGGAAGGGGAATGGAGGGGGATGGCTGTGATGCCTGTGATGTATGTACCTGTTTGCTCTGTAGTGATTGCTGCTGTGAATGTATGGGCGGTGATCTGATTACCTGTTGTTAAAAGGGGGTTGTCCATGGTGGAATCCAGTCAGGCCAGGGTTATTGCCAGAGGGGGAATGACAGTATTATTGACAGTAGTGACCCTTTATCTGGTAAATGTAGCCCCGACGGTGAAGATTTTTTTATTCTCTTTGAGCACGGTTTTCTTATCTGTTATGGTAATTGAGGACGGCCTGAGGGCAGCTTTTTTTACCTTCCTGGCAGCAGCCTTGCTGGGCTTGATAATCCTCCCCAATAAACTGCTTATCTTACCATATTTCCTGTATTTTGGTTATTACGGGATACTGAAATCTATATTTGAGAGAAGGGGCAGCCTCCTGCAGGAATGGTTCTTTAAACTCCTTTCCTTTAATCTGGCCCTATTGGCCTTTTACATAATAGGCAGCTTTTTGCTTTATCTCCCCTTTGAGAGTAAATTGCCTGTGATTCTTATTTTGCTTCTGGCCCAGGTATATTTTTTCATTTATGATTATTGTTATACTTTATTTATAGCCTATTATTACAGGTATAGACAGGCAATAAACAGACAATAAACAAATGAGGCACTTATATTTATTTTTAGTAAATAATAATAAGAATCAGTAAAAAAGGATTTTGTCATTTTTTCTAGAATTATAAAGGTAACATAATAGAGATAAATATGGAAAAATAGGGGGTTCTGAAATTGGAGTTTTTTAAAAGGATTAGAAGCAATAGTATTGTAAATTTTTTTTCCAGCAGAAGCATAAAGACTAAATTTCTCTTTAGCCTCGGCTTTTTTATTTTATTACTTATCTTTAGCCTCTNTTCTATATATTATTTTGAATTTAGGGATATTGTCAGGGAGGCAGGTCTGGAAGATATAGCAGCTGCATCAATGAGGAAACTGACCATTATAACTTTAATAGCATATGCTATTGGGCTATTTGTAGTTGTCTCTATTAGTAGTATAGTTGTCAGTAATCCAGTCATCAAAATTACCAGAATGACTGAACAGATCAGTTCAGGAGATTTGACAGTAGATAGTGAACTGCCAGAATTGGCCAGGGGAGATGAGATTGGAATCCTGGCTAAAGGTATTAAACAGATGGCTGATAATTTGAAAGAGATGATTTACCGGGTCAGGGAGCTGGCAGAGAATGTGGCTTCTTCCAGTGAAGAGTTGTATGCCAGCGGGGAACAGGTAGGCCAGGTGGCAGAACAGGTAGGTGCAGCTATCCAGAATATAGCGGCTGGAGCAGAAGAACAATCTGCCCAGGTAGACGAGAGTGTAGCCATAATAACTGATATGGTAGATAGGATTTCCGAAGTAGGCAAAAGTTCTGTGGAGATGGATAAGGCTGCTGATGCCTTTGTAGAGAGATTACAGGAAAGCCATCAGGCAGTCAGGCACTCTATTGAGAGTGTTAATGTGGTTAAGGCAGATACTGCAGAAGTGGCCGGGTTTATAGAAGAGCTGGGCAGGACTTCTGAAGAGATCGGAAATATAATCGGTATTATCGGTAATATAGCTTCACAGACCAACTTGCTGGCTTTAAATGCTGCTATTGAGGCCGCCCGTGCCGGAGAAGCAGGCAGCGGTTTCAGTGTTGTTGCAGAAGAGATTCGTGTTCTGGCTGAGGACTCAGCCAGTGCCACTGAGAAGGTAGTCAACCTGATCAGCCAGATCCAGGAAAATGTAAAATTGGTTACTGGTAAAATGACTGCCAATATTGATAGTGTTGACAGTAGTGTACAATCTATCGAAAGATTACAGCAGGAGTTTGCTGATGTACAGGAACTGGTCATGAGGCTGAAGGATATGATGGAAAGTGTAGCAAGCCATACTGGAGAGATGGCCAGTGGTACAGACCGCATTGAAGCAACCATAAGGCATATAGCTGATATGAGTCAGGAGTTTGCCGGTAATTCTGAAGAGGTTGCAGCTTCCAGTGAACAGCAGGTTGCAGCTACCCAGGAGATTGTCGCTGCTTCCCGCCAGCTGGCAGATATGTCCCAGGAATTATTGTTTGCAGTAGATAGATTTAAATTATAATTTCTGTAATATAGCTCCGGGCCGCAGGATGAAGGCCCGGAGCTTTTTTATTTTTAGAACCTGTTTCCTGTTTAACTTGTTTTACCAGCCAGCAGGTTATATAATGTTATATAAAGTAAATTTCTACGGAAATTATATTATTGGAGTGTGTGAAGGATAATGCTTCCCATAGAAAAAAATTGCTTCTTGATGGCCATACAGGAATGGCCAGGACTGGTCTGGTATAAAGTTACGGGGAGAATTTAAGGAAGGTGATAATAATGCCGGCAGATTTACATTTGCATTCTATATATTCTGATGGGAGCTGTACTCCGGCTGAATTGGTTGAATTGGCGAGGGAGAGGGGCCTGGATACAGTAGCCCTGGCTGACCATGATACAGTGGCCGGGCTGGATGAGATGATACAGGCAGGAAAGGAGAAGGGTATCCAGGTAATACCGGCCCTCGAGCTTTCCACTTATGATGGAGAGGTAGAGCTGCATATCCTGGCCTATTTTATTGAATACAGGAATCCTGCTTTCCGGGAGAAGATTAAAAAATTGTATGAGAAGAGAAAAGAGAGGGCAGCCGGGATGATTGCCAGGTTGAATGAGCTGGGGGTCGGTCTCACCTACCAGGAAGTGCGGAAGGTGGCCGGAACCGATTATATAGGCAGGCCCCATATTGCCCGGGCAATGGTAGAGGGGGGCTATGTCAGGGAGATGAAGGATGCCTTCAGTACTGAATATATTGGTAATGGCGGCAGGGCCTACCTGCCCAAATATAAGTTAGGTACAGAGGAAGCCATCGGGATGATTCATGAATATGGCGGTATTGCGGTGCTGGCCCATCCCTTTTATGTCAATGGCAGGGATTATATGGATAAGGAGGCCATAGGAGCCCTTGTAGAATACGGCCTGGATGGCCTTGAGGTATACCATAGCAAACACAGCAAGGAGGTTACAGCCTATTATCTGACTATAGCCAGGGAGCTGGGCCTGCTGGTTAGCGGCGGTTCTGATTATCACGGTGAGAATTCCCCCGGTGTCAAGATGGGTGATATAAGGCTGGCTGATAGATATGTAGAGCAAATCCAGGAATATTACCGGGAGAGAAAAGAGGAAAAGTAAAGCAATTGGCCATGGGCTGTTTGCATAGGCACGAAAGGGCCCATTCCCCCATATAATATAGAGGGTTAAAGTTCCTTCAAGTCAGGAGTTCTTCAAAGTATTTAAAATACATATATGGGGGGATTGTGTAAATGATCAAGCCACATGGCGGCCAACTGGTAAACAGGATTGCAGTGGGAGAGGTCCGGGAGGAGCTGCTGGGAAAAGCAGCAGAAATGCCTGGTATAATTCTGAACAGGCAGCAGTTAGGAGAACTGGAGAATATCGCTACAGGCCTATACAGTCCGTTGGAGGGTTTTCTGGATGAGTTAAATTATTATAGTGTTATCAATGAGATGCGTATGGGAGACGGTACGGTCTGGACCCTGCCTATTGTCCTCGCTGTCACTGAGGAAGAGGCAAAATCCCTCAGGACCGGTTCGCAGATAGCCCTGAAGGGGGAAGATGGCGTTACATACGGTATCCTGGACCTGGAGGATAAATATCTTCCGGATTTGATAAATGAGGCAGAGCAGGTTTATCAGACCGTAGATGACAGGCACCCGGGGGTGGCCAATCTTTATAATAGAGGGGAGGTCCTGCTGGGAGGCAGGATAACCCTTTTAAACAGGCTCCCTTACCGGGAATTTAATGAGTACCGGAAGGATCCGGCCCAGGTGCGGGAGCTTTTTGCCAGGAAGGGTTGGAAGACCATTGTAGGTTTCCAGACCCGAAACCCCATCCACCGGGCCCATGAATATATACAGAAATGTGCCCTGGAGATTACTGATGGTTTATTGCTCTCACCGCTAGTCGGAGAGACCAAAAAGACGGATATTCCGGCCAGGTACAGGATTGAAAGCTACCAGGTAGTGATGGATAAAATCTATCCGGCAGACCGGGTGGAGATGGTGGTTTTCCCTGTGGATATGAGATATGCCGGGCCCCGGGAGGCAGTGTTCCATGCCCTGTGCCGGAAAAACCTGGGATGTACCCATTTTATAGTCGGCCGGGACCATGCCGGGGTGGGCAATTTTTATGGTACATATGATGCCCAGAGGATATTTAATCAGTTCAAGGCAGAGGAATTGGGGATAATTCCCCTGAAATTTGAGCATGCTTTTTATTGTACCAGGTGTGGTTCCATGGCTACCAGTAAGACCTGTCCCCATGGTGAGGAGTACCATATCATCATGAGTGGAACTAAAATACGGGAACTGTTACACAGGGGAAAAAGGCCACCAGTAGAGGTGAGCAGGCCGGAGGTGGTGGATGTCCTGATTAAGGCCGCAGCCTTCATGTATAGTTAAATTCCTGGGGAAAAACCTCCGGAATAATGAAAAATTTCCAGAAAAAGAAGATGGCATAGAGGAGAAAAAGCCTTTGTGGAGAATATAGTAGATAAATTGCAGAAATATCTTTATATGAACAAGGAGGTTTTTGGATGAGTATTAAGATAGTTACTGATAGTGCAGCCGATTTGCCTCAGAACATTATAGATGAATATGGAATTAAGGTTGTGCCCTTAATGGTTATGCTGGATGACCAGGTCTTTAAGGATGGAGAGACGATTAAGGCGGAGGAATTATTCCAGGGGATGCGGGAAGGAAAGGTCTATAAGACTTCCCAGGTCTCTGTGGGGGATTTTACGGAGTTATTTAAGAGTTACATAGAAGAAAAGCAGGATATAATCTATATTGCTTTTTCTTCTGCCCTGTCGGGTACTTATCAGTCAGCAGTGATGGCAAAAAACCAGGTGTTGGATGAGAATGCCGGTATCAGTATTGATGTAGTTGATACTAAATGTGCCTCTCTTGGTTTTGGCCTGGTGGTCTATCAGGCAGCCAAAATGGCCAGGGAGGGTAAGAGCCGGGAGGAAATCCTGGCTGCAGTTGATTTTTATAGTAAACACATGGAACATATCTTCACAGTGGATAATCTGGAGTATCTCTATCGTGGAGGCCGGGTAACCAGGACCAGTGCCTTTTTAGGGGGCCTTTTGAATATTAAACCGCTTCTGCATGTGGAGGAGGGAAGGCTGGTTCCCCTGGAGAAGATAAAGGGCAGGAAAAGGGTCCTGAAGAGGATGCTGGAAATCATGAAGGAGCGGGGAAGAGATTTTGATTCCCAGACTATTGGCATCAGTCATGGTGATGATCTGGATACGGCCCTGGAGTTAAAGGGACTGATCCAGGAAGAACTGGGAGCAGATGATTTTGTAATAAATACCATTGGAGGTACCATTGGTGCCCATGCCGGCCCAGGAACCATAGCTCTTTTCTTTTTGAATAAGCTGCCGGAATAAAGGTATTGTTTCAAAGGTGTATTTATTCTGGCGGTTAATGATAGTTACAATCAGGATTTTAAGTAAATCACCGGGCAGGAATGGTATCATTCCTGCCTTTAATGTATCCAGGCAACCTGATTTTACTCCAGAGACCCTGGCCAGTATCAGGCTTTTTAAAATTGCTTCAATAGATAGGATTAGATGAGTTCGGCGATGACTTCAATTTCTACCTTAACATCCCGGGGAAGGCGGCTGACCTCCACACAGCTCCGGGCAGGATAGGGTTCAGTGAAGAATCCGGCATAGACTTCATTGACCCTGGGGAAGTCCTCCATATCTGTAATATAGATGGTAGCCTTGACTACCTTCGCCAGGCTGCTGCCGGCTTCCTTCAGGATATGGCTTATATTTTCCAGGCATTGCCGGGTCTGTTCCTGAATATCATTGCTGACCAGTTCTCCCTTGGCATCCAGAGGAATCTGGCCGCTGACAAAGATGAGATTTCCGCTGATTATTCCCTGGGAATAGGGGCCTATGGCCTGCGGGCTTTTCTCCGTATTTATATTTCTCAAAACTGCTCATCTCCTTATTCAGTATTCATTTATCAATCATTTTAAGTAGTTTAACCGTTAAAATTCGCCTATGAAACGGGGTTCTGGCTCCAGTTTTATGCCCTTTTCTTTATATATTTTATCCTGGACCAGTTTGATCAGTTTTATTACATCAGCCGCTGTGGCATTACCCAGATTGATGATGAAGCCGGCATGCTTTTCTGAAATCTGGGCATCCCCTATCCGGTATCCCTTCAGGCCCAGTTCTTCAATCATGGGGCCTACATAATGACCCTCCGGCCTCTTAAAGATACTGCCGGCACTGGGCCATTCCAGAGGTTGTTTTTCCTTCCTCCTCCTGTTGAGTTCCAGCATTTTGGCTTTAATCTCTTCTTTGTTGCCTTTTTCCAGTTCCATGGAGACAGTCAGGACGATGAGGGGCTTTTTCTGTAAGATACTGTAGCGGTAGGAGAGTGCCAATTCCTCCTTGCTGTAAATATATTCATTACCGGCATAGTCCAGGAGGCTTGCTTCTCTGACGACATCTTTCATTTCACTGCCATAGGCACCGGCATTCATGTAGAGGGCACCACCCAGGCTGCCGGGTATGCCGCTGGCAAATTCCAGCCCGCTGAGGCCTGCTGCCAGGGCCTTGTTGGCCAGTGCGGCCAGGGTGATTCCGGCTTCAGCCTTGATTATAGTCCCTTCGATATTCACATTTTTTAATTCCCCAGTATAGATGATCATCCCCCTGTAACCCTTATCCCCTACTATGATATTGCTGCCTTTGCCCAGGATGAAAAAGGGAAACTGGTAATCCTGTAATAATTGCAGCAGTTCTATCAGGGTATTTTTTGTTTTGGGGATGGCAAAGATATCGGCCTTGCCGCCGATTTTAAAAGAGGTATATTCCTTCAGTTTATGATCATATCGCAAATCCAGCCCTTCGATATTGGCCAGGGCCTTTTTTAATTTATCCAACATGGCTACACCTTCTTTGTTTTCTTCAGAGCATATAGCTTATATCAATAGTATATTTGTTTTTTATTTTTCAATTACTGAAATATATTGCATAATGCAATATATCCTTATAAAAGATATTGCGTAAGGCAGTAAGCTGCTTAAATTTTATTTTACCATAGATGAAAAGTAAACCCAAGGGCCGGATAAAATTTTAATATATTTAGGAATTTTTTTGAAAGAAAATATATTTCTGGTATAATAAAATAAAAATGGGAAATGCTTTACCATCTATGGAAGGTGATCGAGATCGAGGTTAAGAG
>JGI24708J26588_10003494_pt1 | contig 11334 bp, 11 predicted proteins | sample BioPla1DNA2_FD_26588 | JGI IMG/M metagenome (IMG submission 26588) | reverse complement strand
ATAATGACTTATAGGGATATTTATTTGTCGAATATAGTAGGAGCAAAATTACATCTTGCCCATGTTAGCACTAAAGAAGCCATAGAAGAAATAAGAAAAGCTAAAAAAACTAATCCAAATATTACTTGTGAGGTAACTCCTCATCATATAGCATTATTTAGTAATGATTATAAAGTCAATCCCCCTATTAGAGAAAGAGAAGATGTAATGGCAATTATAGAAGGAATACAAGATAGTACAATAGATATGATTGCTACAGACCATGCACCTCATTCTATGGAAGATAAAGAAAAAGGTGCTCCTGGCATATCTGGAATAGAAACTGCTTTTTCCATATGCTATACCCAATTAGTGAAATCTAGAGAAATCACTTTAAATAAATTATCAGAGCTAATGTCTGGAAATCCTGCTAAATTGGCCAATATAAAAAAAGGTAAAATTGAAATCGGATATGATGGGGACATTGTATTAGTTGATTTAGATAGAAAAATTATAGTAGATGGAGAAAGATTTTTATCCAAAGGGAAAAATACTCCTTTTAATGGAATGGAGTTTTATGGAGAAGTAATTGCCACTATTAGAAAAGGAGAAATAAAATATAATGGGGGGATAAAAGTTGATAATTGATAAATTGTATGGTGAAGTTGAGAAAAAGGGAAATGTATGTGTAGGCTTAGATACAAATTTAGATTATGTACCAAATCATATTAAAGAAAAATATCAAGATATAGATCAAATACTATTTCAATTTAATAAAAAAATAATAGACTGTACCATAGATTTAGTTCCTGTATATAAACTGCAAATTGCATTTTATGAAGCCTATGGCATAAAAGGTTTAGTGGCTTATAAGAGGACTTTAGAATATATTAAGAGTTTAGATTCCATATCTATAGGAGATATTAAAAGGGGAGATATAGCTTCTACAGCTGAAATGTATGCTAAAGCTCATTTTGAAGGGGAATTTGAAACGGATTTTATTACATTAAATCCTTATATGGGTTTTGATAGTATAACCCCATATTTAAAATATTTAGAAGCAGGTAATAAAGGAATTTTTGTATTACTTAGAACTTCAAATCCAGGAGCTAAAGATATACAATACCTTAATGTCAAAGGACAAAGGAGAAAGGACAATGGACAATGGCACTGTAATTCTCAATCTTACTGTCATTCTCAGCATAGCAAAGGAGCCCCTTTATACTATTATGTAGGAGATAGATTAGCAGAAATTGGTGAAAAGTATATGGGGAATTGTGGTTTTAGTGCTATTGGTGCAGTAGTAGGGGGTACCCACATTAATGAGGCTATTGAAATTAGGGATAGGTATAAGAATATGTTTTTCCTAATTCCTGGATATGGGCATCAAGGGGGTAAGGGTAAAGATGTAACCCTTTATTTAAACAAAGGAAATGGAGGAATAGTTAATTCTTCTAGGGGTATTATCTTGGCTTACAAAGATAAAAATAATGGGAAGAATAGATTTGGCTATTATGCAAGACAAGCGGTACTTTCCATGAAGGAGGATATAGAGAATGAAATCCGGCTATAGAAAGGGGGTAATTTTTTCTAATACTGAAATAGCAAATAATATTTACGAGATGAAAGTAAAATTCACCGAAGGCAGCAATGGGTGTAAATGTCATCTGGAGAAAGATGGTGTAAGCTTTATTTATGAAGAATCCTGTAAATTAGGTGCTCCTGGGCAATTCTATATGCTGAAATCCTGGGATTTAGACCCATTTTTATCTAGACCCATTAGTATTGCCAATATTGAAGAAGACAAATTAGTATTTTTGTATGAAGTAAAGGGAAAGGGTACAGAAATTTTTTCTAAACTTAAAATAGGAGATAATTTAGAATTATTAGGTCCTTTAGGCAATGGATTTGATTTAGAAAAGGCTACAAACAATAGGCCTCCTTCCAATATTGCCATAATATCTGGGGGAATTGGTATAGCACCTATGATTTTTTTAGCAAAAGAGCTTCGAGGGAATATTGATTTTTATTGTGGTTTTAGACATGAAGTATATTATATAGATATTATTAAAAAATATGTAGACAATATTTACATATCTACAGAAAATGGCTTCTTTGGTCATAAAGGATTTGTAACAGAATTATTTGTGCCCAATAAGTACCACTTAATATATACCTGTGGGCCAGTACCTATGATGAAAAAAATAGTAGAAATGACTAAGGACAAAATACCAGTATTTACATCTATGGAAAGTAGAATGGCTTGTGGAATAGGTGCTTGTTTAGGATGTACCATAGAAACAAAATCTGGTATGAAAAGAGTTTGTAAAGAAGGGCCAGTATTTCCAGGGAAGGAGGTAATTTTTTGATGATTGATACTAAAGTAGATATTTGTGGAATAGAATTTAAAAATCCAGTAATAGCTGCCTCTGGTACCTTTGGATTTGGTAGAGAGTATGAAGAATACTTTGATATATCGAAATTAGGAGGTATATGCACCAAAGGCTTAACTCTACACAAAAAAGAAGGAAATAAAGGTATTAGAATTTATGAAGTAGCCAGTGGATTACTAAATAGTATTGGGTTACAAAATCCAGGTATTGATGGATTTATTCGGGATGAGCTAATATTTATGGAAGAGTTAGATACAGTAATATTAGCTAATATAGGTGGAGGTACCATAGAGGAATATATAGAAGCAATTATAAAATTAAATAATACAAATATAGATATAATAGAATTAAATATCTCCTGTCCTAATGTAAAAGAAGGAGGTATGGCCTTTGGAATTAAATCAAAAATTGCCTATGAAGTGGTTAAAGAGGTAAGGGCAGTGTGTAAAAAACCTTTAATAGTAAAACTATCTCCCAATGCAGAAAATATAGTAGAAATGGCAGAATGCTGTGTAAAGGCAGGTGCAGATGGATTGTCTTTAGTAAATACTTTCAATGGAATGGCCATAGATATATTCTCTAGGAAACCTGTATTTGAAAATGTAACTGCAGGATTGTCTGGACCTTGTATTAAACCTATAGCCCTTCGAATGGTATATGAAGTAGCAAGAACAGTAGATGTTCCTATTATTGGAATAGGGGGAATTGTTGACTATAAGGATGCAATAGAATTTATAATGGCTGGAGCCTATGGAGTACAAATTGGTTCTGGAAATTTTATTAAACCAGATATTTCTTTAGATATAATTTGTGGAATTGAAACATTTATGGAAGAAGAAAATATAAAAAGCCTAGAAGAAATAAGAGGAATAATTGGGAGGGATATAATGTGTTAATTGAAACATTAAAGGAAACAGAAGCACTTTTAGAAGGTCATTTTTTATTATCTTCAGGAAAGCATAGTGATGGATATGTTCAATGTGCTAAACTTTTAATGTATCCAGATAAGGCTGAAATAGCAGTAAAATTAATTGTAGATAAGTTGAAAGATTTAGATTTTGATATAGTTGTGGGACCTGCCATGGGAGGCATAATAGTAAGCTATGAACTAGGTCGACAAACTGGGAAACCTAGTATATTTGTAGAAAGAGAAAATGGTGAAATGAAATTAAGACGAGGTTTTTCAATTAATAAGGGACAAAAAATAATAATTGCAGAAGATGTAGTAACTACAGGTAAATCTGCTTATGAGGCTATTAAGGTGGTAGAAGAAGTAGGTGGTGAAGTAGTAGGTATAGCTTGTATTGTAGATAGGAGTAATGGGGATATTAAATATCCATTATATAGTGGAGTAAAATTAAATATAAATACCTACCAAGTCAATGAATGTCCTTTATGTAAAGAAAATATTCCCATAATTAAGCCTGGAAGTAGAAAAATAGCCATAAAATAATGGCTATTTTTCAATATATAATATTCCCACAGTACCTGGACCGCAATGACTAGAAATTACACATCCTGCATTAGTAATATGTATATTCTCAACCTTAGTATTATTATCTAATTCTTCCTTTAAATAGTTAGTGAACTTATCTCCTTGAGAATGGGTAATAAACAATCTTTTAGTATCTATATTAGTAGCATTTTCTAAAGGTTTTTTTAACATTAAATCCACAACTTTTTCCATTTTACCTCTACCTTTTTGTGCTACTGTTAATTCACCATCTACCATTTTAATTACAGGTCTTATTTTAAGGACTGTGCCCAATAGGGATTGCATTGTAGATAGACGTCCTCCTAGATGTAAATATTCTAAAGTATCAATTACAAATGCAGTTCTTACCTTTGGTACTAATTGACGTATATTATTAGATATTTCTTCCAAATTCATCCCTTCATCCCTAAAATCACAAGCCTTCATTACCAATAAACCAATTCCAGAAGATAAATTTAAAGAATCTATTATTTCAATATTGGCATCTGGAAATTCATTTTTAGCTATATTGGCATTTTGAATTGTGGCAGATATTTTAGAAGATAGTCCAATGAACAATATATCATATCCTTCATCTACATAAGGTTTGAAAGCATTAACAAAATCCTGAGGGGAAGGAGCAGCAGTCTTGGGAATCATATCCAGTTCTCTTATTTTTTCATACAATTCTTTTTGAGTTAAATCTACTCCATCTTTATACATATGCTCTTTAAAAACCACATATAAAGGCACAATAGATATATTATTTTCTTCAACTAGTCCTTTAGATAAATCACTGGTACTATCAGTGAATATTTTAATCTTATTCAATTTTTATTCTCCTTTCTCTAATAATAAATAATATTATACCAGATTATAATAATTAGTGTTTTAAAATTTTTCGTACTAAANTTTTTTCCATATGTTTTTATTAAAGTATATTTATATTAAATTTTTTGGTACATAAATTTTAACATCTTCATAATAAATGCAAATTTAGGTGATACTAATAAAGATAATATTTTGAGGGTGGTATATTTGATTTCTAAAAAACTTCACATAAATAAAGAAAAAATAATAAAAACTTTTCACAATACTAGCGATTTAATTGTATATGAATTGGAAACAGAAAATAATATAAAGGCTATGATTTGCTACATTGAGGGCTTTATAGATAAAAATATATTAGATAGAGATATTGTTAAACCTATTATTTTAAATTTAAATACTTCAAAGGATTTAGAAAAAATTTTATATGTATCAAGTATGAAAAAAGAAATNGATTTAGAAGAAATAGCTAATAAATTAAATTATGGAAGCATTGCTTTATTTATAGATGGAATTAACTATTCCTATACTATTAATTTAAACAAATGGGACAAAAGAAATATTGAAGAACCTGAAGCAGAGGCTGTAGTAAGGGGCCCAAAGGAAGGTTTTATTGAAGATATATTGGTCAATAAAGTAATGCTTCGAAGGAGAATTAGAAATAGCAATCTAGTCTTTGAAGATAAAACACTTGGAAAACAAACAAAAACTCAAATATCTATTGCTTACATAAATGGTATAGTAAATGAAGATGTTTTAAATGAAGTTAAAAGTCGAATAGGGAAGATTGATATTGACGGCGTTTTAGAAAGTGGATATATTCAGCAATTAATAGAAAACAATCCTACTTCCTTTATATCCACAATTTCAGACACTCAAAAACCTGATGTAGTAGCTGGTAAATTACTAGAAGGTAGGGTGGCAATATTTTGCGATGGCACGCCTCACGTACTAACTATACCTAAATTTTTTGTGGAAAATCTTCAAACCAGTGAAGACTATTATACTAGGCCTTATTTTGCAACTTTTTTAAGGGGCTTAAGGGTATTTAGTTTGTTTTTAAGTATTGTATTACCTGGACTTTATGTTGCATTACAAACCTTTCATCAGGAAATGATTCCTACTGTGCTTTTAATTACTATGGCAGGGGCTAGGGAGGGGGTACCATTTCCAGCCATTGTAGAGGCTTTCTTAATGACATTGATGTTAGAGTTAATAAAGGAATCTGGAATAAGACTTCCAAGGGCAGTTGGTTCGGCAGTAAGTATTGTAGGAGCATTGGTACTAGGCCAGGCAGCAGTAGAAGCGGGAATTGTATCTGCACCAATGGTAATTGTAGTTGCCGCCACTGCCATTGCGGAGTTTGCTGTACCATCTTTAACTGAGGCAGTAGTTATATATAGATTTATACTTATTTTACTAGGGGGATTTATGGGTCTATATGCTATGATATGTGGATTGGTTATTATTATAGTTCAAATAATATCTCTAGATTCATTTGGTATTCCCTATGGATTTCCTTTGGCACCAGTAAACAAACAGGGATTAAAAGATTCTATCATAAGATTCCCTCTATGGACCTTTATTTTTAGACCTGATACTTTAGAAAAAAGAAATAGAGTAAGGCAGAAAAATATTGGAAAGAAGTGAACATATGACAAAAAAAATACTTTTTTTAAATATAATTATTATAATGTCTATTTTTTTAACTGCTTGTTGGAATGCTATGGAATTAAATGCCCTTGGTATCACATTGGTTATAGGCTTAGACTTTGAGGATGATAAAGTATTATTAACTGCTGAAATAATAGAACCTGTCCCAGCTAAAGAAAAAGCTAGTATGAAAAGAGGCAGTATTGTGACATATGTTCAAGGAACTGGTGATAATGTTTTCGATGCTTTTAGAGATATAACCTTGAAATTTGATAGAAAACTTTATATAGCTCACAACAAGGTTATTATTTTTGGTGAAGAATTTGCTAGAAGGGCATCGGTTACTGATTTAGATTTATTAGTAAGAGATCGGGAACAAAGAGAGACAGCATATTTATTAATTGCAAAAGGCAGCAAGGCCTATGAAGTAATGGGAGTTGCCTCAGGATTGGAAGAAATACCTGGAAATTATATACTAAAATTAATTGAAAATTTTAAATATAATCCAAAGGTTATAAAAGTCAATTTAGCCGAATATTTAAGGTATTTTTATGATAGAGGTCAACAACCAGTGTTAGGAGTAATAGAAAAGCGGGAAAAGTTGAAAATAAATAAAATAGAAAAATCAAATGGAGGTAAAGAATATGAGCTTACAGTTATTGGTGGAGCAGCATTTAAAAGGGAAAAACTTGTTGGGTTTTTAGATGGAATAGAAACAAAAGCCTTTAATATTATAATGGGAAGAGCTAAGTCGGGAATAATAACTTTTCCTACACCTAATATTACAGATACAAACTCTGGCCCAACTAAACCTATAGAGAGTGATATTAAATCTGAGGGAATATCCAATATTCGAATTAGTACAGTTGATATTATAAATATGAAAACTAAAAAAGATGTAGAGATAATTGATGGAAATATAGTATTAAAGGTAAAAGTTAAATTAAGGGGGTCTTTAGAAGAAATAACAGGGGATATAGATATATCAACAAAGGATAATATGCTGAAAGTAGAAGAAGCTTGTTCTAAGGAAATAAAAAAGAGAATAGAGGATACAATATTAAAAGTACAAAGGGAATTTGAGTCAGATATTTTTGGTTTTGGTTCTGCTTTTCATAGGAAATATCCCAAGGAATGGCATAAAGTAAAAGATAATTGGAATGATATATTTTCAAAATCGGATTTTCAAGTTGAAATTGAAACCAATATAATTAGGACTGGATTAATAAATACACCTATTGGTAAGATTAAGGGGAGATAATATGGAAAATATAAAAGGCGAAACTAAAATATCTTCGTATCAAGTAATTTTGTTAATAATAATATATAGGGTAATTATAGCTTTCACCTATATGCCCATAGTAAATACTCCACCAGGAAATCAAGATATATGGATAACCCTTTTATTATCAATACCTTATACGATTATATTGTGTTGGCCCATATTATATTTGTCCAGTAAGTTTAAAGATCTAACTATAATTGAATATAGTGAAAAAATTTTAGGCAAAGTGATAGGAAAGATAACTGGTATATATTATACTTTGTTTTTATTAATGTTTAGTATTATTTTAGTTGCAACTTTAGTAGAAATATTAGATACCACTATGTTTCCAGAGACACCAACCTTTGTATCAACTATTATTATGCTTATTACCTGTGCTTATATTTCCTATAAGGGACTAGAAGCTATAGGTAGAGGTGCAGAAGTTTTTGTTCCATTTATACTAGTGGTTATATTATTGTTTGTAGTATTAAGTTATAAAAATTATGACTTTACTGTTTTTTTGCCTATATTAAGTGATTCTACATTTAAAGAATTGAATATAGGTGCTTTAGATAGAAGTATAAAGTTTTCTGATATAATAATTTTAGCTATGATAACTCCTCATTTAGAGAGAAAAGAGGAGTTAAATAAAATATTTATGAAAGCTTTAATATATTCAGTGTTTATAGTTATAATATTAGTCATAGCTACTCAAGCAGTTTTAGGGATAGAATACGCAAAACATACTAGTTTTCCTTTTTTTACCTTTAGTAGACTAGTCAATTTACTAGATTTTATACAAAGAATCGATGTATTATCAGTAATTGCATTAATAATAGGAAATATAGGTAAAATTGCAGGATATTTATATTTTACAACAGTAGCTTTTACCCAGACTATTAACAAAAAAACTAATAGGCCATACATAATTCCTATAACTATTCTAGTACTAATTGTAACAGTTTCCATAAAGGATAGACGTTCCATATTATCAGTTGGAGAGGAACTTGAAAAAATAATATTAATAACATCCTTAATAACCATATTTATATTACCTTTAGTTACAACTATTGTATATTTTTTTAGAAGGAAAAACTTATGAAATGCAGATTGTTTTTATAAAAAATTATATTTATATAGGCAATAAGATTGTAAATTTTGTACCTTTATTCATTTGACTTTCTGCACAAATTTTGCCTCCATGAGCTTCTACTATAGACTTAGTAATGGAAAGACCTAAGCCTGTACCACCAGTTTCTCTATTTCTAGATATATCTGCTCTATAAAATCTTTCAAATATAAAAGGTAAATCTTTTTCTTTAATTCCAGCACCATTGTCTTTTACTATAATTTTTATATACCTATCCTCTTTTATTAGCCTAACGATAACTTTTCCATCCTCATTTAAGTATTTCATAGCATTAGATAATAGATTATACATAATCTGTTTTAGTCTATATTTATCCATTAAAATTTCAACATTCTTTTCTATAGAGGATTCTAATAAATAACCAGTTTTACTATATAAGGGCTTAAATTCAGAAATAATATTTTCCAATTCATTAGAGATGTTAAAATAAGTTTTATTTATATTTAATTGTCCTTCCAAATCTTTAAAAGTATTTTTTAAATCATCTACTAATTTAGTTAATCCATCAATTTCCTTTATTAATATATTAAGATGTTCACGGCTAATTTCCCATACACCATCAACCATTGCCTCTAGATGGGATTTTAATGTGGTTAATGGAGTGCGGAGTTCATGGGATATATCCAATGCATATCTTTTTCTTAGGCCTTCTTGATTTTGAAGGGTTTCAGCTAAATAGTTTATGGAGGCAGATAGTTCAGAAATTTCATTTACATTGGTTTTTACAATGGAACGGGATTCCAAATTTCCACTTCTCATCTGATTTGCAGTATGAGTTATATTTAATATAGGATTGGTTAATCCTTTTGATAAAAATACAGAAATAACAAAACCCAGAAGGACAGTTATAATCCCAGAAATAATAAAAGAGTTAAATAAAGTGCCTTTAAAAATCATTGCAGATTCTGTTAAATAAGAATTATCTATATAACCAATTATTAATGTTCCAACAACTTTATTATTATCTAATAAATAAAAAGTTTTTTCTATATAGTTCCCATTATTATTTAAACTAGGATTTATCATTCTAAGGTTTTAATTACTTTATCACTAATTATGGTGATAGGATTTGTATTTACATTTACTTATGCAGGGACTTTTGTGCCTAAGACTCAGCCAGCAGGAATAAGTACTGAAAACAGGGAAACTTTGTTTAAGGAAAGAATGAAGTGGAAAAGAGAACAAATTAAAATAGCTTTAAAAGAAGGCTTAATAGGAGAAGAAGAGGCGAAAAAATGGGAGGAACATTTTAGCTATATAGATAAATTTCATAAGGACAATGGATTTGTACCAGGATGTTATGGTTTAGAAATAGGTACTAGATACGATGAAAGAATTAGGCATGGATTTGGTAAGAAAATAAGGTCTGGATATGGAAGAAAGGCCATGGGAGTTAATAGATGGAATAGGTGAAATAGATAAAAATCAATTTTAAAAGGAGCAAAAGCTCCTTTTTTTATTTTGTTTTTCATGGAAATCCCTATATTGGTATAAGGCTCATTTATTTCCACAAAGTGCTAGGTAAAATTCTCTTCAATTTGAAATTTGTCATCATTATTTAACCAAATAGAAAATAAAATGTACTATAATATATTTAGTAGGACTTTTATTACAAGTTTACTAAACAATTATTAAAATTATATGATTTTACATAAATNTACACAAAAATTGGGGGCAAAACATGAAATATAATATGAGATATAAAAACAGAAAAATTAATATTAAAAAATTATCTATTTCATTATCCATCTTAATTATTTTACTTATACTAATCACAAAGTTATCATTAAAACATGCAGCAGAAAACTTTAATGATAACCTTAATAAGGATGAAGATATGGTGGGGAAAACTCCAATTTTACAAGAAACGACAAAGGATGTTTCAAAAGAAGAACAATTACAGGATATACCAATAGAAAAAAAGCCTGATATATCAAAAACTAAAAATNAAAACAAAAAAAAGGATTCCAAAATTGAAACCAATATAAATAGAAGTCAAGGGACAGAAAATATTAAAACTTTCAGTGAATATGGTGAAATATTTAAAAGAGATTTATTTATTGGAGATTCTATAACAGATAGCCTATCTTATTATGAATTAATAGATGAAAACAATGTAATTGCAAAATTAGGTTTTACTACTAAAAAGGCCCAAGAGGAAATAGAAGAGATTATAAACAAAAATCCAGATAATATATATTTATTATTTGGAATGAACGATATGCTAACATTTAAGGACAATGAAAAATTTATTAAACATTATAAAGAACTAATAAATGAAATTCGTAATCAACTACCAAGTGCTACCATATATGTACAGTCTATATTACCTGTAAGTGCAGAAGTAAAGGCTAAAAAACCTTTTTTGACCAATGAAAATATAGAGACTTATAATCAGGCCCTTAGGGATATGACAGAGGAAGAGAATGTAAAATACCTTAATATAAGAGATATAGTAGAAGACAATATGGATTTATTAGAACCAGATGGTATTCATGTGAAATACAAATTTTATGAATTATGGCTACAATATTTAATAGATAATACTAAGTAAGGATTATGACAGAGGAGATGGTTAAATATGATAAGA
>JGI24708J26588_10003488_pt1 | contig 11347 bp, 9 predicted proteins | sample BioPla1DNA2_FD_26588 | JGI IMG/M metagenome (IMG submission 26588) | reverse complement strand
GGGGGGACGGTTAACAAGAATTGAGAGTATTAATTCTTCTTAACAGCCCCGCTTTTCCTTGACATCTACCCCCTACAGGTAGTATTATTAATGAGTACCTAACGTACATATAATTAGCTATTAACGGAGGTGTTTAAAGATGGCATATTTTATAAATGATGACTGCATTAGTTGTGGAGCATGCGAGGAAGAATGTCCAACAGGATGTATTTCAGAAGGCGATGATATCTATGTAATCGACGCTGACGAATGTATCGACTGTGGAGCATGTGCAGATGTATGTCCTACAGATTCACCAAATCCAGCATAAATAATATAACAAGATTTAAGGGACAGTTAACAGTAATATGTTAACTGTCTTTTTTTGTGCGCCCAAATAACCAGTGAAACTTGTTAACCGTCCCCCGGTTTTTCCTAGTGAAACTTGTTAACCGTCCCTAGATTTTTCTTTGGCTTTTTCCTCTTTTTAAAAAAAGATAAAAAAACTGTTGACATTACAAAAAACAATTGCTACAATAGTTGCAAGTTTAATTTTCAGACAAATGCAATGACGGAGCCATACAATTTGCAAAAAGCAAGTTCAGAGAGCTGATGGGGGTGCAAATCAGCCTTGCTGCAATGAGTTCTCTCTCCTGAGCAGAAACGCCGAACAAAGTAAGTGTTATCCGGGGTGTCCCGTTATAGGCAAGGGTTTATTAGAACCTAACTAAGTGAACTATTTCTAATAAAAATAGTTAACATGGGTGGTAACGCGTGGATTTTGTCCTCGTCCCAATTGCAGGGATGGGGATTTTTTGTATTAAAAAGCAGAAAATATTATTTAAGGAGGGTTTGTAATGAGAGTAGCAGATGCAATTGTAAAAGCATTAAAAGAAGAAGATGTAACAACCGTATTTGGGTACCCAGGTGCAGCAATTATGCCACTTTATGAATCATTAAGAACATCAGATATCCATCATGTACTAGTTAGACAAGAGCAAGCAGCTGGTCATAGTGCAAGTGGATACGCGAGGATTAAGGGTGAAGTCGGTGTCGCAATAGTAACATCAGGGCCCGGGGCAACCAATATTATAACAGGGATAGCTACTGCATATATGGACTCTATTCCTTTAGTTATAATTACAGGCCAGGTTAGATCCAACCTAATAGGCAAGGACGTATTTCAGGAAATTGATATTACAGGTGCCACAGAACCTTTTACTAAACACAATTATCTGGTAAAAGACGCCAGCCAAGTGCCAAAAATTATTAAAGAAGCATTTTACATTGCCAAAACAGGAAGGCCAGGACCAGTCCTAATAGACATTCCGGCAGATGTTTTGGATGAGGAAATAGATTATCTATACCCAAAGGAAATTAACATAAGAGGGTATAAGCCAACAAGAAAAGGCCACATAGGACAGATAAAAAGAGCTGTTAAGGCCCTAGATAAAAGTAAAAAGCCAGTAATTTGTGTAGGCGGCGGTGTTAAAATAGCAGAGGCTGAGCAAGAATTAATGCAGCTAATGGAAAAAACAAATATTCCTATTGTATCTACCTTAATGGGACTAGATATTATACCAAGCAAATCTCCCCTTAACCTAGGAATGATAGGAAGTCATGGATTTACCCAGGCAAACTATGCCATAAGCAATGCAGATACAATCTTCCTAATCGGGGCAAGGGTATCAGACAGAAGTATACTGCCAGCCAATATGTTTAGTAAAGAAGTTGAAGTAATTCATGTAGATGTAGACCCAGCAGAAATAGGAAAAAATGCAAATGCTACTATACCACTTGTTGGAGATGCAAGTAATATCCTAAAAGAAATGACAGAAATAGCCAGTCCATTAGATACACAAGAGTGGATAGATGAAATTAGGAGCAAACAAGAGGAAAATGAAGAAAAACATATATATGAAGACTCAATAAATCCTAAGCTTATGATGCAGGAGCTATCAAAATTACTTCCAGATGATGCTATAATAGTAGGAGATGTTGGCCAAAACCAAATGTGGGCTGCTAGACATGTAGAGATGAAAGAAGACAGGCAATTTTTAACATCAGGAGGCCTTGGTACTATGGGTTATAGCCTTCCATGTGCAGTAGGAGCCTGTATGGCAGATAAAAACAGAAAAATAATAAGTGTTATGGGAGATGGAGGTTTTCAGATGAGCCTTTCAGAACTAGCAACCATAGTTCAAGAAGGAATTAAGCCTATAATTATCCTATTTAACAATACCAAGTTAGGCATGGTGCATGAGATGCAGTATAGAAACTACAATAGGGAATATGGGGTAGACCTAGACTGCAATCCAGACTTTACCATGATAGCAAAGGCCTACAATATAAGAACAGCCAAAATTAATGACCCAGATAAAATGCAAGATATATTAAAAGAAGCCGTAGAATATGACGGACCATTTTTAATAGAATGCACTGTAGATCCAAGAGAAACAACACTATAAACAAGCAAAAGGGGTGTCCAATGAGAAAACATGTATTATCTGTACTAGTAGAAAATCAATCAGGAGTGCTAAGTAGAATATCAGGATTATTTAGCCGTAGGGGCTACAATATTCACAGTTTATCTGTTGGTGAGACTGAAGATCCTACCATATCCAGGATGACAATTGTAGTAGAAGAAGACCAACAAACATTAGAACAAATTAAGAAACAACTTAATAAGCTAATAGATGTAATAAAAATTATAGAGCTTAGAAGTGATACAGCAGTTTATAGGGAACTGGCCCTTATTAAAGTAAGAACAGATAAAGACACAAGGGCAGAAGTTATTGGAGTAGCCAATATATTTAGGGCAAGAATTATAGATGTTGACATAGACTGTGTAATGATTGAAGCAACAGGAGACCAAAGCAAGCTAACAGCCCTTATTAATATGTTAGAACCATATGGTCTTAAAGAGGTAATAAGAACAGGAATTACAGCCCTTGAAAGGGGAGACACTGAGTTAAAGTCTGAATAATGAAGTTAAAGTAAAACTTTAAGTGATATAAAAAGTAGCAAAAGTTGCTTTTTACTATATAAGAAATTGTTTAAATAACGAGGAGGATATAATTATTATGGCAAAACTATTTTATGCAGAAGATTGTAATCTATCATTATTAGAAGGAAAAACAGTAGCAGTTATAGGCTATGGTAGCCAAGGACACGCACACGCTCTTAACCTAAAGGAATCAGGAGTTAATGTAATAGTTGGACTATACGATGGAAGTCCATCATGGCCAAAGGCAGAAGAAGCAGGCCTAACAGTTAAGACAACTGCAGAAGCTACTAAGGAATCAGATATAATAATGATTTTAGTAAATGATGAAACCCAGGCAGCTCTTTACAAAAAAGATATTGAGCCAAACCTATCAGAAGGAAAAACACTAGCATTTGCACATGGATTTAACATCCACTACGGACAAATTGTACCTCCTGAAAATGTAAACGTTATAATGATTGCACCTAAAGGACCAGGTCATACAGTACGTAGTCAATATGTAGAAGGTAAAGGGGTTCCATGCCTAATTGCAGTAGAACAAGATGCAACAAATAATGCCCAAGATCTAGGGCTTGCATATGCAGCAGGAATTGGTGGGGCTAGAGGTGGAATTTTACAAACTACATTTAAAGAAGAAACAGAAACAGACCTTTTTGGAGAGCAAGCAGTGCTTTGTGGTGGTGTAACAGAGCTTATGAAGGCTGGATTTGAAACTCTAGTAGAAGCAGGCTACCAACCAGAAAGTGCATACTTTGAATGTGTACATGAGATGAAACTTATAGTTGACCTTATCTTTGAAGGCGGCTTTGAATATATGAGATATTCAATTTCAGATACAGCAGAATACGGAGACTATACAGTAGGATCCCGTATAATCACAGAAGATACAAGGGCAGAAATGAAACAAGTTCTTGCAGAAATCCAAGACGGAACATTTGCTAAAAACTGGATCCAAGAAAACCAAGCAAATAGACCATACTTCCGCTCAAAACGTAGAATGGAAGCAGAAACAGGAGTAGAAACAGTAGGAAAACAGCTTAGAAAAATGATGAGCTGGAGCTCAGACAACAAATAATACTTTTAAAAGCAGGGGGTTATTTTTATGACTAGGCAGATTAAAATATTCGATACCACACTAAGAGACGGCGAACAATCACCAGGATGCAGTATGAATATCCATGAAAAACTGGAAATGGCAAAACAACTTGAACTGCTTAAAGTAGATGTTATAGAAGCAGGTTTTGCAATAGCATCACCAGGAGATTTTGCGTCAGTAAAAGAAATTGCTAACATAATACAAGATACAACTGTAGCAAGTCTGGCAAGGGCTCTTACCAAAGATATTGATCGTGCATGGGAAGCTGTAAAAGGCGCTGCATCCCCAAGAATTCACACATTTATAGCAACTTCAGACCTTCATATGAAATACAAACTTCGTATGAGTGAGGAAGAGGTACTAAAGCAGGCAGTAGAAATGGTAAAATACGCAAATAAATACTGCAGCGATGTAGAGTTTTCAGCAGAGGATGCAACTAGAAGTAACCCACAGTTTTTATATCAGGTACTAGAAGGTGTAATAGATGCAGGTGCAAAAGTAGTAAATATACCAGATACAGTTGGTTATACAACACCTGAGGAATTCACCAACCTTATTAAAGGTATAAAAGAAAATGTTCCTAATATAGATAAGGCGGTTATTTCGGTCCATTGCCATGATGACCTAGGACTAGGAGTTGCAAACTCCCTAGCAGCAGCTAAGGCTGGTGCAGGACAAATAGAATGTGCCCTTAACGGTATAGGAGAAAGGGCAGGTAATGCAGCCCTTGAAGAAATAGTTATGAATCTAAACACACGCAGGGACTACTACAATATGTCCTGCAATGTTGATACTACCCAGATTTATAACAGTAGTAAACTATTATCTTCCATAACAGGGGTAGCAGTCCAGCCTAATAAGGCAATAGTAGGCGCCAATGCCTTTGCCCACGAATCAGGAATTCACCAGCATGGTGTATTAGCCAATAAGGAAACCTATGAAATAATGACGCCGGCTTCCATTGGACTTGCAGAAAACACCATGGTGCTAGGGAAACATTCAGGCAAACATGCCTTTATTGATAGGCTTAAGAGCCTAGGCTATACACTTGATGATAAGACTATAGAAGAGGCCTTTGAAAACTTTAAGGAACTTGCAGATAAGAAAAAGGTTGTTACAGATAAAGATATAGAAGCCTTAGTATATAGAAGGAATATTTACATTCCCAAAATGTATACATTTAACCGTTTTGTTATTAATGCAGGAAATAGCATAACAACAACATCGGCGGTTCGCCTAATGAAGGCAGACGGGGAAATGATAGAAGCCATAACATCATCAGTAGATGGACCTATAGATGCATCATATAAGGCCATAGACCAGCTAGTAGGAATGGACTTTGAACTAGAAGACTTCCTAATCAATGCAGTAACAGGTGGCACAGATGCCTTAGGTGAGGTTAATGTTAAGATTAAGAAAGACGGCGCTATATACAACGGACACGGTGTTAGCACAGATATAGTAGAGGCTAGTATCCTTGCCTATATTGGGGCTATTAACAATATGATGTACGATGTAAGTTTAGTAGATAAAGAAGGTTAAAAGTAAAAGTTGCAGAATGTAAAACTTCTGCAACTTTATATTATTAAAATGGAGGTAGCAAAATGGAATACAATATAGTAACTATACCAGGAGATGGAATAGGCCCAGATATTACACGGGAAGCAGTAGTGGTATTAGAAGCAATAGGTAAAAAATACAATCATAGATTTAACTTCGAAGAAGTATTAGCAGGCGGCGTAGCCATAGACAAAACTGGCAAGCCACTACCAGAAGAAACCCTTAATAAATGTAAAAATGCTGATGCAATTATACTTGGGGCGGTAGGCGGACCAAAATGGGACCATATAGAGGGAGCCAACAGACCGGAAAGAGCCCTTCTTACCATAAGACAGGAGTTACAATTATTTGCAAACCTTCGCCCAGCATTATTACATAAAGAGCTTAAAGATGCATGCCCCCTTAAACCAGAAATAATAGGTGACCACCTAGATATGCTAATCGTAAGGGAACTTACAAGTGGTATATACTTTGGAGACCGTGGTAGGGTAGAAGAAGATGACTCAGCCTATGACGTTGAGTACTACAACAGGGTAGAGATAGAAAGGGTTTTACGAGTAGGCTTTGACACAGCTATGAAAAGAGACAAAAATGTAGTTGTGGTAGATAAGGCCAATGTTCTTGAAACATCAAGACTTTGGAGGGAAGTAACCAAGGAAGTAGCCAAAGACTATCCAGAGGTAGATTACTCCCATATGTATGTAGATAACGCAGCCATGCAGCTTGTTAGAAACCCAAAGCAATTCGATGTAATTATTACAACAAATATGTTTGGAGATATTCTATCAGATGAAGCCAGTATGCTAACAGGATCCATAGGGATGTTAGCATCAGCCAGTCTTGGTGAAGGCAGCCTAGGTATGTATGAGCCAATCCATGGTAGCGCCCCAGATATTGCAGGCCAGGATAAGGCCAACCCAATTGCCACAATTTTATCAGCAGCAATGATGTTAAAGTATTCCTTTAACCTAGAAGAAGAGGCTAAAGTTATAGAAGAGGCTGTTACAGAAGTACTTGAAGAAGGATATAGGACACCAGATATAATGAGTGATGGCAAAAAACTAATTGGAACCAAAGAAATGGGACAAAGAATAGCCGAGGCCATTGAAAGGAGATAAAAATGAGAAGTGATAGCGTAAAAAAAGGAATTGAAAGAGCTCCCCATAGATCTTTATTTAAGGCTATGGGTTACACAGATCAAGAGATTGCAGCCCCACTTATTGGAGTAGTAAGTGCCAAAAGTGAGATAGTTCCAGGACATATTCATCTTGATACAATAGTTGAAGCAGTAAAAACAGGCATCCGCATAAAGGGAGGCACACCCATAGAAATCCCAGCCATTGGTGTTTGTGATGGTATTGCAATGGGACATGTTGGTATGAACTACTCACTTCCAACAAGAGAACTAATAGCAGACTCCATTGAATCAATGACAATGGCCCATGGCTTTGATGCCCTGGTACTTGTACCAAACTGTGATAAGATTGTGCCAGGAATGCTTATGGCAGCAGCAAGGCTTAATATACCAACAGTAATGGTAAGTGGCGGCGCCATGCTTGCAGGCAAGGTGGGAGATAAAAGAGCCAGTTTATCAGATGTATTTGAGGCGGTAGGGTCAGTAGGCGCTGGCAAAATGACAGAAGAAGAACTTCTTGAATATGAAAACAATGCCTGCGCAAGCTGCGGCTCATGCTCAGGAATGTTTACAGCCAATAGTATGAACTGTATGTGTGAAGTACTTGGAATTGCCCTTGAAGGTAATGGAGCAATGCCAGCAGTATATGCAGAAAGAATACGCCTGGCCAAAGAGGCAGGTATGACAGTTATGGATACCCTAGAAAAAGATATAAGACCAAGGGACATACTAACTTTAAAGGCTTTCGAAAATGCCCTTACCATGGACATGGCCTTAGGATGTAGTACTAATACTATGCTACACCTTCCAGCTATTGCCCATGAAGCAGGTATTAAAATAGACCTTGAAATGGCCAATGAAATTAGTAATCGCACACCTAACCTATGTAAACTTGCCCCAGCAGGCCCAACCTTTATGGAAGATTTACACGCTGCAGGAGGCATTTACGCAGTAATGAATGAAGTAAACAAAAAGAACTTATTAAATACAGATGTAGTAACCGTAACAGGCAAAACAATAGGGCAGCACATAGAAAATGCTAGAAACCTAGATGAAAGTGTAATTCGCCCAGTAGATAATCCTTATAGTGAAACAGGAGGGATTGCAGTTCTAACAGGTAACCTAGCACCAGATAGCTGCGTTGTTAAAAGATCAGCAGTAGCCAAGGAAATGATTAAATTTAGTGGGCCAGCTAGAGTCTTTAATTCAGAAGAAGAAGTTAATGAAGCAATACTTGGAAATACCATTGAGAAAGGCCAGGTACTTGTTATTAGATATGAAGGACCCAAAGGNGGACCTGGAATGAAAGAAATGCTTGCCCCAACATCAGCCCTAGCAGGAATGGGACTAGATAAGGATGTAGCNCTTATTACAGATGGCCGTTTTTCAGGAGCAACAAGGGGAGCATCCATTGGACATATATCACCAGAAGCNGCAGAAGGTGGCCCTATTGCCTTTGTAGAAGACGGAGATATAATTTCCTTTGATATGGAAAAATGTACTATTACACTTGAAGTAGATAAAGAAGAACTTGAAGCAAGAAAAGCAAACTGGGTTAAACCAGAGCCAAAAATAAAAACAGGATATTTATCAAGATATGCAAAACTCGTAACCTCCGCTAACACAGGAGCAGTTTTTGCAACAGACTAAAAGAAGAAGAAGGAGGTCATTATGGAAAAAAACGGTGCACAAATAATCATAGAATGTTTAGTTGAACAAGGTGTAGATACTGTATTTGGATACCCAGGAGGGGCAGTACTTCATATATATGATGAACTATACAAAAACAGTGACCGTATAAATCATATTTTAACAGCCCATGAGCAAGGAGCATCCCATGCAGCAGATGGATATGCAAGGGCTACAGGCAAGGTGGGGGTATGTATTGCAACATCAGGACCAGGGGCTACCAACCTGGTTACTGGAATTGCAACAGCCTATATGGACTCTGTTCCAATGGTTGCCATAACAGGTAATGTTGGGACAAGCCTACTTGGTAAGGATAGCTTCCAGGAAGTAGATATAGCAGGAATAACCATGCCAATTACAAAACATAACTATATTGTAAAGGATGTTAAAGACCTTGCAGATACTATAAGGGAAGCCTTTAAGATAGCATCATCAGGAAGGCCAGGGCCAGTTTTAATAGACATACCCAAAGATATTACAATGAATACATGTAAGTACAGCCCAAAGACCATAAAACCAGCCCAAACAGATCATAGCAATATAAAACCAGAAGATATAGAGCTTCTTATTAAGCTAATAGAAAAAAGTAAAAAACCAATGATATTTGCAGGTGGAGGAATTATATCTTCAGGAAGCTCCCAAGAATTACTAGAATTTGTAGAGCATACCCAAATACCAGTAACAACATCACTTATGGGTACGGGAGGTTTTCCATCAACCCATAAGCTATATACTGGAATGCTAGGAATGCACGGAACCATGGCAGCCAATATGGGCGTTACAAATGCTGACTTACTAATTGTACTAGGTGCAAGATTTAGTGATAGGGTAACTAGCGATACAAAGAAATTTGCCCCTTATGCAAAGGTAGTTCATATAGACCTTGACCCAGCAGAAATAGATAAAAACGTAGAAAGCTACCACCATATAGTTGGGGATGTAAAAGAGGTTCTTAATACACTAACATGCGGAGTTCCAAAGCAAAACCGTGATAAGTGGATTAAGCAGATTACTGATTGGAAAGAAGAATTCCCCTTAAAGTACCAAAATGGTAGCAGCCTAAGACCCCAATATATAATAGAGCAGATTTCAGAAATAAGTAAGCAAGAAGCCATAATTACAACAGAAGTTGGCCAGCATCAGATGTGGGCAGCCCAATTTTATAAATACAAGGATCCACGCACCTTTATTACATCAGGTGGACTTGGAACTATGGGATACGGTACAGGCGCAAGCATAGGAGCCCAGGTAGGTATGCCAGATAAGAAAGTTGTTCACATAGCAGGAGATGGTAGTTTTAGGATGAACTGCAATGAGCTAGCCACAATAAGTTACTATAATATACCAGTTACCATAGTAATTATAAATAATCAGGTGCTAGGAATGGTACGCCAGTGGCAAACACTATTTTATGATAACAGGCACTCCCAAACAACATTAGATAGGGGACCAGACTTTGTAAAACTGGCAGATGCCTACGATATAGAAGCTTATAGGGTAAGTACACAGGAAGACTTTAACACAGTCTTTGAAAAAGCCTACAAGTCCACTAGTCCAGTTCTTATAGACTGTCAGGTAGACCAGGACGAATTTGTACTACCAATGGTTGCCCCAGGAGCACCAATAAATGATTTAATACTAGATTAATAATGCACAAAAAACCCCAGTAAAATTGGGGTTTTTTATATATATTGTATTTAATCCATATGCATGATATAATTATAACAATGAAAAGGAGGGGTAAAATGAAGAATAATCTTAATCATTATGCAGGTTGTTTACTAGGGGGAGCATTAGGTGATGCACTAGGCGCACCTGTGGAAACTCTTACATATAGAGAAATAACTAAGGAGTACGGTCGTGATGGAATCACTGAATTACAATGCGGGATTAGGGGAGTTGCTGAAATAACCAACGATACCCAGCTAACCCTATTTACAGCAGAGGGACTTCTTAGGAATGAATGCCGAAGGTACCAAAAAAATCTAGATAAGGACCTTAGGCAGGCAACCCACGTTGTATTTAGAGCATATCTTAGATGGCTATATACCCAAGGGTTATCAACCTCCAACTGGCGCGGAAGTGATTATGATGGTTGGTTAGTAGGGCTTAAACCACTTTATTCCAATAAGGAAATGGAAAATACGTGCATTACAGCCCTAGGCAAAGGCATAAAGGGGCGCCTATCAAAGCCAATCAACACAAGTAGTACATGTGGAGCTGTAATAAGAGTAGCACCTGTAGGTCTATTTACAGATACAAGGGACGATGCCTTCGAGCTTGGCCAAAGAATAGGGGCCATAACACACGGACACCCAACAGCCATAAACTCAGCAGGAGCCTCAGCAGGAGCCATGGCATTGCTAATATTTAATATTATAGAAGGTATGGAAATAATGGATGCAGCTCTAGATGTAATAGAAAAACTCAAAGAAAGCCAAGATGCCGAAGAATGCATCGATAAATTAGAGTTAGCAATTGAATTATACAATAAGAAGGAAGGACATATGAGGGCCCTAACCCAGTTAGGAACAGGAAGGGAAGCAATAGAAACCCTTGCAATAGGCCTATACTGTGCCCTAACCTACCAAGATGACATAGTTGAAGCCCTAATACTTGCTGCCAACCACTCAGGAGATAGCGATAGCACAAGTGCAGTAACAGGCAATATCCTAGGGGCCTACCTAGGCAAAGATGCCCTGCCAGAAGACTGGATAGAACAACTAGAATTAGCCGATGAAATCGAAGAAATGGCATCAGACCTATATACAAGACATTGCCCAGACCAGGAATGGGCCTTAAAATACCCAAGCTGGTAATAACCCCTCCACCACTCTTATACGGAGGAAGACACATCTTTCACCTTGGAAAACAGGGAAAA
>JGI24708J26588_10003484_pt1 | contig 11352 bp, 10 predicted proteins | sample BioPla1DNA2_FD_26588 | JGI IMG/M metagenome (IMG submission 26588) | reverse complement strand
CAAGTTTTAGGTAAGAGTGAAGATGAACAAATCACTAACCTTGTAGGGGTGATGGATGGTTACTTTGGCCAAGATGCACATCACTTAAATGTTAACGTATTAAATCGTGAGAAATTAATTGATGCAATGAAAAATCCGGAAGACTACCCACAATTAACAATCAGGGTATCAGGATATGCTGTAAACTTTATTCGTTTATCTGAAGAACAACAAAAAGAAGTTATTAGTAGAACATTCCATGACACGATCTAATCGACAACAAGTCGGATATGTAAGAAAATTTGAAACAATGGGAATGGTGGATGGGCCAGGGATACGTACTATTGCGTTTCTCTCTGGTTGTCCATTACGTTGTTTATTCTGTCATAATCCTGATATGTGGGGTCATGTCCCAGAAGATGAAATAACTGTTCAAGAGTTAATTGATAAACTAAAAAGATATAAACCTTATTACGGTGATACAGGTGGTGTAACCTTTTGTGGAGGTGAACCTCTAAATCAACCGGAATTCTTGTATGAGGCGATGAAAGCCTGTCAAGAAGAGGGAATTCATACGGTACTAGATACATCTGGATTTGGACGTCCTAATACATTTGACAAAATATTAAGTGTAACGGATTTAGTCCTATACGATATTAAAGGCGTTGCCGATGAAAAATATCGAGAAATGACCGGTGTACCAATTAAAATAACGGAGATGTTTCTTGAAAAACTTCAAGCGACTGATATTCCTATATGGATAAGAGTAGTAATTGTGCCAGGAATCCATGACTCATATCAATATATGGATGAGTTGGCAGATTATATTGCTCCTTTGAAAAATATTGAGAGAATAGAACTGTTGCCTTATCACACTATGGGTGTAAATAAATATGAAAAAATCAATATGGAGTATCCGTTGGAAGGAGTACCGGCCATGAATAAAGATGTGGCTATGGAATTACAAGAATATCTTATTAATAAAGTTGAAGAATTAAGAAAATAACCCTTTGATAACCTCAAAGGGTTTTAATTTGACACTTATTTCATGTATAATTATCTAGTAGACTAGGAGGCTGACAAATTGAAACCAGATAAAAATTATTATATTACAACCGCAATTGCGTATACTTCAGCCAAGCCCCATATTGGAAACGTATATGAAATTGTTTTAACGGATAGTATTGCACGTTTTAAACGTGCCCAGGGGTATAATGTATACTTCCAAACAGGAACGGATGAACATGGTCAAAAAATAGAGGAATATGCGAAAAATGCCGGAAGAACACCTAAAGAGCATGTTGATGAAATATCTAGTATAATCCGTAATATTTTCGATGATATGAACATTAGTTACGATCATTTTATTCGTACAACGGATGAATATCATAAAGAACAAGTCCAAAAAGTTTTTAAGAAACTCTTAGATAAAGGTGACTTATACAAAGGTGTTTACGAAGGATGGTATTGCCAGTCATGTGAAGCCTATTATTCTGAGGTACAACTTGAAGAAGAAGGAATCTGTCCAGTATGTGGAGCCCAGTTAATTTTCCAAGAAGAAGAATCATATTTCTTCAAATTATCAGAATATCAAGATAGATTAATCAAACACATTGAGGCTAATCCAGAATTTATTCAACCTGAATCAAGAAAAAACGAGATGATTCAAAACTTTTTAAAAGAACCACTTTATGACTTAGCTGTGACTCGTACAAGTTTTGAATGGGGAATACCTGTTGAATTTGATGAAAAACATATCGTATATGTTTGGATAGACGCATTAATTAATTATATTACAGGTTTAGGTTTTGATATAGATGGAAATCATGGAGAGAAATTCAATGAGTTTTGGCCGGCAGATGTTCATGTAATAGGAAAAGATATATTAAGATTCCATACTATATATTGGCCAATATTACTGATGGCTTTAGATATTGAACTTCCAAAACAAATTTTCGGTCATCCATGGCTTTTAGTAAATGATGGCAAAATGAGTAAGTCAAAAGGAAACGTATTGTATACGGATGAACTTGTGGATGTATTTGGAGTGGATGCCGTAAGGTATATAATGCTTCGTGAAATGCCATTTGAAAGAGATGGACATATTTCTTATGAGTCGATGATCGAGCGTATAAACACTGATTTAGCCAATATAACAGGTAATTTAGTCAATAGAACGATTGCCATGACCAATAAATACTTTNATGGAGTTATCTCAGTTAATGATGTTTATGAAGAAATAGATCGAGAACTTATTNAAATGGCAGAACAAACCACAAAGAAAGTTATTGAGTCAATGAACAATCTCAGAGTTCAAGATGCGATTAAACATATTATTGAGTTATTTAGAAGAAGTAACAAATATATAGATGAAACAACACCATGGGTATTAGCAAAAGATGAATCTAAACAAGATCGCCTTCAAACGGTTTTATATAATCTATTAGAAAGTATACGTATCGGAGCCGTTTTACTACAATCTTTTATTCCTGAAACGGCCGATAAAATTTTAAATCAACTTAATACAGATCAAAGATCAATGGATTCAGTTATGCAATTTGGACAATATCCATTAAATAATAGAGTAATTGAGAAACCAGAAGTATTGTTTAAGCGGCTTGACATCGAGGAAACTTTGGAGCTTTTCGAGAAAGAAGAACCTTTTATTAAAGAAGATGATATGATTTCTTTCGAAGAGTTTTCTAAGTTGGATATGAGAACTGGTAAGATCATTAGTGGAGAAAAACATCCAAATGCGGATAAATTATATGTTCTTAAGGTTGATATTGGTGAAACTATTATTCAAGTGGTTAGCGGTTTAGTGGATCATTTTGAGTTAAAAGATCTGATTGGTAAAGAAGTAGTGGTTGTTGTTAACTTAAAACCAGCCAATTTAAGAGGTGTCGAATCAAATGGTATGATCTTAGCTGCTAAGGATAATAAAAAAATGACGCTGGTTACAGCGCCAAATGTAGTGGCAGGAACAAAGTTAAGTTAAAGAAAACAGAACATCGATGTTCTGTTTTTTAATTATTTTTTAATTTTCTTTTTAACATCATTGAAGAAACCTTTAGTTTTATCGGCTGCTTCTTCCGCAACATCTTTAGTTTTATCAGCTACATCTTCTGCTACTTCTTTAGTATCTTTCCAAAGTTTTTCAGATTTTTTAGCTGTTTTATCTGCTATATCTTTATCTTTACTTTCCTCGAACAAATCTTCAGTTTTCTCTCCTGCTTCATGAAGTTTTTCTTTACCTTCATCTACAAGTTCTTCCGTTTTATCTTTCGTTTTACCAAATAAATCTTTTACTTTTGACATAATTATTGCCTCCTTAATATAATTATACTAATCTTAATAATGACATACAAATGGAACGACTGTTATTCTTTATCTACTGGTATACGAATTTGTTCATTTATGTTTAAATAATGATAATCATTTTCATTAAGATGTGAACCAAGAACATGTTCTGAAAGAAACTTTAGATCTACTTCCTGTTTATCAACAATCTCTCCATAAAAAGAGAAGGATTCAAATTGAATCGGACCGTTATTAAAACTATCATGATTATTGTCTGGGTATTGATAAAATGTGTTTGGTTCTGTGATAGGATCAATAAATAAACTATTTAAGAAAGTAATCGAATTGCTAAACCTTTCATCAATAAACATATAATCCAATACTTGAGTAAAATCTTTATCTGTATAAGAATACTTTATGATATATCTTAAATGCGATTTGTTGTAAATTAATTCAGAAAGATCGAGCCTGTTTAAATCTTTTTCATACTCATTTCTTAATTTCTTGATATTTTCTGAATCTAAAATTACATATTCACTCAAGATATTATTATATAGTTTTACATCTTGAATTGAATATTTGCTTGATAAAATCGGATGGATTAGACTTTGGTACTTGTAATTTGACTTAAGGATAAAATTATCTACAAACAAACTTCTTGGAATATTAAGATTCCTATTGAGTCTTTTCCCATTTTTTAGATTATATGTAAATGTAAAGTTAATGGTTTCATTTTGAATATCAGAAAGTGATTGATTAATTAGTCCTTCAGGATTACCGTTTCTATAGAATTGTTTCTGTTTTCTAATTTTATTGTTAATAGAATTATGAAANTTAACAAACGTTACGATAAATTCCTGATCATCAACAATATTATTCGTGTAGTGATTCGACCTTGGATTTAGTATAGGATTTATCCAATAAAGTTCATTAGAATCAAACTCAATTGACTGAATTTCATTGGCTTTCGGTACTTTCCATACTCGGTTAAAGTACTGGGTTCCAATCACTAACGTGGATAAAAGAGAACTAATTAATACAATAACGATATAGTCTTTAATCGTTTTCTTCAAAAATTTAGTTGATCGATATCTAAATAGATTCAGAAAAGCATATCCTACAAAGGTGAGTATGATTGAAATTAAGAGTGCATCAATAGAAAAGAAACTTGATATGGATCGCTCGTTGAGATTATTAACCGAATTATAAACAACATTGATAAATACAAACATGAATCCAGTGAATATATTTGCGCTGACAGGAAAATACCAATCGTTAGTGAAGGGCTCTTCAGATTTTTCAGACTTTCTTTTTAAATACATTCGTTTTTGTACTAAGAAGAATCCCAAGAATATGATGGCCCAATAAATGATTAATGAGATTGGGAAAGGATCTTTATTTAAAACATAGAAGATCGCATAGAGTGGTGATAATCTTCGTAAACCGTCAGCCGGAATACCGTTCAACCCAAATAAAAAGCGATCGCTAAAAGCATTTAAAGTAAGGAATATAAAGAAAGGATAAATGAGGAAAATAATAGTATGAATGAGACTATCCAATAAAGTCCCTGTATTTAGTATGATAAAAGTGGAAAGTGATTGAATAATTAGAAGAAAGAAAATTGTAGATAAATAGTTTTGAAACATGAAATCTACTTTAGTATTAAATAGCGTCATAATAAGAATATTTCCTAAAAAATAATTAATGGTAAAAGGAATTAATACTAAAATCAAACTGCTTATAAATTGTGTTACGAATAACTCTGATCTTTTTACGGGAATGGCATGATATACATCCACAGATTTTTTACTAAAGAGATAATTATATTGTATAAAGGGTGTAATAAGAACAAGTAAAATTGCAATTAAAATTGCAAAGATGATATAGGATGATAATCCTGAGATATTGTCGTAGTAGGCATTTCCCATATTAATTTTAGTAACTAAGACGGGTAATGGAAATACAGCAAGAAATAGTAATCCGTAAATAAGTAAATAAGATTTGTCTTTTTTAAAGTTAAATTTGAAAAGATTTTTGTTAATCATGAGTTGATTCCTCCAATTCATAAATGAATATTTCTTCTAGAGAAATGGGGACCGTTTCTATTATTAGTGGATTTAAATCATTAATTTTTTGATTGGTGCCTTGTTTTGATCCCTTTAAGATAACTGAAAATATTCGATCTTGACCAGTAATGTTTAGCGGATTAAGTTTATCCAGTAGACTTTTGTCGAAATTTTCAGGAAAGACTACTTGGTATTTATGGTAATTATCATGTACTTCTTGTGTAGAAGCATCTAACTTAAGTGAGTTATTAGTGATCATCACTATGTGGTCACAGATGTCCTCTAATTCCCTTAGGTTATGTGAGGATATGATTACGATTATTTCTCTCTCTGATATTGCTTGGGAAATATATTGTCTTAATTTGAAGCGCATAAAAGGATCGAGTCCATCAAAAGCCTCATCCAGCAAAAGAACGTCTGGTTTGGATGCTAGTGCTAGAATTAGCATAACTTGTCGCTTCATACCCTTTGAGAATGAATTAATTTTCGTGTTTTGGGATAGTTTAAAGTCAAGCATTAGCTCGTTATATATATCTGTATCAAACGTTTTGTAGAATTGTTTGTAGAAGTTTTTCATATCTTCTACAGTTGATTGCGGAAAGAAGAATGGTTCATCTCCTAAGAAAAATATTTTTTCTTTGGCATCTATATTATCGAAAACATCTTCATTATTGAAGTTTATCACTCCGGAGTCTGGTTCTATGACACCTGATAAGAGTCTTAAAAGGGTTGATTTTCCAGAACCATTAGGTCCTACTAAGCCATAGCAATGCCCCTTGTATAAATCCCAATTTATATTATTTAGTACATTTTTCTTTCCGAATGACTTACTAACGTTTTTAAATGAAATCATATTTTGACCTCCTGTATATATTGAGTTATCTGTTCCTGTGTTTGTCCCAGTTTAATTAGTTGATTGATAATTTTAAAAAGTTCTGCGTAAGTTTCCTCAATCAAATTATTTAGGCCAGTATCTTCTTTTTTTACAAAAAATCCTTTTCCCGGTTGTGCATAGACCAGATTTTGTTTTTCACATTCATCGTATGCACGCATGACCGTATTTGGGTTTATCCCTAAATCTTTCGCAAGAGATCTGACTGAGGGAAGTTTGTCATTTGGTTTTAAAATTTCATAAGCAATTAGCTTTCCAATTTCATGAACAATTTGTTCAAAGATTGGTTTGGAACTACTGTGGTTGATTTGTATCATCTTTTCACCTCTCTGTACTAATCTCACTAATACAGTAACACACGAGGTATTAAAGGTCAACAAAATTTGCAAAGATAGAGAGAAGCGGGGTCAAATGTGGTAAAATGCTAACGGAGGCGATTATATGTATGAAGTAATTATTGTTGGTGGAGGTCACGCTGGAGTTGAGGCGGCTATTGCGTCTGCGAGAATGAATCGTAAGACTGCACTTTTCACCATGAACACGGATCGTATCGCCACGATGCCTTGTAATCCTGCAATTGGTGGCCCTGCTAAGGGGATCGTTGTTAGAGAGATTGAGGCACTTGGTGGGGTTATGGGTAAAGTTGCAGATAAAACAGCGTTACAGTTTAGAATGTTGAATTCTTCCAAAGGACCAGGTGTGCGTAGTTTGAGAGTACAATCTGATAAAATAGAATATTCAAAAGCAATGCGTGATGCTGTATTGAGTGAGCCCGGAGTGGAGATTGTACAAAAAATGGTTAAAGAAGTAGTGATTGAAGATGGAGTCTGTATCGGAATTAAAACGATGGATGATGAATTTATTCCGTCGAAAACGGTTGTTATCACCTCGGGGACATATATGAGTTCTAAAATTATGGTTTCAGATAATATTAAATCATCAGGACCAGATGGTGATCCAACAACCAATACATTATCTGATTCATTACGTAGAGCGGGTATTAAAACAATGCGACTAAAAACAGGTACCCCTGCTCGAGTGTTAACTGAATCTATTGATTTTTCAAAAACGATTGAGCAACCTGGGGATGATGAGTTGTACTTTTTCAGTGATGACACAAATCGTAATGAAGTTATTAAAGATCAGTATTCTTGTTATTTGACCTATACAAATGAAAAAACCCATCGCATCATCACGATGAACATTGATAAGTCAAGTATGTTTTCGGGTGAAGTTGAAGGCGTTGGAGCTAGATACTGTCCTTCTATTGAAGATAAAATTGTAAGGTTTTCCGATAAGGAACGTCATCAAATATTTTTAGAACCGGAATCAGCTGGTTTAAACACTACGTATGTACAAGGTTTATCATCATCCTTGCCGGAAGACGTTCAAGATAAGATGTTGAGAACGATTCCGGGACTTGAGAATTGTGTTGTAGATCGTTATGGATATGCGATTGAGTATGATGCGATTGATCCTATTCAATTGAATGCGAATATGGAATTAATGAAAGTTAAGAATTTGTTTACTGCAGGACAAATAAATGGAACTTCTGGCTATGAAGAGGCGGCTGGTCAGGGAATTATGGCGGGTATTAATGCTGCATTGAAGTCGCGTGGTGAAGAGCCATTTATTTTGGGAAGAGATGAAGCTTATATAGGTGTTATGATTGATGATCTTGTGACAAAAGGAACGCAAGAGCCTTATCGACTTCTAACTTCACGTGCTGAATATCGTTTGTTGTTGCGTCATGATAATGCTTATAGACGATTATCGCATTATGGTTATCAATATGGCTTAATTTCTGAGTCAGATTATGAGATAATAAAGTCAGACATAAAAACAATAGATAATTTTATTAAATTAACCAAAGAGACTAGAATACCTCATGATAAAAAAATGAAAGACTATTTCGCGTCAAAAGATTCACCATTTGATGCGCATGACTTAACAATTTATGATGCAGTTAAGCGACCACGCATTCTATTATCTGAGATTATTGAGTTATTGGATCTTGATTTAAGAAGTGATTTAATTTATCAGACGGAAGTTGAAATTAAATATGAAGGGTATATTCGCAAAGCAGTGAGGGAAGCTGAAAAATTAAAAGCGATGGAACAAATCAAATTGCCATCAGATATTAATTATGATGAAATTGCGAATCTATCTATAGAAAGTAAAGAGAAATTAAATGAGATAAGACCTTTAACTGTGGGTCAGGCATCTCGTATTTCTGGAGTTAATCCGGCTGATATTTCAATTCTAGCAATGTACTTAAAGACAAAGGAGAGTTAATATGCAAGTAGGGGTTATTGGAACCGGCAGTATTGCATCTTGGTTTATTCAAGCGGCAAGGTTGGTAGAGGATGTTGAATTCGTAGCTGTTTATTCTAGAGCTCAAGCAACTGGAGATAAGTTTGCGCAAGATAACCGTATTGATAAAGTTTACACGGACCTAGAAAAGATGCTGAAGGATAATGATGTAGAAGCGGTCTATATTGCTAGTCCTAATAGCCTGCATTTTGATCATGCTAAACTTGCTTTAGAACATAATAAGCATGTTTTAATAGAAAAACCTTTTACAGGTAATTTTGATAGAGCTAAGGAATTGGTTGCACTGGCGCAAAGTAAAAGCTTATTTCTTTTTGAGACGATCTGTAATATTCATATGCCGCATATGGATTATATAAAAAATCGTATTCAAGAGTTAGGACAACTAAGAATGATTCAATGTAATTACAGCCAGTATTCAAGTCGTTATGATGCTTTGTTATCAGGTAAGACTCCCAATGTATTTAATCCAAAAATGTCCGGAGGAGCTTTGATGGATTTAAACATATATAATTTGCATTTTACAATGTACTTNTTTGGGAAACCTGAATCAATCCATTATTTTGCGAATCAACATGAAAATGGGATTGATACTTCAGGNATNTTAATATTAGATTATGGTGAATTTAAAGCAACCTTGACCGGTGCGAAAGATAGTGCTTCTTACAATGTAGGACAAATTCAAGGGGAAACAGGTCATATTACAATTCCTAATGGTGTGAATGGTTTAGAAACGGTTATATTAACAACTGATGACACAAAAAAGGAAGTGGTTGAACAAGATAAACCACGTTTGTATTATCAAGTAGCGGTGTTTAAGGATATGGTTGATAATAATGATTTTGAATTACGTGATTTTTATTTAGAACACAGCTTAAATGTGGTAGAAGTAGCTACAGAAGCTTTAAGACAAATTGGATTGGAATTTGAATATTAATGGATAAAAGATTTAATAATTTAGACGTATTTGTAGATGTGGATAAATTTGATATTTATAAAAACCATCTGCAGGAAGTGAATAAGGTTTTGAATTTAACGGCTATTACGGATGATGAAGGAATCTATTTAAAGCATTTCTACGACTCATTATTGATAGAAAAACATATTCCAAAAAAAGCATCATTGTGTGATATTGGAAGTGGGGCTGGATTTCCAGGACTCGTATTGGCTATTGCAAGACCTGATTTAAAAGTTACATTGGTAGAACCCACTTTAAAAAGATGTAACTTTTTAAATGAAGTAATTGAACTTTTGGATTTGAATAATGTTATTGTTTTAAACGAAAGAGCTGAAGATTTGGCGAATGATTATCGCGAAGAATTTGATGTAGTTACAGCTAGGGCTGTTGCTTATTTAGACATTCTAAGTGAATTGTGTCTGCCTTTAGTTAAACCTGGAGGCCTTTTTGTAGCGATGAAAGGTGCTAAAGGAATAGAGGAATTAAATATATCTAAAAATGCAATCAGAATATTAGGTGGAAATGTACAAGTAATAGATGAATTATATGATGAGGATTTAGGGTCTAGAATTAATATAGTGGTAGATAAAACCGCGAACACTCCGGGTAAATATCCTCGTAATTATGGTAGAATAAAGAAGACACCGTTATCAGGGAGGAAAAATGGCTGAGCATAAATTAATCCAAGTAGAAAAAATCAGTGTGAATCCTTATCAACCAAGAAAGGAATTTGATGAAGCAGGCTTATTGGAGTTAGCTCAATCAATTCGGGAGAATGGTTTGATTCAACCGATAGTGGTAAGAGAAGTAGGTAATGAGGCTTATGAGATAATTGCGGGTGAAAGACGATATCGGGCCATGTTGATGATTGGTAAGGTTGAAGTTCCTTGTATTGTTACAACAGCAACAGATGAAGCAAGTGCCTCAATTGCATTGATTGAAAATATTCAGAGAGAAGACCTTAATCCAATTGAAGAAGCGAATGCTTATCGTCAAATTTTAAAAACACAAGGGATGACACAGAAAAAGTTGGCTCAACAAATTGGTAAATCACAATCCTTTGTAGCTAATAAAATTAGATTGTTAGAATTGCCGGAAAGAGCACTTTCAACATTGGCACAGGGTAAAATTACAGAACGCCATGCGAGAGCATTATTAACCGTTGATGATGAAGAACTGGATCAAGTGTTGGATAAGATATTAGATCAGAAATTAAATGTGAGTCAGACGGAAAGGTTAATACAAAAACCGAAGAAACCGAAGAAACCACTAATTAAAGGAATCTCTCAGAGTATTAAAATTGGGATTAATACGATTAAAGAAGCGGTTTTAATGGTTGAAAAAACAGGTATTAAAGTTAATCAAGAAATTGAAGAAACGGAAGATGAGGTTGTGATAACCGTTCGTTTTCCGAAATAGATAAAGGAAGTGACGTTGTGTGTAAAATAATTGCTATTGCGAATCAAAAAGGTGGTGTTGGAAAGACAACTACAAGTATCAATCTATCTGCTGGTTTAGCATATTTGGGACAAAAAGTATTATTGATTGATTTAGATCCTCAAGGTAACACAACTCAAGGTTTAGGAGCGAATAAATCTAAATTTAAGTATACGACTTATGACTTATTATTGGGTGAAGAGGAAGTTGATGATATTAAATTATCATTATCAAAACCTCCTATGGATTTAATTCCTGCTACGATTGATTTGGCCGGGGCCGATTTAGAGATGATTGAATTTAAGGTGGGGCGTGAACGCCTTTTAAAAAACAAATTGATAAAAGCTAAACAAGACTATGATTTTATAATCATTGATTGTCCCCCTTCA
>JGI24708J26588_10003483_pt1 | contig 11353 bp, 11 predicted proteins | sample BioPla1DNA2_FD_26588 | JGI IMG/M metagenome (IMG submission 26588) | reverse complement strand
AGCAGCCTTTAATAAAGTTAATACATCATCTTTATTCCTGGGCATTAGAGCTATCTTTACAATATCCCCGCCATATTCTTGTCCTTTGATTAATCTTTCAATAATCATCTCCTTACTAGGTGTCTTATCAAAGTCATGATTAGAAATGATAACTTTCATATTATTTTTATGTGCTGTTTTTATTATCTCTTGAAGAACTTCCATATTATTTATTAATTCTATATCAATGATATCTACTAATTTGGTATCAATAACAGCTTTCATCAAATCCATTCTCTTAGATAATGGTATCTCCCTATAGCCTCCCTCTTCTGCTATTCTACAGGTATAAATAATAGGATAATCCTTTAATATATTATGAATTTCCTTCAAGGTTTCAACTACCTTTTTTATGTTCTCCACGTCTTCAAAATAATCCCCTCGCCACTCTACCAAATCGGGATTTATGGCTAATATGTCCTGTGCTTCCTCTATTAATTCACTTTTACTTTTACCCACTAAAGGAAGGCATATAAGGACATTTTTACCTCCTATGTATTTGTTTTTAATTATAATAGGCTTTATTTCTTTCATCATCTTTTTAACATTCCTTTATATTATATAATTCATTGATAATTTCCACACTGATTTCACCTATACTTTTGTCATCAGTATCTATGATTATATCAGCACTATTATAGTAGGCCCTGTCCCTATTCTTTAACAATACCTCAATCTTTTGTATACTCATCTCTTCTTTCAATAAGGGTCTAGTGTCCTCATCTTTTATTCGCTGATATATGGTGCTGGCCTTTGCCCTAAGTAATATGGACTTGCCGTTTTTTCTTAAGTTTTTAATATTTTCATCATGAAGTACCACACCACCACCACATAATATAAGAGTGTTTTTTCTATTGCTTATTTCTTTTATAATATCCTTTTCTATTGTCCTAAAATAATTTTCCCCATAATGTTTAAATATATCATTAATAGACATATTGCATCTCCCTTGGATTAGCTCATCAGTATCTATATAATCCATAGCTAATTTTTCTGCTAAATCCCTACCCACTGTGGTTTTTCCTGTTCCCATAAATCCTATTAACAAAATATTATATGGAAATAATTTTTGGGATTGCATTTGTCTGCTTATTTTTAATATGCTTTTTATATAATCCTCTACCTCATTGGCAAAGTTATTATCTTTCAAATTTGATAAGGCTCTTTGAATAACCCTTTCCTCTCTATCTAACTGAAAAATTGGCAATTTATTCTCCATTTTATATTCCATAATTTCTATAACCTGTTCCATTCTTTCTTGAAATAGTTCTATCAATGACTTATCTATCCTATCTATTTCCTTTCTTAATTTCTCTATATTTTTATTTTGTCTTTCCAAAATATGCCCCCTCCCTTACTTCCTTTGTTGTCAATAATATTTCCGACACCTTTCCCCTGCCCATTGGCAATATAAAGGATATTTTTCCTTCCTTATTTTTTTTATCCTTCATCATATACTCTGTTAATTTAACCCAGGAAATATGATCTATATCCACAGACACACCTATATCTTCAATGATTTTAACAATCTCTCCATAATAAGATTCATCAATATAATTCAGGTTTTTTGCCATCATTCCTTCATAATACATACCCATAAGCACTGCTTCCCCATGAGTATATTTTTTATAATTAGTAGCAGCTTCCAAAGCATGACCTATAGTATGACCATAGTTTAAAATTTTACGAAGTCCTTTTTCTTTTTCATCTTTTGATACAATTTCCGCTTTTATTTCACAACATCTCTTAATGGTTTCCTTTATAATATCCTCATCTAATTCAAGTATTTTAATAATATTTAATCTAATATATTTTAAAAATTCATAATCATAAATAATACCATATTTGACAATCTCACCAATACCACTTATTAATTCCCTAGGAGACAGAGTATTCAATGTCTTAGTATCAATGATTACCGCCTTTGGTTGATAAAAACTCCCTATGGTATTTTTTCCTTGAGGCATATTTACTCCAGTCTTGCCTCCCACACTACTGTCTACCTGTGATAATAGGGTAGTGGGAACTTGAATAAAATCAATTCCCCTCATATATATGGAAGCACAAAATCCTGCTATATCTCCTACTACACCCCCACCTAAAGCAATTAATCTGGATTTTCTAGTAAGTCCTATATCTAACATGGTTTGTAAGATATTTTCTACAATACTAATATTTTTACTGTTTTCTCCTGGAGATATTACTATTTTATATACCTTTTTATCATTTAAAGAAGATAGTACCTTGTCTATATATAAATTATCCACATTTTCATCAGTTATAATAATATACTTATCCCCTTGTCCACAGTATTTGCCTAAATTATCTAATAAATCTTTATCAATATATATTTTATAACTATTTTCTTTTAAATCTATTAATAATCCTTCCATCCCTTTATGATCTCCTCTAGGGAATCCCCTCTATATTTTTTTAAAAATTCCTGTGCAATTACTGTGATAGCCACCATCTCACCCACAATAGAGGCAGCAGGAACTGCACAGGTATCACTTCTTTCTACTGTTGCCAAGACCTCTTCTTTACTAATTATATCTATTGTTCTAAGTGGTTTATATAAAGTTGGAATGGGCTTCATAGCACATCTAATAACAATATTTTCCCCATTAGACATACCACCTTCGATACCCCCAGCATTATTACTATCCCTGTAATATCCTTTGTTTTTATCATAAAAAATTTCGTCATGAACTAGAGAACCTAATTTTGTAGCATTTTCAAAAGCATATCCAATTTCCACTCCTTTAATAGCCTGAATGCTCATTAAAGCATAGCTAAGCATGGCATCTAGTTTTCTATCCCATTGTACATAACTACCCAAACCTGCTGGAACTCCTTTAATATGTATCTCAAAAATACCACCTAGAGAATTTCCTTCCTCTTTGGCATTTCTAATTTCCTCTTTCATTAATTTTTCCAGTTTTTCATCACAACATCTTACTTCAGATGTTTCTGCTAATTTTATTTTTTCTATTTCATGAATATTTTTCTTTATTCCTACTGAGCCTATGGAAATCACATGACTATAAACCTCTATATTAAAAACCTTCATTAACTGTTTTGCCAAACTTCCCATTGCAACCCTGGTAGCTGTTTCCCTAGCACTACTTCTTTCTAAAACATTCCTTATATCTGTAAATCCATATTTTAATGCTCCAGTTAAATCCGCATGACCTGGCCTAGCCTCTGTCACTTTTCTACCTTCCATATCTACATTTATTGGATTCATAAATTCTTTCCAGTTTTCATAGTCCTTATTTTTAATCATAAAAGCTATTGGACTTCCAAGGGTTTTACCACCCCTTATACCAGATATAATTTCTATTTTGTCACTTTCTATCTTCATTCTATCCCCACGACCATATCCCTGTTGTCGTCTAGCTAAATCCTTGTTTATTTCATCTATATCTATATTGACATTGGATGGAAAACCCTCTATCACTCCTATTAATCCCTGTCCATGGGATTCACCTGCGGTAAGAAACCTGAACATTATATCCCTCCTCTAATAAATTTCTCCTATGGGATAGGAACCAAAAACCTTTAATTTCCTTGTCTTTTTTTCTATATTATCTAATATGATTTTTGATTTTATGTCTTTTTGATGTCCATTAAAATCTATATAAAAGATATATTTACCCATTTCACTTTTTGCTGGCCTAGATTCTATCCTAGTCAAGTTAATATTTTCATCTGCAAATTCTTTTAAAATCATATATAAACTTCCCGGAAAATCATCATGAAAAGAAAATGCAATAGAGGTTTTGTCTCTGCCAGTAGGGATTTGATTACCCTCACCTATAACAACAAATCTAGTTTGATTATGACAGTTATCCTGAATATTATTGTTTAATATTTTTAAACCATTTTTTTGGGCTGCCACATTATTGGCAATAGCACCATATTGACTCCCCTTTTCCTTTGCTAACTTACAAGCACTTGAAGTGCTATCACATGGAATAAAGACAACCTGTGGATAGTGTTTTGCAAAAAATTCCCTACACTGCTCTATTGCTTGGGGATGAGATATAATATATTTTAATTTTTTTGCATTATCTTCAATGCTCAGTAGATTATGTCTAACCTGTAAAATAACCTCCCCTTGAATTTTAGAACTTTTGGTTGTCATTAGGGCATCCATTACTTCAGTAACTGCTCCTTCTGTAGAATTTTCTATAGGTAGAATTCCCCTATCTATTTCACCTAATTCTACTGAATTAATAATCTGTCTAAAGGTTTTCATAGGTATTAATTCACTTTTAGGATCATATTCCTTCCCAGCCATATAACTATAGGAACCTTCAGGCCCTAAATATCCTATCTTCATTTTTCTCCCCCTAAATTATCTGGTAATCTCCTTTAATTTTTCTGTAAAATCAGGAAAAGAAATCCCTATACATTGACTATCTTTTATTTTTATTACTTCATCGGAAAATAGTCCCCCTATAGCCATGGCCATGGCTATACGATGATCTCCATAACTTTCCACCACCCCACCATTTATCTTGTTAGGCCCTTCTATTTCCATACCATCGGGTAACTCTTTTACCCTAATACCTAATTTTTGCATTTCCTTTACCATAGCTGTAATACGATTAGTTTCTTTCACTTTTAATTCTTCCGCTCCAGTAATACGGGTCTTGCCATCAGCTATAGCTGCAATTATAGCTATTACAGGTATTTCATCTATTAGTCTAGGAATAATACCACCACCAATATTAACCCCATTGAGCTTCCTGCCCCTTATTATTATATCTCCAATTTTTTCTCCACCACTTACAAAGACATTGTCTATCTCTATATCTGCACCCATCATATTTAAAACATCAATAATACCCGTTCTGGTTGGGTTTAATCCGATCTTTTTTAGTATTAAATGGGACCCTGGTAGGGCTGCAGCGGCGGCCATAAAAAATGCCGCTGAAGAAATATCTCCAGGAATTTGTATATTTTGACTATAAAGTTGAGATTTTTTTAAACTTATGACAGTATCTTCAACCTTAATATCAGCTCCCAATGCTCTTAACATTCTTTCTGTATGATCCCTAGAGGTAAATTCTTCCCTTACAATAGTTTTGCCTTCACTATATAATCCAGCTAATAATATGGCAGATTTTATCTGGGCACTAGGTACTGGAGATTTATAATCAATACCATTTAAGTTTCCTCCCCTTATAACTAATGGAGCTAAATTACCTTTTTTTCTTCCCTCTATATTTGCACCCATTTGTCTTAAAGGTACAGCAATTCTTGCCATAGGTCTGTTTCTAATAGATTTGTCACCAGTGATAATTGTCAAAAATTCATACCCTGCTAATATGCCAGAAATCAGCCTAATGGTAGTGCCAGAATTCCCCACATCTAATATATCTTCTGGTTCTTTTAATCCACTTGGACCTCTGCCATGTACTATGATTTCACTATTATTATCTAATATTTCAATTCCTAATTGACGAAAACAATCAATAGTTCTAAGACAATCCTCCCCTCTTAAAAACCCCTGAATTTTACTACTGCCTTTACTAATACTTGATAACATTATGGCTCTATGAGATATGGATTTATCCCCAGGGATTGTGATTTCACCCTCTATTTTGTTTATTTTATTTGTTATTAGCAATTCAATCCTCTCCTCTACGATAAGTTAAGGGAAAGGCATTGTTTTTTAATATATCAAATGCCTTTTCTTGTTCGAATTTAGATGCAAATGCTATTCTTATAGCTCCTCTTTCTCCTTGCCGAGCATGTAATATTTCTATTTCTTTAATATTTATTTTATTAGCACCGATTATTTGAGTTAATTCTCCCAATACCCCTGGCCTATCTTCTACATCAATAATCAAATCATAGGTAGGTGGTATATAATCCTTGCCTAGATGAGGAATCTTATCACGTATTTCCTTGGCTTTTTTTAAAAACTCCAATACTTCCACCCTGTTTTCTTCCTGCAATTCTTTTTTAAAAACATCTAACATTTCCTTTAAAGTTTCTATACTCCTTAGAATCTCATTTTTATTAAACAGAAAAATATCCTGCCACATATAAGGGTTTCCAGATGCAATTCTAGTACTATCTCTAAAACCCCCTCCTACAAAAGAAAGATATGAATGCCTATTGTTTTTTTCTAAAAGATTTGCTAGCATCACAGCTGTCAAATGAGGTATATGACTGATTTGTGCCACAATTTCATCATGTTCTTTAGCCTCTATAACCACTGGGTAAGCCCCTATTTTTTGGACTAATTTCTGTAACCTAATAATAGTTTCATCTGTGGTGTTTTTGGCAGGTGTTAGAAAATAATAAGCATTTTCATATAGAGAGGGACTGGCTGCCCCAATCCCACCTTTTTCTGATCCTGCCATAGGATGGCCTCCTACAAATTGGATTTCATCTGGCAAATATTTTTTTGCAATTTCTTCTACATATACCTTTACACTACCTACATCTGTAATAATTGTATCTAGAGGAATATATGATGCAATTTCTTGAAAAATTTCCCCATAATAACCTACTGGTACAGCCATAATAATTAGATCCGCATTTTTTATAGTTTCTTTAGGACTTTCACAATAGCTATCAATAATCCCCATACTCTTTGCCTGAATTAATGTAGCCTTTGAGACATCATAAGCTATGATTTTTCCAATATAATCAGAATTTTTAAGTGCTAATGCTAGTGATCCACCTATTAAACCCATACCTATTATGGCTATTTCCTCAAATTCCTGCATCCTAACTCTCCCCTTTTGATATATAATATTTTGCAATAGTTTAATTATATTATTTTAAAATCTTGTATATCATCTACACCTAATCCTAAAACAATTTAATCTACACTAATTTTATTATAGTTTTAATTAAACACTTTACAGAATATTAAAGTAATTGTCAAGAAAAACTTTGTGCTTTTGATAGTTTTTTTACAAATTTTAAAACTCTTTTTTCAATTTCACCTTCTTTAATTCCTAATTCAATTTCTTTTATAATGGCACTGCCCACTATTAACCCATCACTTGATTGGCTTAGTTCTTTTACCATCTCAGGTGTAGATATGCCAAATCCCAAGGCTAAAGGCAATTCTGTATATTTTTTTACATCTTTCAAAAAAATATCTATATCTATACCCATCTTATCTCTAGTGCCTGTCACTCCCATGGAAGATATACAATATACAAACCCACTTCCATTTTGAACAATCGCCCCTATTCTTTCTTTGGAAGTTGGTGCCACTAAAGGAATTAAATCAATACTGTAATTCTTCATCATATCCTGTAATTCCCTTCTTTCCTCCAAAGGTAAATCAGGAATAATAAGACCATCTACACCATTATTACTACAATTATCTAAAAACTTTTTAAAACCATATTTAAAAATCGAATTAAAATATACTAAAAACACTATTGGTATTTCAGTTTTTTCTCTTAATTTCTTCACAAGTTGAAAAACTTTAGTTATATTTGTTCCAGATTTTAAAGCCCTTTGAGAAGCATTTTGAATTACTGGTCCATCTGCTAAGGGGTCAGCATAGGGTATTCCCAATTCTACTATATCTACCCCTTCCCCCTCCATTCCCAATACCAAATTATATGTAATATCCAAACTAGGATCTCCTGCAGTAATATAAGTGATAAACGCCTTTTTATTTTTACTTTTTAGTTCTTCAAATTTTTTAGTTATCCTGCTGATCTTCATCTAATTCTCCTCCAATACCTTTCTTATAGTATGAATATCCTTATCTCCACGCCCCGATAAATTTACAACAATAATGTTATCCTTATCAGTATTTTTAGCAAGTTTCATTAAATAAGCAATTGCATGAGAGCTTTCCAAAGCAGGAATAATACCCTCTTCTTTTGTTAAATACTGAAAAGCATTCAATGCTTCACTGTCAGTAATAGAAACATAATTTACCCTGCCTGTTTTATGAAAATAGGCATGTTCTGGTCCAATGCCCGGATAATCTAATCCTGCTGAAATAGAATGAACAGGCAGAATCTGTCCCTCTTCATTTTGTAAAAGATAGGTCATCATCCCATGAATTACCCCCATACTTCCTTTTGCAATACTAGCAGCATGTTTATCAGTATCTATACCTAGCCCACCTGCCTCCACTCCATACATTTTTACATCTTTATCTTTGATAAATGGATAAAACAATCCCATAGCATTACTTCCTCCACCGACACAGGCCAATAAATAGTCTGGTAGTCTGCCCTCCTTTTGAATAATTTCTTCCCTCACTTCATCTCCGATAATTCTTTGAAAATCCCTCACTATGGTTGGATATGGATGGGGGCCTACTACAGACCCTATAACATAAAAAGTATCTTCTACATTAGCTACCCAATTTCTAATTGCTTCACTGGTAGCATCTTTTAATGTGGCTGTTCCTGATGTAACAGGTACTACCTTTGCTCCCAACATTTCCATTTTAAAAACATTTAATTCCTGTCTTTTTATATCTTCCTGTCCCATAAATATTTCACATTCTAAATCAAACATAGCGCATATAGTAGCTGTGGCTACCCCATGTTGTCCTGCCCCTGTTTCTGCCATAATACGTTTTTTCCCCATTTTTCTAGCCAACAGTACTTGACCAATTACATTATTAATTTTATGGGCTCCAGTGTGGTTTAGATCTTCCCTCTTTAAATATATCTTACCACCACCTAATTTTTTAGTTAAATTCTCAGCATAATATAAGGATGTAGGTCTTCCTGAATATTCTTTAAGATAATATTTATATGTCTTTTGAAAATTCTCATCATCCTTTATTTTTATATATTCCTCTTCTAATTCTATTAATGCTTTCATCAATGTTTCTGCTACAAACTGTCCACCAAATTTTCCAAACTTTGCAGGTAATTTATTTGTCATCATATTATTTCCTCACCTTTTCTATTATTTCTTTCATTTTATTAAAATCCTTATATCCATTGATTTCTACCCCACTATTTATGTCAACTACATGGGGATGTACCATATCTATGGCAGATATTATATTTTCTAGCACCAAACCCCCAGCTAAAATAATAAATTTTTCCTTATGTACATCAGGTATTAAACTCCAATCAAAAGTTCTGCCTGTACCCCCTATTTCACCATCCATAAACGTATCCAATAAATAGCCTTTTACAGAATATTCATCCAGCCTTTTAAAACTATTCTCATCCTTTATCCTAAATGCTTTCCATACATCTTGATGATAGTTTTGAATACTATCTGGTTCTTCTTCCCCATGAAACTGTAATACATCCAATTCACATATTCTAGCTATCTCTTTTACCTCTTTAGTAGGTGAATTTACAAAGACCCCCACCTTTTTTATTCCTCTAGCCACTTTCTTGGCTAATTCCATGCCCTGCTGGACAGAAACCTGTCTTTTACTTTTTGCAAATATGAACCCTACATAATCAGGCTTTAATTTGTTAACATAATCTATATCCTCCTCCCTTCTCAAGCCACATATCTTTATCCTCATTTAATCACCCCTAAGTTCCCTTAATTTTTTATCTATAGAATTTGCCTTCATCAAACCCTCTCCTATTAAAACAGTTCTAATGCCTAGATTATTCAAATATATTATATCTTCTCTAGTACTAATACCACTTTCACTAACCACCACTTTATCCCCAGGGATAGATTTTATTAAGTCTCCAGTGGTTTTTAAATCAGTAACAAAAGATTTCAAATTTCTATTGTTAATCCCAATAATCTGTGCTTTTGTCTTTAATACCATATCTAATTCCTCTTTGTTATGGACCTCTATCAAAGTATGAAGCCCTATTTCATCAGATATTTTTTGAAAATCTATTAATTCTTTTAATGTCAAAATTCCTGCTATCAAAAGAATAGCATCAGCACCTAATGCCTTGGATTGATAAATTTGATAGGAATCTATTATAAAATCCTTCCTCAATAGAGGTACAGATGTCACCTTCCTTACTGCATACAAATATGAATTGTTTCCTTGAAAAAATTTATCTTCTGTCAATACTGATATGGCAGATACCTGATTTTTTTCATATATTTCTGCAATATTCATAGGAGAAAAATCCTCTTTTATAAGTCCTTTAGAAGGAGAAGCTTTTTTTATTTCTGCAATAATATTTAATGGTTTTTTTTGAGATATAGCTTTTTTGAAATCTCTAGTTTTTCCAATACCTTTTATCATTTTATCAATCTCATTTAAAGGCTTTGTTTTTTTCTCTAATTCTATTTTTTCTTTTTTATACTCAATAATTTTTTTTAAGAACATCCAACCACTCCTTGACTAAACAAAGTAAATTCCGTTAATTTATTGAGAACCAAACCCGTATCAATTACTTTTCTAGCTTTTTCAATTCCTTCTTCCAGAGAATCCGCACCCTTTCCAACATATATTGCGGCACCAGCATTAATTAATACCATATTTCGCTTACTTCCTTTTTCACCTTTAAATATATTAAGTATTATTTCTGCATTTTCTTGTGGTGTTCCTCCCTTCAATTCCTCTGTTGCAGCTATTGGGAATCCAAATCTTTCTGGCTCTATATTATAATTACTAATGATATTATGCTTTAACTCTGTTACCTTTGTATTTGTGGTAATAGTTATTTCATCTAAACCATCTAAGCCATGAACCACCATAGCCCTGTCAACTCCCAAGCCCCTTAATGCTTCTGCCATTATAGGTGTTAAAGATGGATCAAATACTCCCAAAACCTGTCCCCTCACATTAGCAGGATTTGTCAAAGGTCCTAATATATTAAATATAGTCCTTATACCTAATTCCTTCCTAGGAGTCACTGCATATTTCATAGCACCATGATAATTAGGTGCATACATAAAGCCTATATTAATTTTTTGAACAGATCTTTCAACTTCCATAGGTGTAAAATTTATATTAATACCTAATTCTTCTAATACATCAGCACTACCACATCTACTTGATACAGAACGGTTGCCATGTTTAATTACAGGTATTCCTGCTGCCGCTGCCACAAAAGCCACTGCTGTTGAAACATTAAAGGTATTACCCCCATCTCCACCAGTTCCACAGGTATCAATAGCATATATGTTTTCAACTTCCACATTCAACGCCTTATTCTTCATCACCTTAGCACTTCCTATAATCTCTTCAACAGTTTCACCCTTCATTCTAAGCGCTACTAAAAAACCTGCAATCTGGGATGAAGTAACTTTCCCTGACATTATAAGACCCATTACTTCCATCATCTCTCCCTCTGTCAAATCCTCCTGTCGGATAAGTTTTTCAATAATAGATTTCATAATTTCTGCCCTCCAATATATTAAT
>JGI24708J26588_10003482_pt1 | contig 11354 bp, 13 predicted proteins | sample BioPla1DNA2_FD_26588 | JGI IMG/M metagenome (IMG submission 26588) | reverse complement strand
TTCTATAGCAGTGGCAGCAATTAAAGCATCCGGTAATTTTAATGAAATATTATGATCGATTTTACTCAAGCGTCGAAGTTCTCCCGCTTTAAGAGCAATCGGGGAGTCTATTTCAATAATTTCCCTCAGATCCAGGACCTTATTTCAAATCATTCATATCTTCTTAGGTAAGTTTCGAGGAGGAAAACAACTCCGCTTCCACAATCACTGAAAAGATTAATTCTGTTTCCGTTCCCTGGGTTTCTTTCATAAAATCTATTGCAGGTTCAAGTCCATTCATTGTATATACAATAATGTTTGTATCTACACAGTATTTAGTCAAGCCTGAGGACCTCCCTGTCTTCTTCCCCTCGCAAATTCAATATATCCGCAACAATGTCAGGGCGGTTCTTCCATTTTCCAGCAACGCTCTCAATAACCCCCTCACGTTTATTTTCTTTAACTACCTTTAAAATAATTTTATTCTTTTCAGGAATCACTTCCACTAAATCACCGGGTTTAATGTTCGTACCGCCAAGTATTCCTATAATCGATATACGGCCTTGTTGATCTATCTTTTTTTTAACAGTGCCNACAAAAAACACCCACTTTCTTCTAGTATAACATGATTCGTGAAAATTGCTACGAAACGATATTTGAGATGCGACAGGATTTAAACTGTTTATACTCCGGTTTATGGTGTCAACTATTCTCCGAATTGATTATTCAAGTGTTATGCTATCTGTGCAAGGCCCCCGGGGCACATTGGCTTGATTGTTCCGCTGGCCTATGGTCTTGAGTCCAAAAGGGCGCGGGAACAGTTGCGCCATGGCATGACAATATCATCTGTGGGACCTGCAGGCAGACCCTTGGGCTCCAAATGGATAAAACGAGGAAGATGAAGTTGGTCGATGCATTTCTGCTTATCAGCTTTTTTTGCCCACGGGGGCCATGTAGATGACAAATTCCCCGTCGCCATCGACGCGTAAAAGTTGATCGGCTCTCTTCTGATCGTAGGCGGCAACGGCGCAGGTGCCGGCGCTGATGGTTTCACAGGCCAGGTAGAGGTTCTGGCAGACATGTCCAGCATCGATGGCGATGACCTTGTACGAGGCTGCCCCGTAACGCCACTCCATGCGGTAAGGAATGGCGGTCCAGATAAATGTAACCGCCGATTTGCCAACAAATATCTGACCCAGGGCCGCTTCAATGACCTTCTGTTGCAGGTTGTCAGGCGCATACTCCAGAAGCAGTTGGTGTGATAGGGGAAGGTAGCGGTAGATACCCTGTTCCAGACCCTGGACATGGAACAGGGCCAGGTAGGTTTCAAAGGCGTGCCGGCATCCTGCGGAAGGGACTGTCCGGCAAGCCCTGCCAACATGGGGCCTGCCCCTGAGTCCCTGGGTGGCCCACAGCAAAAAAGAAAGTTCATCCAGCGAAAGGGGGCTATCCAGGTAGCGCCGCCTACTTTTACGCTGGGCGATGGCGGTCTTGATGTCCATTTCCGGTAGGGAATCCCAGCCTGTTGTGGGGTTGCTCAGATCTATTATTAGCGCATCGAGACGGTGGGGTTTTTCAAAAGGAGGCGCCGCTATTCCCCTGGATGGGGTTCGCCAGATTGACCTTAATACCAGAATTTGCTATAATCGAAGCAGTCAATTCGGAGGGGGCAGGGTATGGAAACCGGGGATGCTGTTTTTGATCCAAGCGCGGTGGATAGCGGTGAAAGGGAAATCAGGCGCCTGGCGGGTAAATATGAACTGGATCTGCTGGTTTTGCTGGGGAGCTATGGTACGAAACATTTCACTCCCGGTCGGAGCGATATTGATATTGCTTTCCTTTCGAGGAAAGAGCTGCGATCTGACGGCTACCTGCAGTTGATGACGGATCTCAGTGCTCTGTTTCAGTATGAAAGATTGGATTTAATCGATCTTGGAAAAGCATCGGGCCTTATAAAGTATGAGGTTGCTGCCAAGGGCAGGCTTCTATTTCATATCAGAGAGGGTTATTTTGAGCGTTACAGGCTTTATTGCCTCAGGTATTATTACGATACCGCCAAATTTCGCCTCCTGAAAAGGGAACAATTTCAGGAGCGGTTGGGAGCACTGAAAGATGAATAACCCATTTCGTGAAATATTGCATGAAAAACTGGCCGCCCTGCAGTCGTATTACAGCGAGCTGGCGGAATTGCAACATATCACTTATGACGATTACGTCGGAAACCGCCTTTACAAGAGAACTGTAGAAAGGTTGCTGCAGTTAATCGTGGAAGCGGCAACAGACATCAATAACATGGTGCTAAGGGAAAAAGGTAAAGATACTCCGGTGGATTATTATTCATCTTTTGTTAAAATGGCCGAAGCAGACGTATTCCCAATGGAATTTGCCCTCGAGATTGCCCCCTCCACGGGACTGAGAAATATTATCGTCCATGAATATCAGGTCATAGACGACGGGACGGTATATGCATCGATCCCCAATACCATGAAGTGCTATCTGGAATATATGGGATATCTGGAAAGATATCTGAAAACAAGGTAATTCTAACACCAAAGATCCGAATGGGGCGTCCCCCGCGATGAAAGCGCTATTTGGGGTTGTTGATCGGCTGCATTAACCTGGGATGCTGCCTCAGGATCTGGCGCCCCGCAGCGCACCGATGGCATTGCATGATTAGTAATATATGGTATAATCAGGATAGACCAATACCGCCTGCTGTTGTCTGGGATGCAGCAAAGCCGGTGAACAACGCTTGCCCGGTAAAGGACAAAAGAAGGTGATCTTCATCATGCATGGCTCTTTCGTCCCTGAAGCGATGTTCATGCTCTTTTGGGATGTTGATCCGGCTGCACTGGATCTGGAGTTGCATAAAGATTTTATTATTGAGCGGGTGCTCAATATGGGGGATGAAAAGTCTTTAAAGTGGCTATGGCAAGAATACGGGGAGCGGGTTATTTATGACACGGTGATCAACAGCCGCAGGTTAACCTTGAAGACGGCCCGGTGCTGGCAAAATTATTTCAATCTGAAGGAGGAACAAATGCGGTGTTTCCAGGCATTCTCGAAGAGCCCAGATTCGATTTGCTGAAGCGGATTGCTGCTGCGCCCCCGGTGCCGAATAGCTATCTGGCCGGCGGCACAGCGCTGGCCATGATGCTGGGACACCGGCAATCGATCGACTTCGATTGGTTTTCACCGAACATGTTTGCCGTGGAAGCCGTTGCAGAAAAGCTGTCCGCCTTTGGCACACTCGATGTAGCCGAGACAAAAAAGGGAACATTTCACGGCTTTGTTGACGGCATCCGGGTTACCTGGTTATATTACCCCAACCCGCTGCTGGAGGAATTGATAATGTCACCGGGGATTCCCGGTTTGAGCCTGGCTTCGCTCGTTGATATCGCCCTGATGAAATGGGCGGCTCTGAGCAGCCGCGGCTCCCGCAAGGATTTTCTGGATCTTTATTTTATCGCCAATGCCGGGTTGGAGATAAAAGCGCTTTACCCTCTTCTGATCCGGAAATTCCCCCAGGCCAACATCAATCACTACCACATGATCAAAAGCCTATCCTATTTCGATGATGCCGAGCGCGAGCCCTGGCCCATCATGCATAAACCGGCAGAATGGGCAGATGTGAAGGGCTATTTTTTGAAACAGCACAAACTTCTTCTTGAAGCAGGCCTGTAGCGGTTACACATCTTTTTACCCGCCGCAATCATTCCAGGGTAGTAATAATGCCATGTTTGATTGCCCGGTCATATACATCCCGAAAAACCTCTTCTGCACCTTCGCCAAATCCAATTTGCAGGGAGCTCATAAAACTGTCATAAATGATTTTACCCTTGAACGGAAGCAAAACAGTTTCAACCTGCGCCGGCAGATCCCTTGCAGTGCATGTGCAAGAGAGTTGCTGATTCCTTTTATCCCGTATAGTCTGTCCTTCCCCTGCTCATTTGAAGCGAGTGCAACTGCATACTCGGGCTGATACTCTAAAATAAGGATCATCCCTTTTTTATGATTTTGCCGCCACAATCCTAATATCCCGGCTTTTTCTTCGGAGAGCTTGGTCCTGCTGATATATTCGCTGATCAGTTCCGGGTTTTCCCAAAGGACTTCCCTTACCCGGTGGATCAACATATCGCTGACGGCATTGGGATATTCCGGCTTGATTTTATGCCTGATTACCCTTTCCCTTTCATTTACAAAACCCATCAGCCCATACCAGGTCTCGTAGAATAACCTGCACTCATCGGAGCTCAGCTGCGCAGTTCCGGCATCATTAAATAGGGCGCAGCATTTCTTGTATTTTCTACCGCTGCCGCAAGGGCATGGGTCGTTCCGACCAACCCTAGGTTTCGACAATGTCGGGAACCTGACTATATTTTTATTGCGCTTGCTTATTAGCTCATGAAGTTCCGCCGGCGTATATCCATTGTTTTCCCAAAGGCGCGTGTTGTTTTTTGCGGACATAAGCAGATCTAAAAATGTCTGCAGCTGCTTTTCCGAGCTGAAAGTGAGGCCGTGCTTATCCAAGATTGGTCCCAACTCTTTTATCCCGTTTCCATAGCTGATGTAATCCCTGACCTCCTGGTAACATCCCCCCAATTTCTTGCTGTAGCCGAAGCTTTCCAGCATAAATTTGTGTACATTCCACCACCCATCATCGTCTTCGTAACCCTCAAGGGCGTGCTTAAGAAATTCGTCCTTTTCGGGGATATAGCGGGGTTTATTCCCCTGCTGTTCCAGCAGGTAAGGCACCGGACCGAAATCATTAAAAAACGAATAATGTACAAGGTATTCTTTGTAAAAGCCATACCAGCCATTTTTCAGCACCAGGGGCAAAAGAAGGACATAGAGCTCGTCTGCCGTGGTTTTCTCCGCGTTTTGATCGTTGAATATTTCAACAAAAGCATCACGGCTGATAATGCCATAGAGGTTTACCGCGGCCCTGGCATAAGAGTCCATAAGTTTTCGGATGGCAGCCCGGCCATTGGGGCAACGGATCACACCAGATGCAGGATTATATCGTTCAAAAATCTTTCTTGCCTTTTCAGAATTCATAGTACCTCCCCTTTCCCAAAATCCCTTNGAGAGCCCGGCCCCGGGCTTCTTCTTTTAAACGGTCGCTGACAATCCGTAATGCTCTCGTTTCATATGGGCTTGACCTGGTTTGGCGGCATACCGAAACACGGGGACAGTCCCCATTTGGCCAAGGTAACTGGAGATTTTTTTTAAAAACAAACTTTTTTATCATCATCATAAAAATCAATAATCCACTTTTCTGCTTTTGAATGAGTTTTTGTGTAATGTAATGTATATTTGTGTGCGGCACGCATAAGTTCAAACATTTCTTCCTCGCGAAAAGGTCCCTTATGCTTGATCCAGCGTGCGCCACTTGCTGTTGCAGCAAAACCATTGATACATAATTCTCCGTGAAATCGGGCCACCTGGCCTCTGTACTCCACATCTGCATACCACTTTGTTCCAGTTATTCTTACCTCCTCTATCTCATGGCCGGAATTATCTTTTTCCCCCGAGATGTTCTTCCTTTCCCGCCGGAACATTCACATCGCTCCTTAATAATAATTAGGATGCTGCGCATTAATTATACCAGATCGGATTGCGAGCTGAGGCTTTTTACCTGTTGGCAGGGCGATCGATTTCGATTAGTTTTCACCGAACGCCCTTGCCGCGGAAACCGTTGCAGAAAGGCTGTCCGCCTTGGGTGCATTCGATGTAGCCGAGACAAAAAAGGGGACCTTTCATGGCTTCGTTTGACGGCATCCGGTTTACCTGGTTATATTATCCTGACCGTCCCTGGGGAATTGATCCTATCATCCGAGATTTCCGGTTTGAGCCTGGCTTCACTTGTTGATATTGCCTTGGCCGGCACGGTATACACGGTTAAATACAGCTCTTGTTAAGCAGAATTTAATTCGAACGTCCGCGTTAATACCAAAGAAATGCCTGAAGAAGGCGAATCTGCAGGTATCAGGTAGAATACGTCGAAAATTAATTAATTGAAGGCCATGCCAACAAAGAACAACCGGAACTGTTTTCTCTGGCTATCGTTATTACTTTAGTCATTGGATATGTACCTGTAGAAATAGCGGAAGCAGGTGATTAATTAACGGGAGGTTGGTCTTTGTTGGGAATATAAAATAAATAATAGGGAGACTGGGGGAAACAATGAGAAAGACGTTTAGTTGGCTGATCGCGATTGTCATTGTCGTGTCCATGGGGTTGGTTTTGAGCGGGTGCACCCCGCCTGAAGGTGAAAACGGGGTCAAGGGCGATACCCTGTTATCGGGCTCCAGGCGCCGCTCACAGGGGAGTATGCGGCCGAAGGCGAGTGGGCCCGTCAGAGTGTGGAAGTCGCCAAAGATTTAATTAACCAAAAGGGCGGTGTACTGGGAAAACAAATTGAGGTCGTCGTTGAAGACGACGCCTCGAGCACCAGTGACAGCGTTCTGGCTGCCCAGAAGCTGATCTCCAAAGGCGTCAAACAGGTCATCTCCACCTACGGTTCATCCATAACTGCGCCTGCCGCCGATCTTTATGACTCGAACAAGGTCGTATCGGTTGCCTATGGCGCAACCGCTGTCCGCCTGACGATGGAGGAGCAGCGCCCCTATTTTTTCCGCACCAACGGACGTGACGACACCCAATCCGAGTACTTTGCAGACTTTGCAGTAAACATCCTCGGGGCGAAGACAATCGCCATCATGCACGACAACCAGGATTACGGCAAGGGCGTCGCCGATGACGCAATGAAATTCATCAAGCCCTACGTAGATTCCGGGAAGGTTGAAATTGTCTACTTCGATGCCATCACGCCCATGGAAAGCGACTACTCCGCGGTTGTCAGCCAGATCAAGAACTTGAATCCAGACGTTTGGTTCTTCACCGGCTACTATTCGGACGCTGCCCAGCTGCTCATGCAGGCCCGCGACGCCGGTGTGGAAAGTCTTTTCGTGGCAACAATACTGTCCCGACCCCTGAATTCGAGAATATCGCCGGTGCTGCGGTGATTGCTGGGTCGATCCATTTAAATGAGCCCATGCCACAGTTCCTGGACTTCCCCGAATCAAAGGAGTTCCTGGATGCTTACCAGGCCAAGCACGGTGAACTGCCGGGCTCCATCTGGTCCGTCTATGCGGCTGATGCACTCAATGCTCTCGCAGCAGCTATTGAAAAAGCCGGGACCAATGATCCCGACGAGGTAGCGGCAGCGATGCGCACCATGACTGATGCCAAGGGAGGAAGAGGAAATCGAGGGGTACTAGACCATGCGCGCAGCGATGCGCACCATGACTGATGCCAAGGGCATCACCGGCCCGTTGCTGTTCACCGAGATCGGCGACAGGAAGGATATCCCTTACTACGCCTACATCTACAATGAGGCCGGCAAATTGGAACTCTACCAACCGTGAGTTAGACCTACCGCCTAGGGCGTTTTGCCTTCGAGAGCGGCATTCAACCTGCAGGGAGCCCCATGTTTAAACCTTCAACCGGTACATTGAGGCGAAGAAGGGGCTTCCTGTGGGGTTGAATGTAAAAGAGNACAGATCAAGATTCCTCGACCTGGATTGGCGCCACGNGCTTTTTTGTTGAGCATTCAGGGACACCGGTTGGCATAGAAGGGGAAGGAGCATTCACCATGCAAGTTTTCATGGAGCAGATTATTAATGGTTTGACGATCGGTTCGTTCTATGCTCTTGTGGCCATGGGCTACACGATGGTATACGGGGTGATGAAGCTGATCAATTTTGCTCACGGGGACCTGTTTGCTCTGGGCAGCTACATCGGATATACCATCCTTGTTATCGGGGCAGGTTGGGTGACAAGTGCTTTCGGAGTATGGGGCGGGGTATTTGTGGCTATCTTGGGGGCAATGGTGGGGATCGGNTTTGCCGGGTTGTTGTTGGAACGGGTTGCTTACAAGCCTGTTTACAAGGCAGGACGCCTGCCGCTGGTGGTTTCTGCTCTCGGGGCCTCCATTTTTATCTCCAACGGGGTCATGGCTGCCTGGGGTCCGCGCTTTCAGGCTTATCCGCAGGCCAGCATCCCGACCGGTCATGTGATGCTGTTCGGCGATATCCGCATCACCGTGCTGAAACTCGTGACCATTCTCGTTTCCTTTGCACTGATGGCGCTGATCTATTACATCATCGAAAAAACCCTGTTCGGCGCAGCGGTGCGCGCTTCAGCGCTGGATAAGGACACGGCGACGCTGATGGGGGTAGATTTCAGAAAGATCATCAGATTTATCTTCTTCGTCGGTCCGGCCATGGGGGCGTTGGCAGGTGTATTTATCGGGTTGAACTACACCCGCATTATTTTCAACATGGGTTGGGGCTACGGCTTGAAAGCTTTTACGGCCAGTATCCTGGGAGGCATCGGGAATATCCCGGGAGCGATGATCGGCGGCATCTTGCTGGGGCTTACGGAAGCNCTGTTTGAGGGTTACGTATCGGGCGCATGGAAAAATGTGTTTGTCTTTCTCATCCTGATCATCATTTTAATTTTTAAACCCACCGGTCTCATTGGTGAGAAAGTTGCGGAGAAAGTATAAATATGAGCGATATACTTCGTACCCTAACCCAACGGATCTGGAAAACGCAAGGGGATATCGAGCCCTCCGCAAAAAGTAAGATGCGCCAACCCTATATCGTTATTTTGATCGCCGTCCTGGCTATCTACCCCTTTCTCCCCTTNGTCAATAATTACTGGATAGANGTNGGGTTTCTGGTGGGGACCTATGCNCTGCTCGGTTTGAGCATGAATATCATCCTGGGCGAGGTAGGGCTGTTCAACCTCGGTCACGCCGCCTTCTACGCCATCGGGGCCTATACCACGGGCATCCTTTACGCCCTGTACAACATCCCCATCTTGATCTTGCTGCCAATCAGCGCCCTCATTGCGGGGGGGTTCGCCTACCTGGTCACCTCTCAGATCATCCACCTTAGAGGGGATTATCTTTGTATCGTCACCATCGGCATCGGTGAGATCGTGCGTATTACCGCCTTGAACAACCCCTTTGGGCTTACGAACGGACCCAACGGGATCACGGGCATAGGCAAGCCGAACTTCGGGTTTTTCTCCATCAACACGCCAACTCACTTCTATTTCTATATCTGGATCATTGTTGGCCTGGTCATCGTCGCTTTGCTCAACTTGCAGCGATCGAGAGTAGGCAGAGCCTGGAATTATATCCGTGAAGACGAAATTGCCGCCGAGGCAAACGGCGTCGACGTGCGCTATTACAAATTGGTCGCCTTCCTGCTTGGAACGGCGCTGGCAGGCGCGGCGGGAAACATCTACGTCTCGAAGATGATGTTCGTCTCGCCGGATAATTTTACCTTTATGGAATCCTGCATGATATTTATGATCGTCCTGCTGGGCGGGCTGGGCTCTATTCCCGGGAACCTGCTCGGCGCATCGATTATTGTCATCTTCCCCGAAATCTTCCGCCAGTTCGCCAGCTATCGGCTTCTTTTCTTCGGCGCGGCTTTGGTAATAATGATGGTCTTCCGGCCGGGAGGTATTTTACCCCGCAAAAGGGAACGGGGCGGTATCAGAGGACTGGGAATTAGCGGACTGCCTGAAGATGAAAATGAGTTTCTGGAGGAGCTTCTGCAAAGCGGTCCTCCCGTGCTCAGAAAAGAAGCCGCCCAGCAAGCAAATTTGACCACGGTAGGCGCAAAAAACAGCATTCTGCTGGAAACGAAGGGTGTATCGGTGTTGTTCGGCGGGCTGAAGGCGGTCAACGATTTCGATCTGGTGGTGAGGAAAGGAAAGATCACCTCTCTCATCGGACCGAACGGCGCCGGCAAGACCACTCTGTTCAACACTATCACCGGAATTTACAAACCGGTAAAGGGGAGGGTGCTCTTCAGGGGTGAGGATATCACCGGTCTGAAACCCCATACCATCATCCCGCGCGGTCTTGCACGGACGTTTCAAAATATTCGCCTTTTCCCGGAATTAACCTGTATCGAGAACGTCATGTCGAGCCTGCACTGCCACGCCCGCAGCGGGATCTGGTCATCGATTTTCCGGTTGCCGGGGCAGCGCAAAGAGGAGCTTTCGATCCTGAAAAGCGCCGCTTACCGGTTGCACCAGATTGGCTTGTGGGAGTTTCGCAACGAGCTGGCCAAGAACCTGCCTTATGGGAAGCAAAAATTGTTGGAAATCGCCCGCGCGCTTGCCTCGGAACCCGAGCTACTCATCCTCGATGAGCCCTCATCGGGGCTGAACGATAAGGAAACCGGGGAGCTCATGAGCTTCCTAAACAGGATCAAGGACGAGGGTTGTACGGTGCTGCTCATCGAGCACGATATGAACGTTGTCATGGGCATCTCGGACACTGTCACGGTCATGGATATGGGCTCCAANATCGCAGAAGACCTGCCGGAAGGTGTCTACAACGACCCCAAAGTCATCGAAGCATACCTGGGAAAGGAGGAGTAACCATTACTACGCTGCTTTCTGTTGAAAANCTNACCGTGGCCTATGGTGCGGTCGAAGCTTTGAAGGGTGTTTCCCTGGAGATCAGGGAGGGAGACGTGGTGGCGGTGCTAGGCGCCAACGGCGCCGGCAAGACAACCCTCCTTAAGGCTATCTCGGGGCTGGTACCCATCAAGGAAGGCACCATCAAACTCAAGGGAGAGGATCTGAGAAAACACCTTGCCTTCTCCCTGGCCGGCATGGGTGTCGTTCACATCCCCGAGGGGCGCCAGGTTTTCTCCACGCTGACAGTGGAGGAAAACATCGACCTGGGCGCCTGGAGTATTCGCAAGGTCGTTTCAAAACTTGAGCTTCAAAAAAATAAGGCTTGGGTCTATTCGCTCTTCCCCCGGCTGAAGGAGAGAAAAAGACAGCTTGCAGGCACGCTCTCGGGCGGTGAACAGCAAATGCTGGCAATCGGCAGGGGGTTGGTGGCCAAGCCGAAGATCCTGCTGCTGGACGAACCATCGCTGGGGCTGGCCCCCATACTGGTGCAAGAGATTTTTCAAATGATCAAACAGATTCACGATGAGGAGAAGGTTACCATCCTGCTGGTGGAACAAAACGCCCGCAAAGCTCTGGGTATTGCCGATTATGGTTATATTTTGGAGACCGGGAAGGTTGCCTTGCACAACACGTCAGCGGCATTGAAAGAAAGCGAACATGTACGAGCGGCCTATCTGGGGGGCGGGAGGCTGGCACGGGGAAAGGGGCAATAATCAGGCCTCAGCTTTGTTTATGCCAGGCGTTCTCAATGTGATGGCCTTAGTGGCGCGGCGGCTATTTGGACTGGTCTTCGGGGTTAACCCTGAAGTTGTTATCTTTCTATGGGTTGAAAGATCTCGATTTGCACACTTTTTGATCGAACA
>JGI24708J26588_10003481_pt1 | contig 11354 bp, 8 predicted proteins | sample BioPla1DNA2_FD_26588 | JGI IMG/M metagenome (IMG submission 26588) | reverse complement strand
GATATCACCTCTCCTTTTTCTTTACTCTCATGATATCATGTTATTAGTCCGTACATACTAACCCTAACATAGGATGACAGTAAACGTAGCAGGTGCCGTAAGTGATGTCAAATGGCGTCAGCGAAGCATGGATTGATAGGATGACATCCGCCCCTTATCTGACAAAATAGTGGTTTTATTGACCGGTATTTATTCATTGTGTTACAATCAATTAGCTGATAAGAATTATTTTGGAGTGGAAACGTATGAATATATGTATCATTGGTTTAGGCTATATCGGACTTCCAACTGCTGCAATGTTTGCAACTCATGGTCATAATGTATTGGGGATTGATGTAAATCAGAAAGTCATTGATGCCTTAAATAAAGGAAAGATCATTATTGAAGAACCAAACCTGGAAGAGACTGTTAATACCGCGGTTAAAAACGGTTCATTGCGTGCGGCTATGGAACCGGAAGAATCTGATGCCTTTATTATTTGCGTACCTACTCCTATTAAACCCGATAAAACTGCAGATCTGACTTATGTAGAAGAAGGAATCCGAAAAATTCTTCCTTATCTGAAAAAAGGCAATATAATAATATTGGAATCTACCTCACCTCCGGGGACAACAAGAGATTTTATTGGATCAATTCTGAAAGAAGCCGGTTTTGTTCCGGGCGAGGATGTATATTTGGCCTATTGTCCCGAAAGAGTTCTTCCGGGACGTATTTTAATTGAGCTAAAGGAAAATAGCCGGGTTGTCGGCGGTATCAATGAAGAATCGGCACACGTGGTAAAAAAGCTTTACGAAAGCTTTGTAAGAGGAGAAATATATATTTCCGAGGCAACTACTGCTGAGATGTGCAAACTCATGGAGAATACTTATAGAGATGTGAACATTGCTCTTGCAAATGAGCTGGCCATGCTGTGTGAGAAAATGGGGGTTAACGCCTGGGATGTCATAAAATATGCTAACAAGCACCCGCGGGTTAATTTACACATGCCGGGTCCCGGTGTGGGGGGCCATTGTATAGCGGTAGACCCATGGTTTATCGTAGAAAAACAGCCTGAAAGAGCAAAAATAATAAATTTGGCGAGGAACACCAATGACGGGATGCCCCATTATGTTTTTGAAAAGATTAAGGATTTAACAAAGAACGTGGAGGGTAAAATAAAGGTATGTATTTTGGGTATTACGTATAAGCCTAATGTGGACGACATGCGTGAGAGCCCGGTAATTGAACTGATACACCTTCTTAATGAACAGGGTGGTTTTGAAACTGTTGTGGTGGATAACCACGTTAATTTTGAAGGATCAAAGGAACGAGACGTATATACTGCAGCTAAGGATGCTCATCTTTTGGTTTTGGCGGTTAATCATAATGAATTTAAAGAACTTGATATTCCAAGGCTTAAAAATATAATGAAATGCCCTGTAGTTTTTGATACAAGAAATTATTGGGCTGCAGATGCTTTTGAGAAGAATGGAATGGAATATCATCTTCTCGGCTGGGGGAGGAATAAGTCGTGAAGAAAGTCCTGATGGTTGCCCATCAGTTTCCGCCGGTAGGTGGTTCGGGTGTACAGCGCAGTGCCAAGTTTGCTAAGTATCTGCCCCTTTATGGATGGGAACCAGTTGTACTTACCAGGGACAAGAGGAAAATGGTTTTGAGGGATGAGTCTTTGTTAAAAGAACTGCCCGAAGATATTGAGATTATAAGAACTCCTGCATATGATTTGACTGTTTTACCCTGGATATTTAACAAGGTAGGAAAGTTTATAGCATGGAAAATACTTATACCCGACGGTGAAGTACTGTGGATGAAAAGAACGGTAAGAGTGTGCCTGGACCGAATTGAAGCGGGGGATATTGATGTTCTTTATACTACGTCTTCTCCATATAGTGATCACCTTTTTGGCTTAGAGGTAAAAAACCATTATCCTGATTTGTTTTGGGTAGCTGATTTCAGGGACGAGTGGACTAATAATCCGTACTTGATTGATAAACCTCACAGACCTTCCAGAATGAAAAAAGAGAGGGTTATGGAGAAGGAAGTATTAAAAAGAGCGGATGTGTTGGTAACCAATACTCCCATAATGAAAGAAAACTTTGTAAGGCTTAATCCTGGCCTTGACCTGGAAACAAGAATGCATGTTATTCCCAATGGATTTGATACGGAGGATTTTGAAGGTTTAAGGCAGAAAAAGATTAAGAACTCTCAATTTACCATAACCTATACAGGAGCTTTATATGGCAGAAGAAAACCGGATTTGGTTCTGGAAGCTGTGGGAAATCTTGTCCGAAAGGAGAAAATCAATAAGGACAACTTTCTAATACGTTTTATTGGAAGCTTCAAGCATGAAGTATTGAGAAACATTATTAAAAGAAACGGATTGGAAGGGTCGGTTGAAACCATAAGCTATATGGAGCATGACGAATGTCTTAAAAATATGGTGGCGTCAGATGCCATGCTGCTTATAGAAGGGGGAAGACCTGGTTCGGAAGCCTTCTATACAGGGAAGATTTTTGAGTATATACAAACCGGTAATCCTATATTAGCTGTTATTCCTGAGAATGGAGCTGCGGCAATGCTGATTCGTGAGACAAGAACCGGTATAATATGTGATTGGTCAGATATAGAAGCCATTGAAAGAGGGTTTCTTGATATGTATAGAAGCTGGGAAAAGAATGAACGCATTATAGATCCAAATCATGAAGAAATTGCCCGCTATGACAGAAAGGCTCTTACCAGGAGCCTGGCCGAACTTTTTAACAAAAGCTTAAATTAAATAACCACACGGGGAGGATTTTAAATGAAGGTTATTGATGAGAAAGGGCGACTTTTTGGTAAAATCAATCTTTTTGACTTAATTGTTTTGCTGGCATTATTGATTGCTGTCAGTGCTGTAGGCTATAAAGTAATCAGTGATAAAATGAAGTCAGCGGGAATAACTCCAACAACAACCTATATTGTGACGGTTAAATCCTTGGCTATGCCACCCTCTTATACCGAAGCTCTAAAAAAAGATGACAGGATTTACTATGACAATTTTGGTTTTGTTAATGCGAAAATAGTCGGTGTAAGTGAAGAGCCGGCAATGATAACGGTACAGACATCTGATGGCAGACTTATTGAAACACAGAGCCCGAATCTGGTGGATGTAACTATTGATATTGAAGTAGTCGACAGTCATGACACACCCGATATCAGAGTGGGCCGATATGCAGTCGCCGTAGGAGGAAAGCTCACTGTAAAGACCATTTATGCAATGGGTATGGATAGTGATGTAATAGCAATTCGCGAAAAATGAACCGAGGTATATCATGTTAGAGATGTGGTTTAAGGAAAGCCTGATCTTTCGCTTTGTGCTGGCCTTTCTGGAAACAGTCAAACACAGTTTTACCGGCAGGCTGGTTGAAAGAGCGGGAGCAATCATTGTTAACAGTAAGACAGCTTCTTGTCTGCGCTTTATTGCCAATCGCAAATTCAAACCTGAAAACTCATTCTTTTATCGGCTGGCAGAAAGAGTAAACAGAAGGAGCACAGGTTTTAGAGATAGAATGGCAATCGCCATGAAGGAAAGTAAAATCTATAGGGTGCTCTCTAATTCAAAGTCTTTTTCCATAATCGATTTATTATTAATTCCAATGGTTGCGTTATATCCGTTTATTGACGAAATAGGAAGAGACCTGTTAGGAGGATTTTATCTTTTTGGATTGTGGGATGAAGTATTTCTTTTAATTTGCGGTTTCTATGTTTTTGCAGTATGGTTCTTCAGAAAGCGGGGGGAACCATTGGTGAGTACCCCTGCAGGACCGCCTATGCTGCTTTTGATATCGGTATCATTATGCCTGTATTTACTAAATTCAACCTACCCGCAGCTGGGCTTTGAAGGTATGCGGGTGGTTATCCAGTATCTGTTGTGGTACTTTATACTAAACAGTTATTTAACTGATGATAAAAAAGCATACTTAATTATCAGATTATTGGTATATGCCGGAGGTATAATGGGAATCCACGGCATTATCCAATATATTTTGAAGGTCCCTACTCCAGCAAGCTGGACCGATTATGCCGAAGGCAGTACTGGCACAAGAGTCTTTTCGATAGTTGGAAGCCCTAATATTTTAGGCAGTATTTTTATCCTGATGATTCCACTGTGTCTGGCATTGCTGCTTCAAAAAGGAAGAGGCTTTACCGACAGGCTGGTTTTCTTTGTGCTTCTGGGAGCAATGGGGCTCAGTCTGGTGCTGACTCTCTCCAGAGGTGCCTGGTTTGGGGCTGCTATTGCAATGTTTATATTCTGCCTTGCCGTAAACCCCAGATGGCTCTTTATCCTCGGTGCAGGGGGCGGAGTAATGCTGTTTGTACCGTCAGTTATGAGCAGGATAACATATATGTTATCTCCCCAATATAAAGTAAACAGCATGACGGGTGGCCGCCTTCTCCGCTATCAAACGGGATGGGATATGTTCATGCAAAACAAACTGAAAGGTGTGGGCCTGGGCCATTTTGGCGGTGCGGTTGCAATGAATAATATAAATCTTGTTCCAGATACTTTTTACATGGATAATTATTGGCTTAAAACTGCTGTGGAGATGGGTATAATAGGGGTTGCCGCCTTTGCGGTCCTGATATTTGTTCTTGTATTCTGGTCAATCCGTGCAGTTAAGCAAAGCGAGGACTACGATACACGTTTGGTCACGGCCGGCGGGTTTGCCGGACTATGCGGTGTAATTTTTCATAATCTGATGGAAAATGTTTTTGAAGTGCAGTATATGGTAGCATATTTCTGGGTTATCGCAGCTCTTGTTTTCTACTTCGGCATTAGAAGGAAGAAAGTGCTTTCATAAAACTATACGATTATCTGTATATGTGATTATGCAAACGCACCAGTATACAGCCACTACACTGTATCCCTATTCCTTCAGCATTTGATAGGCATTTGACAGATTAGCCTGAGCCATTATGGACAGGCGTTTTTTTGCGCTTCTCAGCTGTTCTCTGATTTCTGACTGGTTTTCCCAGATAATATCAAGCTGTGCGCAAATTTTAGCGGTATCAAGGTCTTCCAGGTTTCCAGCCGATGGTTGATTTATTTCCTTCAAAAAAGCTGCTACTTTAGGCTCATAAACAAGACCAATAAGCGGCACACATTTTGCCGCAGCATATATTATGGAGTGAAGGCGCATACCTACCATAAGCTTAAGCCTTGCTGTAAGCCCCAATATTACGTCAGGAGAATACATCCTTGTAACAATGGAAGAAGGATGTTTCATTTTGCCTGATATTGCCTGCGAGATATCAAGATCCATTGGATATTGCATTGGTATGAATACAGGGTGGGAGTTATATTTTTCAATACAGTAGTCAGCTATTTCTGCAATTTTGTCTATATATTCTGAATTAGCCCACTTGCGAATGGAAAACCCGATCAGCGGCTTATGGGCAGGTATTTTCTCTGCTCTGATAAGCTCATCAACACTGGTTTCGTCAGAGGCTTCCAGAAGCACTGCCGGATCTGATGCCACATAGATATCAGGTTTATTAACATTAAGAGCTTTAATTTCATTAAATGACTGTGCATCCCTCAGGCTTATTACTTGAAGCTCATTAAGGACTTTTCCGGCAAAGCGCCTGTTGAAGGATCTTTTTATAGGGCCTATACCATTGGCGAACAGCATTGTCTTTGTTCCCAGTCTTTTTGCCATTCTCAGCACAGTAAGGTAATACCAGATTGAACGGGTACTTGTATTGTCTTGAATCAGACTGCCTCCGCCGGCCAAAAAGAGCCTGGTTCGTTTAAGAATGTATATAATTTTAAAAAGATTAAAACGATTAACAGAATCAACTAAATATAGTTTTTTAGTTTCCCGGGGTTTCTTAGAAAACACAAGGAAAGTTAGTTCTGGGTCAATTGTTCGGAAGGAATCAAGGGTAGACTTAAGAATCGCTTCGTCACCACTGTTATTGTAGCCGTAATAACCAAGCAATGCAATATCGTATTTCTTGAGGTCCTGCCTGTTTTTGGACTCTTCTTTCAAGATGGCTCTATAAATTGATAACTGGCTTTCGCACATACTCCTTAAAGAGAATCTGGCTTCGGCCATCTCTCTTAACTTTTCGCCCATCTGTTCCCGCTTATTTTTATCAACAGACAGTTCTGTCAGGTGCTCACCAAGAGTTTTCCAATCCTTTGGCTCCACGAGATATCCATTCACACCTGATTTAACAAGCTCGCTTAATCCACCTACACGGGTACTGACAAATACCTTTGAAAATCGTGCACCTTCCAGGACTACATAGGGAAAGCCCTCGCTTATGGATGTCAGGACGTTTATATCAATAATTTGAAAAAAATCATAGGGTTTTTCGACCATACCCGTAAAATACACATATTCTTCAAGACCAAGTTTCTTTGTAAATTGAACCAGATGGTCCATTAGCTCGTCACCGGGGCCGGCTATTAAAAATCTGGCGTCAGGATTGACCTTTACAACTTCTGCGGCAGCCCGTAAAAAGGTTTCATGATCCTTGACGGGATGAAGTCTTGCCATAATTCCGATGAGGACGCAATCTTCAGGAAAAGGCACATTAAATCTCCGGAAAAACTCTTTTCTTGTGCATACAGGTATTTCGTTACTGAATGATATACCGTTATTTACAGAATAAAGATGCTGAGGGTCAAACCCGCTGTCTTTAAGGATTTCCTTAAGATTGCCGGATACACTTATATGATAATCTATACGCCTTAGCGCAATCATATTGATTATACCAAAGGTGTACTTTTTTAATATGCTGTGCATATAATCAAGATGATAGTCGCTGTGCACGGTGGTAACTACCGGAATGCCGGTAATCCTCTTGATAATTGAAGCCATCATATTGGCCTTGGCTCCGTGGGAGTGAATGATATCATAATTGCCTGATTTCACTAGTTTGAGAGTTTTACGAATATCAAGAATAATATTGCCTGTTCTTACAATACGTGCATCAATACCCATTGCAACCGCATCATCGTGGAATTTACCTTTTCTGTAACTGACAAGGGTAACATCAATATGCTTTCCGAGCTCTTTTATCAGCTGTAAGACGTGGCTTTTTGCGCCTCCCTCATCCCCGCCTCCGATAAGGTGTATTACTTTCATATGCCTTTAGATCCTTTCAAGATCAATTATGTTATAGGCTAACATCGCACCATTCATTTTTATACAGGATTCGTTGTTTATTTATTCCCATACTTTTCAGTACAACAAGGGTTTCTTCAAAATAAAAATCAATATTATCCGGATGATGGCTGTCTGAATTCAGCATTATAGGAATATCCATATCACGACAGGCTTCTAATATCCATACGCTTGGATATGGAGTCTTCACATAACCCCTGGATATACCGCCTGTGTTTATCTCAACAATAGTATTGGTCAGGGATATAATTTCAAGAGTTTTTAATACTTCATCCCGGTATATGATGTCATCTTCATCAAAAAATGCATTGTTGGAATTATTTTTACGTATAACATCCAAATGTGCGACAATGTTAGGAGTTATCTTCATGAGCATGTCCCTTATCTGACCGAAATAGGCTCTGAATAAGGCATGAATATCATTGTTGAAACCATTACCGAGGGTATCTTCAAATTCTTTGAGTGTTCCATCTATTGGTAATTTTTGCCCGGAGTTTTCATCTACCAGGAAATGAACCGCACCTATGGTATAATCTATACCTTTCTTTTTACGCCAATCTGTGCAGCCATCATAATAATCGGTTTCCAGACCGGTATATATTTCTATTTTATTGGCGTATTTTTCTTTTAGATACTTGGTTGTATCAATATACTCATCCAAACAATCATTCTGTACATGCCAGTCGCTTTCAAAATCAACAGGAGCATGGCCGGAAAAGCCGAATACCTGAAAGTTCTTTTTCAGAGCTGATTCTATATAGTCTTCAAGTTCTCCTTGTCCGTCGTCGAAACGACTATGAGTATGAAATGTACTTTTTGTCATAAGTTCTCCTTTTATATTTCTCTTTCTTATCATTTTTGGCTACTATCAAATTATAATGCATATCGTTTTTCATCATAAGTCTGTTATAAGTATAACAATATATCAAAAATCACAAATCATAACGAAATCATTATACATCACTTGTTTCCGAAATCAAAGTGATATTGTCAATAAGGTTGATGCCGTGCTGGATTAGAATGTTTAAACTATCAAAATGTCTGCTGCTGCATTAATACACTTCAGCATACACTGAGAAAATTAAATATTGTGAAAATTTTAGTATGTTTTGTCAATATATCTAAGTTATTTGGTTAAATTGTTGAAACGAACTTATTAATATGATATCATTTATGAAGAGTTTGCAAACAGTATATAGAGCTGTTTAGCGGCTTTCGCATATAATCAATAATGGCATGGGTCATGTCGAAAAGAGGAGATCCCAATGAGTAGCGTGATAAAGGTAAATGCGTGTGTTTATTCCCGTATTGGCTATGGTAGAGCTTACAACACCAACTCCTTCTACATAAACGGTAAATTTACTTCCGAGCAGCATATTGAAAACGTCCAGGCTTCTTTGGAAAACAGGGGGATGGAGTATCTTTTTGCAGTATCAGATAATATGGTGTGCGATTACCCCGAGCAGGAAGTCAGTGCTTCAATTCTTAAAGAGCTTGGCAGATTTCATGAAAAAATTACTGTTAGCGGCGGTGATATTAAATCTAAAGTTGAAGAGCTGGAGTCACGGGTTAACGAAACAGAAAGACTTATAACCAGCTTTTTAGAGATGAACAGGGTGCCGGAAACCGCATCGGAATGGAATCTCGGATTTTCGGGTTTGCTTCTCTCAGAAGGACAGCTTGTTGCTGTAACCAGCGGTAATGGACGTGTTTATATGATGAGAGACGGTAGATTCAGACCATTAGCGTCCGATATCTCAAGGGCTAAGAGAGAGCTGGATAATAGAATTATTGAAAATAAAGAAGATGAAGAAGCAGATATAGTACTGCCGGGAGAAGAGAATAAAGGCAGTGCAGTTGTTTCAGATGTATATGACATTGTTGAAGGGGATTCTTTTGTTCTTCTGAGTAACGGGCTTTATGAAGCGTTAGGAGAAGAGAAAATTGAGGATATTTTAGCGCTTAGAAGCGACAGTACATATATTGCATATCGTTTAGTTGATGAAGCAATGAAAAGGAAAACCGAAGGCGATATTACAGCCATGGTTGTTCAGGTGGAAAAACTCATAAGAAATCAAGGGAGAACCAGAAAAGCAACACCGCGGGTTCAACCGAAACAGGACGTAAAATCCAGAGTTGACAGGCTTAATAAGGCTCCTGCCATAACCTATAAGTATAACAGACGTAAAACCAATAAATATCAGAGTTCTATTCTGGTTGGAATGGTATTTATTACTGTTCTTATATTATTCGGAATTATTTTTCTAATTATAAGCTCTCTGATAAATACCGGTAAGGAAAACTTTACATCGCCGACTCCTACTGCACCAGTAGTTACTGCAACTCCGACAAGGACACCCGACGATATATTGCCTACTGAGGACCCTGAAGAAACAGAGACCCCAACCCCGACCCCAACACCGACACCTCAGGCCGAAACCGATGTTAAGAACCACGTTGTTAAGCAGGGTGACAGTATGAGTTCTATTGCAAGAACTTATTACGGGGATACATCACTGGTCGATGCTCTGTGCAAATACAATAATATTTCTGATCCCAATAAGATTATACAAGGTCAGGTAATCAAGATTCCGCCTAAAGATGTTTTGAAGGCCCAATAAATGAAAAAGCTCAGTGTAAAAATCAAAGTAACAGTAGGACCTGCTCTTTCTTACAAGGAGCAGGTCTTAATTATAAAACGCATTAATCATGAGTACGTGAAAGGATGTAAAGGAAATCGACTGAAGAATTTCTCCATCCTGATTTGTTGTTTAAGCCTCCAGAAATNTATCCATCAGAGTATGCCCTTCCTGTATTACAAGGCCGGTTGATCTGGTAAAAGCTTCTGTATAAACAGCTTCAGAATTTACAACATCCGGTTTGCGACTGTCATATATAAAGAAAGGAACCGGATCATCACAATGCGTCTTAATGGCTACCGGGGTCGGATGATCGGGAAGAACCATTAAGCGGTAATCGCCCATACCTTCAAGCCCCTTTAAAAGTGTATCTATAACGTCCTGATCTATAAGTTCAATGGAACGTATTTTTTCCTTTAGCTGACCTTGATGTCCGCACTCATCCGGGGCTTCAATATGGATATATACAAGGTCTCTGCCTTCACGCAATTCTTTAAGAGCTGCCTCAGCCTTACCCTTAAAGTTGGTTTTTATATTACCGGTAGCCCCTTCAACATTGACCGACTTCATTCCCGATGCAATACCAATACCCTTTATAAGATCAACAGCAGAAATAACCGAACCGCAGAGCCCATATTTTTCAATAAATAATGGAACTTCGGGCTTCTTTCCCTGACCCCAAAGCCATATAGAGTTTGCAGGGTTTAACCCTCTTTCCATACGGCTCTTATTTACAGGATGATTTTTTAGAATTTCTGTACTCTTCTTCATAAGCTCCAGAGCTATTTCACATCCCGGCCCCTTGGGCAGATATTCAATGATTTTCTTTCCTGAGATGTCATGGGGCGGGGTAAGTTCTATATCCATAGGCCCGTTTTTCCAGATAAGGCAGTGACGGTAACTNATTCCGGGATAAAAGGATATACCTTCCCTGTTAAGACCTTCTGCCACAGCTTTCATAAGCGCTGTTGATTCTTCGGTTGTAATTTCTCCTGCACTGTAGTCAACCATGGAACGGTCTTCGTAGGGCTCTCCATTACTAAGGGTAACTAAATTGCATCTCAGTGCAGTATCATCAAAGTTCAGCTTAAGTCCCATGCTTATAGCCTCAAGAGGAGAACGGCCTGTATAATAAGTTTTCGGGTTAAAGCCAAAAACCGACAGATTGGCAACATCGCTTCCTGCAGGCATTCCCTCTGGAATAGTATGAACCAGCCCTGCAATACCAGACTTAATAAGCTTATCCATATTTGGTTTATGTGCAGCTTCCAACGGAGTTCTGCCGCCTATTTCATTAATTGGCCAGTCAGACATACCGTCGCCCAGAACAATAATGTACTTCATAAATACCACCTTTATTGAAAAGCTGCCTCCTTAATAAGAAGGCAGCTTTATTAACATTGTTCAGATTAAAGTTTTGATACAATATATTCGTCACGCCCCGCAATGTTCCAGACTGGCGACCTTCTATTAGTACGGCGTATTGATTTAATTATGAGCTCTCCTGTGGAGCTATCCGATAATATATTCATCAAAGCAGCCA
>JGI24708J26588_10003480_pt1 | contig 11354 bp, 14 predicted proteins | sample BioPla1DNA2_FD_26588 | JGI IMG/M metagenome (IMG submission 26588) | reverse complement strand
CTAGATTTATGTACAACTAAAATATTATGCTTTATTGATGTGTTCAGAAACATCAAATTTGAATTTCTTACCTTCAGAAATATCTTCAATTAATTGTTGAACTAATTCGATTAATTCTTCACGAGTTAATGTGATGATACCAGCTAATAACATAGTAATTAAGCCGTTAACCACAATCCATGCTTCTAAATGTAATAATTCGAAGTCTTCTTTAGGTAATTTGCCGAAACGACGACTTTGCTTAGATAATTCCTTATAGAACTCTACGGAATATTCATACATGATAGGTCCGCCGCCTTTTGGATCAACAAATAAGGCTTTGAATAATTTAGGTTTTTTCAAGGCGAACTCAACATAGTGAACAGGAGCATCTACAATCAAATCACCTGTGATTGGTTGACTCATAAATTTACGGGTTAAATCTGTTTCAATTTTTTGTAACAGTGTACGTTTTAAGTCTTCCATGTTCTTAAACTCAAGATAGATTGGCTGCGTAGAAATGCCCATCTTCTTGGCTACGTTACGGGCAGTAAACTTTTCAAAACCACTCTCTAAAACAACTTCATGTGCCGCTTTCAATATCTGATCTTTCGTATAAACTTTACGACGCATAACATTCACCCCTTATGCTCTTTTCTATATTTTAACTCAAAACATAATAATTTGTAAAGCGAAAACATAAATAAATTGGTTATTTAAATGAATAAGAAAATTGAATTCTAGTATTTCTATTTCTAAAAAATGAAGTAATCGATTATTTTGGAATTGGTTTCAAATAACTACCTAAATTTTTAGGGTGTGGGTGTTTGATAATATAATATTTTATAAAAATAAACCTTAAATAATAAAAGTGAAAGAATAAGATAATTATTTTTTTGACACGAAAAAATAATTATCTTATTTCAGTCCATAATAATAGAATGAAATCTAAATATTGAAAGTACACATTTCACTGCGTATAATTTGAAAATTATTGATATTTTTTAATGTTTTTTAATATAGCATCCATTTATTTTATTCAGTCTTTGGAGTAGGTGCGATGCCTTTTAATAATACTTCTATCCAATCTTCAGTAAACGGCAAAGCTTCCTGATAGATTTCTGGATGGGAGAAACCATTAACCATTGCCTGCGTATAAAGTAGTAAAAATTCATCACTGTATTTTTCGTCAATCGCACCTTCTTTGCGTCCTTGTTGCAATAATTTCTTCATTACTCCAAAAGATTCTTGCGTATAATCATTCATTTTTTGAGCCAGTTTTTGGTCGCTTGTTTGGGTATAATAGCGCATTAAATCTAGGTAAAATTGTTGTTCGGTTTGAGCAATCGTATCGACTTTTAGTTGGGTTAATGCCATAAAAGTTTCATTGAAGCTTTTGTTTTTAGCGAGGATGACTTCACTTTTTTGCTTCATTTGATTTAAATAGTAGAAAAAAGTTTCTTGGATGAGGTTTTCCTTGGTTTCAAAATACTTAAAAATGGTGGCTTTAGAAATGGCAGTGGCTTCCACAATTTTTTGAACGGTTAGATTATTAATGCCATTTGGATGATTCATAATTGCTAAAGCTGTTTGTAAAATTTGTTCTCTTTTTTTGGCACTACGTCTTTCAAATCCATTCATTACGATTATCCTTTCCGTCATTTTCTCTATTCAATTATAGCTAAAAACCTAGAATTTGTGAACTGTATTAACGAAATAAGTTCAAATCATATTGACAAGTCAATGATGAATGTTTATTATTGAACTGAAATTATATTTTTAGTTCAAAAAAAGGAGGTGTTTGAAATGGAACCTATTGTAAAAATTGCCCAATTATCCAAAAATTTTGGGAAAACTGCCGCACTGAAAGAAGTCAGTTTTGAAGTTTATCCAGGAGAGGTTGTCGGTTTTATCGGACCAAATGGAGCAGGAAAGTCCACGACCATTCGGATTATGTTGGGATTATTGAAAAAATCTGGGGGTACAGTCACGTTATTTGGTAAGGATGCCTGGCAAGATTCTTTAGCCATTCACGAATCCATCGCTTATGTTCCAGGAGATTTAGCTTTATGGGAGAACTTGACAGGCGGGCAGACGATTGACTTATTGATGAAATTACACGGTAAAGGAAATCAAGCTAAAAAAGAGGAACTTGTCCGAAAATTTCAGCTAGATTTATCCAAAAAGGTCAAGAGTTATTCAAAAGGAAATCGGCAAAAAGTTGGCTTAATTGCAGCTTTGGCGGTAGATTGTGAGCTTTACATTTTAGATGAACCAACGAGTGGCTTAGATCCTTTAATGGAGAGCGTCTTTCAAGATGAAGTCGCACGTCTTAAAGCGGAACAAAAGGCCGTCTTGCTATCCTCGCACATCTTGAGTGAAGTAGAACGTCTGGCAGATCGGGTGGTCATCATTCAAGAGGGACGTGTCGTGGAAAGTGGTACATTAGAGCAATTACGCCATTTAACACGCAGTACGGTCCATTTAACCTTAAAAGAAAATATCGCAGCGTTAGCAAATTTAAGCTTCATTCATGATTGGACGCAAACTGCTCAAAATCAAGTGACCTTTTCGATTGATCATCAGGCCTTAGATGATTTGCTAAAAGAATTAAGTCGCTATCAGGTGCAGAAGTTAGAAATCTTACCACCAACACTAGAAGAATTATTCATGCGTCATTATCAAGTGGAAAAGTAAGGAGGGGAGTGCAATGGATAATCATTTTACCCAAACCTTTGCCTTATTACGTTTTCAATTGCGTCAAAAGTGGTTGTGGCTTGCACTTTGGTTGCTTGGATTAACGGCTTTTGCTAGTGGGTATGTCCCTGCTTTTGAAAAAATCGCAGAAGACCAAGGGAAAGTAGGTTTATTTGTTACGATGCAAAACCCTGCTATGACGGCAATTTTCGGGCCATTACCGGTTGATGTAGCGAACAATTATACAGTTGGGGTAATGTATGGACATGAAATGACACTTTTTATCGCTGTCGTCACCATGATGATTGCTGGTAGCTTTATGATTGAGCAGACAAGAAAGACAGAAGAAAATGGTCAGCTAGAAATTCTGAAATCTCTTAGAATTGGTGCTAGGGCTTATAGTATGGCGGCTATTTTACTGGTCTTGATGCATACGATTTTAATGGTCGTACTGATTAGTGGGCTTTTAGTCTCTTATCAGGTTCAAACAGTAGATGTTGCTGGCAGTGTGTATTTTGCTAGTTCTATCGGTTTGGCAAGCTTATTGGGTGCAAGTCTTGCTTATGTCTGTGCCCAAATCTTTCCGACCAGTTCACAGGCACGCGGCATTTTCTTTAGTCTTGTCGGTTTGCTTTATTTATTAAGGGCTAGTACCGATGTCAGCAATCTCGATTTTTCTAAAATCAATCCGCTTGCTTGGACTTATTTAGGTCAACCTTTCCTTCGTAATCATTTGAACTATCCTTTGGCATTACTCGTGCTCACTATGGTTCTATTTTTCTTAGGTATGAAATTAGAGAGTCAGCGCGATTTAGGAGCCAGTCTGTTAGCGGCGCGCAAAGGAAAAACACAAGCAAAAGGCTATTTAACGACACCTTTAGGATTCATCTTTTATCTGAATAAAGGAACAATCATTGCTTGGTTAATAGCGGATGTGATAATCGCTTTAATGTATGGTTCAATTTACGGGGATATTGATACTTTTGTGAGTAGCAATGAATTAATCAGTCAAATGTTTGCCAATGATGCTTCTGGTTTAATTGATTCTTTCACTTCTTTAGTTATGGTGGTTATGACGGCCATTGGATTAGTGATGCCTTTAGTCGTGGTGCGTAAAGTGCATACGGAAGAAGGCAAATCGCGCTTAGGCTATCTCGTGGTGCATCGAGTAAGTCGCGGCAAAATCTACTTATCTACTTTATTTTTATCGTTGGTGTTTGGCTTATTGGCTATTATATTGAATGGGATAAGTTTAGGAGTAGCTGCGGTAAGTTCGATGAAGGCGGAGAGTTATGATTTTGTATGGACCTGCTTAAAAGCGGCGATGAATCAATGGCCTTTAGTGTGTCTATTTGTTGGTTTGATGTTGTTGAGTTTAAGTTTACCTGCCATTTTTGGTTGGCTCGTCTATGGCTTATTAGGCTATAGTTTTTGTATAACCTATTTTGCAGCCTTGTTAGATTTGCCAAAATGGTTGGTGCATACGTCGCTATTTGATCTATTAGCCAAGATGCCAATGGATAAATTTGCACTTGCACCATTTATTGGGTTAAGTGTTGCTGGCATAGTGGCAATGGTAATCGGCTGGTGTCTATTTACAAATAAAGAAATCAAAGCATAGAAAAAAAGCCATCTTAGTGTAAAAGCTAAGGTGGTTTTTTGTGCCAAATTAGCTTGATGTTCATTGAGAAAAAGGCCACAATCTGATTTTAGATTATGCTATAATGGTTTCAAAATGATTGATAAGGAGGGTATGAATTTAGGAATGGAAACCGATACATTGGAATTTAAAAAGTCGACTTCAGAAATCAAAGAAGCGATTCAATCTATTGGGGCAAAACTATAAGATGTCAGGTGCTCGTTATGAGTTTCAAAAGAAGAAAACAGGTTTTGTCGTATGCTTTTACGGTAATAAGATGAGTACTGTTCATGACGCCTATGATATGCTAGAAGATGGAGATAAAAAGCCGATAAATCCAGAAAAAGTCGATAAAAAATCATCAGGCTTATTCGAAAAATGATAGATTAACGATAGAACAAGAAAGAATCGCCAAAATTATCGACTATATCAATGTACACGGAGAAATTACGAATAGAGAAGCAAGAGAAACTATTAGGTTTGGCCGATTCTACTACAAAGTGATTTTTACGACAAATGGTAGCGCAGTCCTTGCTAGTGGTTGAAGGAATACGCAAAATGACTAGATATCGATTAGCATCAAAGAATGAATAAGTTGGAAAGGAATCAATATGGGAACAACACATAAAAAAGACAATCAACGTTATTATAATCCAATTCGAAAAGCAATATTAAATTACAAAATGATTGAACCAGGAGAAAAAGTAGCGATTGGGTTATCTGGAGGAAAAGATAGTACGACACTACTTTATTTGCTAGATACGATTAAAAAACAGCAGCGTCTAGGCTTTGATTTTGATATTCATCCAATGATTTTAGATATGGGGATGGATATGGATTTAACCCCGCTTAAGGAATTTTGTGCCTCTTTAGGGTACGAATTAGATATTGTACCGACTGATATTGCCAAGATTGTATTTGATATCAGACAAGAGAAGAATCCATGCTCTTTATGTGCGAATTTGCGCCGCGGAATTCTTTATCAAACGGCTAAAGAGCGCGGCTGTAGCAAGGTTGCACTTGGTCACCACTTGGATGATGCGATTGAAACTTTTATGATGAATTGGTTATTCCACGGTGAATTTCGTAGTTTTGAACCGATAACTTATCTCACACGCAGCGAGGTTTCGATTATCCGTCCGTTGTTATATGTAGAAGAAACTGCCATTAAGCACTTTGTCAAACGTGAAGGGCTACCGGTGATTTTTAACCCGTGTCCTGCTGATAATAAGACCAAACGAGAAGAGATGAAGCAATTGGTCAGCCATTTAAGTGAGACTTATCCAGAAGTACGTCAAAAATTCTTAAAAGGGATGGAAACGGGCACTTACGAAAACTTTTGGACACCAAAGCTAGTGGATGCTCCAAATAAAAATGTAAACGTTACTGAGAGTGAAAGTGACCCCCACTGCCAGTGCCACTAATAAAAAAACATGAATATTGGAGGAAAAAAGATGAATATTTCAAAATTAACCTTAGAAGATAAGGCGCAAATTTCAGGGGAGTATTTTCTAAATTATAGTTTTAATCGTTACGAAAATCAGCTGATAGATTTTGATACACTTTTGTCAGGATTTGATTTTTTTGATCTTGAGCTAACAGGAGAAGAAACAATCCCACAAAGAGCGAATAAAGTTGCCCAATTACTCGATTATTTGAAAGATACACCGGAAGTACAAGAGGATGACTTTGTAGAGACTTTTCCGTATTATGAAAATGACGATGAATTACAAGAAGCGATGGAAGACCTGCTTCAGTTCCGTTTTTTATTAAAAGAAGATGATGAAAGGCTTTATGAATTGATATTGAATGAAACGGACTTTCGTGAATCCTTGGAATTTGCAGAAGTCGGTGATTATGCTACCTTTTTCAATCTTGTAGCAAGTGATATAGAATTAGCGCTTTATATCAATTATTTGACGAAAATCTATCAAGCTGTACGTGAACAACAAATTTCAAGCGCGATTCCTGATTTTGCTGAATTGCCCATTGTGACGCAACGCTTAATTCAAAAAATGGATGCTGGAATTTTGTCGCAACAAGCCCTCCGTATGATGGATTTAGCTCTTGCTCGTTTGGAACCAGAGATTAGTGAAGCCTTAGCCGAAAATATAGAGAGTTATTTAGCATTTAGTGATAAAGAGAATATCCTAGAGATTATAGATGCTATGGATGAAGAGGAACTAAGTCAAGCTTTGGATGCAATGAGTGATGATGATGTGGATGATATACTTATGGCGATGATAGATGATTTATCGAATGAAGACTATGGCATGTATAACTATATCTTTAAAATCTATCCTAAAGGTTTTGGTCGACAAGTATATCGAATCATTCAGATGGCAGGCAATCAATCATTAGAAGATTTGTTAGTGACCTTTTTAGATTCGATGAAATTTGATTTTACACACCTTTATCGCTTTGAAGTGGATGGTTTATCTTATGAACGAAGCGAGGAATATATGGATGTGTTTTCTGAATTGGGTTCTGAAACGACCTTGGATTCCTTGGTATTGGAAGAAAATGAAGTGTTTGAAGCCATTTATGATTTTGGTGATAATTGGCAATTTATCTTTAAAGTTCAAAAGATGGAACAAATTGAAGCTGAACAAGATTATTGTCAAACCAAAGTGTTAAAAGAAAAAGGCTACATTGAACAATATCCGGAATATTGAAAAAGAGAGGGTTCCTGAAATTAGATATCCCAGCTAGATTCATGTAAGTCTAGCCGGGATTTTTTGTATTAATAAATTCTAAAGTATAGGTTGGAAGGAAACAGTCAATGTATCGCCAATGTTTTTTTGTAGTTCTTGACGAATATCTTTGCGGACACCGAGAATATAACAGACACTGCCATCCGGATTTTTTTACCCCCATATTGACAATGCTACCTTCATAATAGACCATTTCAAAATAGACTCTGACCTTTAAGCGACCTTTGCCGAAGTATTCTTTAATATTGACGGGCACGCGGACATAAGCGCCCCCCTTGCCCACTTCAGACGCTTCAATCACACTGGTAAATTGATAAGCGGATTCCTGGGGAGAAAAGTGAGTATAATTTGTGAAATCTTGTATTGAATGCATTATCACATCCTTTCAAGCTAATCTTGACGCAGAATTTTTTTCCATTTTTTTGCCTTTTGCGAGTTCATCAATTAATTTATCTAAATATCGAATTTGTTGCATCAATGGGTTTTCGATATCTTCTACACGATAGCCACAGATGACGCCCTTAATAAGTTTAGCGTTAGGATTGATTTGTGGGGCTTCTTGAAAGAAAGTTTGATAATCGACTTCCTTGTCTAATTGTTGTGCAAGTTGTTCTGGTGTGTAGCCTGTTAACCAACAAATAATTTCATCGACCTCTGCTTGGGTGCGGTTTTTGCGCTCAGCTTTTTGAACAAGTAGAGGATAGACACTGGCAAAATTCATCTTATAGACACGTTCCATATTTTTAGCCATTTATAATTCCTCCTATTTGACTACGCTATATTCATCGATTGTCTTGCCATTTTCATCTTTTAAGACTAGCCAGCTGTTCGTTCCAGCAAAGTATAGAAAATGTCCGACCTCATTGACGCTTTTTAAGATAATATCTTCAGTTGTGACATTATCCTTGATTTTATCTGCTTGTTCTTGGCGTAAGGTTAAAGCAAATCGTGCACCAAATCCAAGAGAACCATCTTTATTTAAAGGCGCTTCAGGCACTAAAGTCGCACCTGCTAAAATACGAAATTCATTGCGTTTTTGCCAATAGATAGTGGCTTTGCTGTTAAAATCATTGACATAAAAGGGAATCGTTGCAAATTCTTTTTTAAAACGATGTTGCGCTTTTTGTCCGGGACGTTTTGGTTTGCCATCAAATTGAATCGCAAAAGGTCGTAAAATAGCTGTGATTTGTTCCACGATTGGCTGGTATTCTTTTTGATAATGCGCTGGAATGGCATATTCGCCTTTGAAAAATTCATTGGCAATGACTCGTCTAAAAATCTCCATTTCTGCCTCTTGAAGTTGGATAGCTAGGCAGCGGTGCATTTCTTCTGGCAGTGCTTCGGTAATCAAGTGCCACTTGCCTTTTTTATCGGTGTACAGTTGAACCACATCTGCTTGTACAGCTTCAAAAATGGGTAAAAATTGGATAGTCAATTGCTGATTGGGGGTTTGAATTTGGGCTGTGCTTTCTTGAATTTTTAGTGTTAATTCCATTGATTTCCTCCAAATGTCATTTTCTTTTATATTATCAAGTTTTATCTTACAATGCATGAAAAATGCTTAGCTGTCTTGACTTTTAAAAAATTTCTCCATTAGAATATAAGAAATAAGTTTTGTTGGTTATCTATTTTACGAGGAGTGATTGGATGAAAAATCAAAAGGATGCACGTGCGTTGTTGGTCTTTTCAATGGCGATTTTTGGAACATTAGGGTTATTTGTCCGTAATATTCAGCTATCTTCAGGGGCTTTGGCGTTTTATCGGGCCATTTTAGCAGCCGTGTTAATTGGTGGCTTTTTATTCGTTACTAAGCAAAAAATCCAGGTGAAACAGTTCAAAAAGGAGTTGCCAATCCTACTTTTATCTGGGGTGGCGATGGGTTTCAACTGGATTTTACTTTTTGAAGCGTATAAGTATACTACGGTTTCGATAGCGACTTTAAGTTATTACTTTGCACCGGTATTGGTTACGCTTGCCTGTCCATTGTTGTTTAAAGAAAAGATGACGGCGAAAAATTGGCTTTGTTTTATCATGTCGACATTAGGAATTGTGTTGATAACAGGAATAGGTGATTTTAGTCAAGGAAAGTCCAATATTGTAGGGATTCTTTTTGGATTAGGTGCTGCTTGNTTNTANGCGACAGTTATTTTGCTTAATAAGTTTATCAAAAATGTAGGCGGCATCCAGCGAACCTTCTTACAATTTTTATCGGCAATTTTGATTTTAATCCCTTATGTTGGCTTTACGAGTGGGTTTTCATTAGGCAAGTTAACTACAATAGGGTGGATTTGCCTTTTAATTGTTGGTTTAGTACATACGGGAGTGACCTATTGTTTTTACTTTTCAGCGTTAAAAGAGCTTCCTGGACAAAAAGCAGCGATACTAAGCTATATTGATCCTTTAGTGGCCGTTTGCATCTCTGTCTTTATCCTTGGTGAACCATTAACACTTTTACAATTTGTCGGAGGAGCTTTGATTTTAGGTTTCACATTATGGAATGAATTATAAAAAATACGGCGCAGATGTTTGAATTCTGCGCCGTATTTGTATAGAGATTATTTTTGCATTTGATCTACTAGTTGTTCTAAACCAGTTAAGGATTGGTAACCATAACCGAATAGATAGTTATAATCCACCGCATAGATTTGTTTGTTTTTAATTGCCTTCATACTTTGTAGCTTAGGATTTTTTAATAGGCATCGATGACTTCTTGACCACTGATACTTCCTGGAATACTTGACCAGTCACCGACAATTAAGACATCTGGATCGGTTTGAATTAAGGTTTCTTCACTCACATCGCCTTTTTGGTCTTTAAACACATTGTCCATCTTAACCATTTTAAACATATCGTTAAAGAACGCTTCGTCATGAGCGGCATAAACGACCACTTGACTAGGATCAGACATGTGTAAGTATGCAAAAGTCTGTGTTTTTTTATCTTTTACTTTCGCTTCTAGTTTGGTTTGACGGGCTTTGATTTCTTTGCTGAAAGATTTGGCCTTGCCTTCTACATTAAAGATTTTACCAAGATTTTCGATATCTGAATAAATAGAATCAAAAGTCGCACCGGTGATAGATGATTCTAAGACATAAGTTGGAATGCCCATTTCATTTAGTGAATCGACCGTACCGACACCCCAGTCTTGGTTATCAAATAGTCCACCACGCCCATAGACTAAATCTGGATCAACACTTAGCGCGGTTTCTTTGCTGATNTAGCTGTTTCCTAGGTCTTTGAGTTCTTTAAATTCTTTGGCGACACTTTCATCGGCTACNCCAAAAGTGGCACCAACGCCGGCAATATTATCTTTGAGTCCAAGATGTAGCAAAAGTTCGGCAGCTGGACGGGTATTGGCCAAGACTTTTTTCGGTTTACTTTGATAGGTTTCTTCTTTTTTTGTCCATTTGCTGCCACCTTCTGCTTTGGTGACATTTTCAATAGTAAGTGGATAATGCGCTTCAGATTTTGTTTCTTGTTTTGATTGAGTATTGCCACAAGCAGCCAGTAAAAATGTCGCTGTAGTTAGCGCAAGTAAGGTTAACTTTTTCATGTTTTTCTCCTTCCATACAACCTTATTTGACGGTGTAAATCGACTAGCTACTTCGGCGTATAAGCCACCTCGTCTGGGAAAGTCTTAACTTTGGGGACTTTCCCGACGTGTTGGACAAACTTATCCGCTCGTAGCTGATCGAGTCGATTCACATTATTGACGGTGTTCGGCAGCTAGACATTGTGAAATTCGCCCTCTCGAATGAGAAAATCTCCTTTCATCCGATTTTCTCATCGGAAGGTAAGCACACGAATTTCTTCATGTCTTACCGAGCTGCCTCACAACCTTATTTATAATAATAAAATCCTAATTGTTGGGTAATTGGGTTTTGATATATTTTGCATTTGACACCGTAAACTTCCTCAATTAAGTCTTCGGTCAAGATTTCTTCGGGTTTACCGTGTGCAAGAACATGTCCTTGCTTTAAGACATAAAGTTCATCACAATAACGGCAGGCATCTTCCAAACTGTGTAAAGCAGCTAAAATTCCAATGCCTAGATTTTTGACAATTTCCATGATTTCCAACTGATACCGAATATCCAAATGGTTACAAGGTTCGTCTAAAATCATGAAATGCGGGTCTTGTGCGATGGCTCTAGCAAGAATCACCCGTTGTTTTTCGCCACCAGATAAGGACAAAAAGCTACGATCTTGATATTCCAACAAATTTGTTTTGTTTAAAGCTAGCTCAACAATTTGTAAATCTTGCTTATTTTCTTGCTCTAAAAGTCGCTTATGGGGAGTACGTCCAAGCATAACCATTTGTTTGAC
>JGI24708J26588_10003479_pt1 | contig 11355 bp, 7 predicted proteins | sample BioPla1DNA2_FD_26588 | JGI IMG/M metagenome (IMG submission 26588) | reverse complement strand
TAAAGGTCAAACATTTCTATGGTACTAGTGACCAAGCAGTAGAAAACCAGCTTTACATCGCCCTTATTACTTTCTGTGTGCTTACAAGAATCAAAAATGAAAATGGTTACCCAGGAACTCTCTTGGAACTTACTAGGATGCTTTTAGCGTGTTTACACAGGCCTTTTGTTGACTTCCTAGCCAGACTTCTCAAACCACCTAAACGAAGTTCGCGTGGACGAAGAACCTTGAACCACACTTTAGTTTATGAGTACACTTATCAACAAGTAATGATAGCAGATCTTGATTTTTTGTACGATTCGACCTATGACCCCATAATCTTGTAATAGAAGGAAAGATGTGGAAAGGACTACCCTCTATTACCCCAAGTCTTTTTTCTCACTACCGGAGAAAAAACTTATCTGAATATTGGGACACGTTGGTAGAACCCTAACTTTCACTTAGTTGACAAGATGGATTTAATTTAATGCAACGCTAGTGGTTTAACTTAAACAAGGGAAAATAACGCAACTTGTAGAAGTGAGGTTTATCATGTTAAGTTAATAGAAGTCATTAGCTCACACTAAAATAAATAAGGGGGTAATTTTAGTGAGTGAAAGATCAAGGCTGGATATAGCGACTCCCAGATTTGATAAATACAGAAACTTTATTCGACAAAATAAGGACCAAGGGAAAACTTGGGTCCAAATTAGAAATATCGCAGAAGATAGAGGTGGCTTTAAATCTTTTTTTCAAGGAATGGTTGATATAGCTGTTTTTGAAGAGATGATTAGTGAGGATGTTTGGAAATCCTTAGTAAAGTCTGAGCAAGAGGGTTACGAAAACCGCTTAGATATGGAACGTAAAAACTTTGATGCACGGTTACTTGACTCAAGTGAGGATAATCTCAGTGAGATTCCTAAGGATCCCCATTCTTCGTGGCAATTATATAAAGAGAAACTAAGAACATCGGGGTTTAATGAAAATTCTATACTAAATATAGAAAAAGCAACAATAGGAATTTTACGTCGGTTAAGCAGTGATACAAGTGAAACGGGTCCTATAAAAGGTTTAGCTATTGGACAGGTCCAATCAGGGAAAACCGCAAATATGGCAGCGTTAATGGCAATGGCGGCTGATTGGGGTTGGGATTTTTTTATCATTCTTTCTGGTACTATTGAAAACCTTCGAAAACAAACTCAGAGAAGGATATATCAAGATTTAAACACACCTGGCAATTTAACTTGGCATGGTTTAGAACATGTTAGCCCGAGGAGTCCCATACATCAAAGAGTGGGAAGTCTTAGTTTGGATGGCAATAATAAATATTTTTACGTTTGCTTAAAAAATAAAAGTCGGCTAGAAAACCTGATCGATTGGATGAGGCAAGACCAAAAATTTACTGAAAGAATGAAGGTTCTTGTAATTGATGATGAGGCAGATCAGGCAAGTGTTAATACAGCGAATATTCATGAAACAGAAGAACGAAAAGCGATCAATCATTTGATTGTAAGTCTTGTGGAAGGCACCCCTAGGCAAGAAGGACGATCGCCGGGAAAAGTTAAAGCAATGAATTATATTAGTTACACCGCAACTCCATATGCTAATTTTTTAAATGAATCAACACCCGAATCTTTATATCCTAAAAACTTTATCTGGTCATTACCAAAATCAAATGAATATTTTGGTCCAAAGCAAATTTTTGGTCTTGAAGGAACAGAAGAGTCTGATGGCTTAAACATTGTACGAGCGATCGAGAGTGGAGACCGCATATCCCATATTCATGACGGTGCGGTCAGTCCTTTGCCAGAATCCCTTAAAGATGCCTTTGTTTGGTTTTTGTGTTGCGTCGCAACTATGAGGTATTGGAAATCAAAAAAACCTGTTAGTATGCTTATCCATACTAGCCATAGACAAGTTCATCATGATAAGGTGGCACAAGCTTTGCGAGAGTGGGTGGATTCGGAGCCGGTAGCAGATATTCTTGAACGTGCAAATAAAATATGGCTTTATGAAACATCGCGACTTACCTTGGATGAATTTAAAAATACATTACCAAACTATGGGCTAAATGAGCAAATTAAACCATATCCTGATTTCCAATTGTTAGAATCAACTATTGAGTCCTTAGCAAAGGAAGTAACTCATATTTATCTTAATGAAGATGATGAGTTTGAGTACAATGATGGTTTACATCTTTGTATAGATAACTGTTCCTACGGTAAGGTAGGCGAGGATGGAGCCCATGTTCGTCTCGCTTATCCGGAAAAAAATGATAGGCTTGCTCCAGCGTTCATAGTGATTGGAGGAAGTACTTTATCAAGGGGATTAACTATTGAAGGCCTTGTAAGCACTTATTTTACTCGAGATTCTAGATTAGGCGATTCGTTGATGCAAATGGGCCGTTGGTTTGGATATCGTAAGGGGTATGAATTGTTACCACGCATTTGGTTAACCGATAATTTAATTGAGAAGTTTACCTTTTTGGCAAGGTTAGAATATGACTTGCAACATGACCTATTTCGATTCATGAAAGCTGGTGCTGATCCATCGATGTATGGTCCAAGGGTTAAAAATACTCCTAGACCATCTTGGTTAGGAATCACCGCTAAAAATAAAATGCAAAGTGCAATGGAAGTAGATTTTGATTTCACTGGGGCAAGCCTACAAACGACATCTTTTATTAATGATCTAGATGTGTTAGAGAATAATATTGAAAAAACTGAAGCCTTTTTAAATGAATTAGGTGAGCCAAAAAGATCAAGTCTCACTCGCAGTGCTTTGGTTTGGGAATCAATACCCTTTTCCATGATTGAAGATAATCTTTTGAGAAAATTTGAATTTAGCCCGAGTAATAGGGTGTTTAACGACATAGATCTATTCTGTAATTGGGTTACAATGGTTAGCGAAGATGAAGGATTAACCGACTGGAATGTTATTGTAGCTGGTATAGGAACCGCTAACGATTTGGACAATAATAAGAATCCATGGATTTTAAAACATGGCTCGGTAGAAAAGGTAACTAGAACAAGACGAATAGGCTCCCAAAATGATCCACGAAGAATTAATATAGGAGTTTTAGGTGCGCCACGAGATGTTTTTGCTGATATTCCGATGAGCGAAAAAGAATTAAGAAATAAAACAAATGCTAAGGCTTTAGGACGAATTACTGAAAAAAATTCCCAAGATATTAGAAGTGGGGTCGGTTTAGATAAAACTCCGCAACTTATTATTTATAGGATCGATAAAGATTCTAAATTAAGAGGATCTTTTAAAGAAAAATCAACTCAACGTGCAGACCTTAATGCTGAAGCGGACCTAATAGGAATGTGGATTCATATTCCTGGTAGTAAACCTGGAACTAGTTTCGCAAAAGCACTTACTATTTCTATACAACCTGAAAATAATGATTTCGATGAGTTAGAAGAGGTAATGGAGGAATAAATATGCTACGACTGGAAAAAGCCGAATATACCCGTATGGCGCAAACAGGGAGTTCTTTGATGCGCTTAATCCAGAATCATGATCTACCAATTCTTGATCTTCTGGTAAGAGAATCTATCCAAAACAGCTTAGATGCTTCAAAAAGCAGGAAGCTCCAGAGTTATGTAGATGTGCACTTCAATCAAGGTGAATTTGAAACAGAATCTTTAGCAAATAATTTAGAAGGTATAGGTGAAGGACTGGTAAACCGTTTTGGTAGAACATCACAGCATTTTATCAGTATTAGGGACTATAACACAGTAGGTCTAACTGGCCCTCTACATCACGGGGATGTTAAACAAGGAAACTTCGGAAACTTGCTTAAGCTAGTTTATGAAATAAGTAAACCACAGGAACAAACTGGTTCGGGAGGCTCTTGGGGATTAGGAAAAACGGTCTATTATCGTGTAGGAATTGGCCTTGTATTCTTTTATAGCCGTGTTAAAACCAAAACGGGATATGAATCTCGTTTAGCTGCTTGCCTTGTTGAAAATGAAAAAGAGCCCGGTGCTCTTTTAGGCGGTAATAGTGATTTAGAGCGAGGTATTGCTTGGTGGGGACAAGCATATGCAAATAACGGAACCATTCCCATAACTAATGAGAATATAATTAATGAAATACTAGCTATATTCAAGGTGAAACCCTACAAAGAAAAAGAAACAGGTACGACCATAATTATTCCTTTTGTGGATCCTGATGCTTTATTACGAGAAGCTACCCATTTTGATGAAGAGCAACATCGTAAATATGCGTGGTCTGAAGATATTTCTCAATATCTTAATTTAGCCGTGCAAAGATGGTATGCTCCTCGTTTACTTAATCGCTATTTTCCTACGGGTGCTTATCTTAGAGTTTTTATTAATGATATTATGATAACGCAAGATGATATCTATCCCGTTTTTTTAATAATACAAGCCTTATTTAATCGTGCAAGCTATCATGGGAGAGATGAAATCCCTAAGTTTTTTGATGTGATTTCCACTAGCAACTTGGATATGAAGGTTATAGATATTAATATTCAGCGTACATTCCAACATGGGCAACGGGCTGGACATGTAGCGGTAAGCAAGTTAGCTAATCAAGATTTAGGGATGTTACCACCTCGAAATTATTGGGACCCTTATACTTACATCGGCGAAGCTAACGAAAGTATGGAAAGCAACAGCCCGATAATCACATATACAAGAAGACCGGGCATGCTGGTTAATTATGAGATTTCAGGTACTTGGGTGGGACAAATTCCTCGTACCGAAAATGATGAATACATCATTGGTATTTTTGTTCCGAATTTAGATAATAAACTCAATGAGGATCTAGGAGCTATTGATTTAGACGAGTATCTAAGACAAAGTGAGCAAGCAGATCACAAATCTTGGTCAGATTTTGCCATTAATTCGAAGCGAATCGGGATAATAGACAGGGTGAGTAAGCAAATTCCTCGCAAAATTGCTGATGCCTATCGCCCGCATAAAGATGAAAAGATGGGAACTAGAAACAGAGGTTTAGGGAAAGCTCTAGCAGAAATTTTGTTGCCACCTGAAGGTTATGGACGACAATCCTCATTACCTCATAAAAAAATTAGTCGAAGCGGTAGCAGGGCGAGGAAAAACAAAACTCGTATTTGGATTGACAGTCCTACATATAAACAAGGCAATGTTTGTTATCCTTTTGAGCTTTCGTTTTCTTCAACAAATAAACAGGCAATACTTGAAGTTATAGCCTTATTGGAAAATGGTTCTATTCGAGCTAATAGATGGGAAAAAGCTGACGAAATTGGTACTAAGTTTCCCCTTGCAATCTCAAACGTTGAAATTCAAAAGATTGCAGGAAAACGAGGGCGTCCTCGAATGTTGAACGAATTCAAGGTAATGACAGGAAAATATAATTCTGTAGTTAAGGATGGTATAAAAGCAACATTACTTACAACTAAGGAACATGAGGTGCCTTATGGCCTTTTGCTTACCACCGAAGATTTGGGTCTTACTGTCAGTGGAATGTTGGAGATTCGAAATTTCGATCCAATGATTAGGGCTGGAATAAATTTACGTGAACAAGAGGGGGAGATATAAATGAAAGTATCTCTTTCACTTTTCCCTGTTTTAGATCAAAGTTTTTTAAGGAAAATTGGCTACATGCCAAGTCCTTTAGAATTCTATTATGAACAAAATGGGATAATCTATCCGCTGGAAGTAACTGATTTGGGCGATGGAACGAATCTTTCTTTGAATGATGCAAGAGGAGTTTGGAATCCAGAGGAATATGGTTTTCAATTAAAAGCAGTATGTACTATAAGACATCCTAATGTTCTTTACGGACCTAACGGTATAGCCCCTGTTGAATCAAGTATCGGACTATCATTGATGTGGTTATCTCGTTCTTCGAGTGTACGGGGAGTAGCTACTTTTGATCAGTTTATAAAGAACAGTGAGTCAATTATTACGTTGAGTTGCACTCAATCTTTTCCACCGGGGACGTTTAGAGAAAGCATTATCTTTTCTTTTGAATTATATTTAGCGGCTCTCAAAGAAGTAGCTGAAGATGAAGTACATTTAGCTCGAAAACAAGGAACTTTATTTGGATGCCTTGATAGCTATAAATTAATTTTGGATGGAAGTGGCTCAATGTTTCCGATCTTGGAAACTGCGGATCCTTCAGCTCCCTTATGGTGGGTAGAGTGTTTGTGGGATGATCCTCTTGTGGATAATTTTGACGGCGATGCAGTGGCGATCCACCTTAATACAGCTCATCCTTCTTACAAAGCAATTACAGATGATTCATTAGCAGATTCCCCCTTGTTAAAGGAGATTATCGCCAGTGCTTTACAAGTCATAATTCAACATGCTATGGAGGATAGCTCTTGGGAAAGCATAAGAACAGGTACAAATATTGAAGAAGGTAGTGTAGGTGCGGTTTTGAGTTATTTTATTAATACTTTAGAGTGGCAGTTTGACAGCCCAAGTATCTTGGCTTTATCAATACGTGATTATTTGGACAAAAGGATGTGAGTTCATGATGATCGATTGGAAAACACTTTCGAAAAAAAATGCGGAAGAAATCTTCATGTCATGGACTGGTCTTCCCAGTCCTGAGTGTGTAGATTTTTATAAGAATCTACGCAAAGATATTATAGAAATGGCAGATGCCATTTGCGGTCAAATTTGTTGTGACTTGACCACAATTTCTCAAGAAGCTTATGTTTTTGACTTGCCTTTTGCCATATCTCTATACACCTTATTGACGAAGAAATATAAGTTTTCTTCGCGTCAAGGCTCAAATGATGGTATTTGGAGATACATATCAGTCAAAGTTGTACCAGATGTAGTTTTTCATCGACATGGGTTGCTTCATCATAGATTTTATAGCCAACCCAGACGTCTGTATTTAAAATCGCTTTGGTGGTATATTCACCTATCGTGGCAAGGTGATGAATCTTCAACGTTTGAATGTCTTAAAGGTAATTCTACTGATCATATTGTACAATTGACAGAAAGACCAGGTACGCATGGCCACAGAGTAGAGCTAACCAGAAATATTATGGCAGAATACCATAAATTAAAATTAAATTGTAAAAAAATCGACCCTAGATTCTTCAGAAAAATAATGGTTCTAAATACAGCTCGCCTACAAGTTGTAGAACCCAAATTATGTGCTGGAAGTGAGTTGGGTTATGTTAAGGAGTTGTTTGAGTACTTTGACTATGAATACACGGATGAAACCTCAAGTGATAGATCTATTTTCGGGTTGCGGTGGCCTTTCTCTAGGGTTTCAGAAAGCAGGTTATGATTTAATCAGCAGTATCGAAATTGATCAAGCTGCACTAGACGTAGCCCTTTATAACTTATTTTGGAGATATGGTGATTTTCTAAAACAAGAGAGTCTCGATGTTACATTGGTGGAATCAGATATGTTACCCGTTCCAGATAGAGAATATCCATTGGTTGTCGTCGGTGGTCCTCCTTGTCAAGCATATTCCATGGCGGGTCGAGCAAAATTGATGTCCCTCAAAGGAGGGAAATGTTATACAGAAGATGAGCGTGGTTTTCTTTTTGAAGATTTTGTTCGATTATCTGTCAATCTTGACGCTGATGCAGTGATTATGGAAAATGTGCCGGAATCCGTGAATTTTGGCGGTCTAAATGTTCCGGAGTTAGTCTGTAAAATGTTATCTGAACGAGGCTTTCATGCGAAATGGACAGTTTTAAACTCTGCAGATTATGGTGTTCCGCAGGCTAGAGAAAGAGTATTTGTGGTGGGGGTTAAAGGTGAATACTTTTCAAACTTTAAATTTCCAACACCTACACACAAATCTCCAGTGCAGGAATTAACGAATACGCAAAAACGATTTTCGAAATTTGATGATCTTGATTATTTTGTAATGCCAAACTTGGCAAAGTCCACATTGCCACTTTGGAACACTGTTGAAGATGCTATTAGTGATTTACCTTCATTATTCCCTACAGCTAAAAGCCAGTATCGTCTTTATCAACCGACTGTTCAGTTGCCATATAAAACAAAAGCATCAAACCAGTATCAAAAGTTAATGCGATCTTGGTATGGAACTGAAACAATGGGTGTAACAGGGCACTCTTTTCGACGAACTATACGTGATTATCCTATTTTTGAACTAATGAAAGAAGGGGATAACTTCTTAGATGCTTCTCTAATTGCAGACAAGCTTCTTGAGGATACGGCTCGTATACGTGGTATAAGGGAAAAAGATTGTCCCGAGGCTTATAACGATCTAAAGAAGAAAATCGTGCCACCTTATGATAGAACTAAATTTTTATCCAAGTGGAAAAAACTCGAAAGAAATAGACCATCACACACTTTGCCGGCACATCTTGGCGTAGATAGTTATAGTCATATTCATCCGTGGGAGCCTAGAGGAATAAGTGTGCGAGAGGCAGCTCGTTTGCAGTCATTTCCGGATGAATTTCTTTTCCAGACATCTATGAGTAATGCTTTTAAACAAATTGGAAATTCTGTTCCACCACTTCTTGCTAATGCTATTGCAAATTCACTTTTGGAAAGTTTAGTGGTTTTAGAAAGGATGGCCAAGAATGGATAGAATCTTAGACCAAATAAGAAGGGCATTTGCTGAAACTACTATAGGATCCGCGATAGAATTAGAATTAGGTTCGTTGAATTATACTGCATACGTAATTCGATTTTCAGATTCTTTTGGTGTTGCGATTCCTTTTGGAAATTCAGAGCAAATTTCGGAAAGGTTTCATAACGCACGCCTACATACAGAAGAACTAGGATTACAAGATAAGACCATCCGTTCCCTACTATTAACCTCAACGGCCGATGAACTTAGAATGGAATTTGCGACTTTGTGCGCTGATTTTGTAAAGATTGGAGAATTTGGCAAGCAACGTGAGGAGCTTTTAGCAAATCCGTTACGATGGTGGGATAGATGGACACATCTTTTAGGGAATGCAATTACTAATAAAGAGAGTTATAGCGTTTTAGGAGAGCTTCTAACATTAGAGTATTTATTACAAAGTGAACAAGGGGATTTTAGATGGGGAGGGTCTGAATTCTCAATCCACGATATTGAGGGCGAACAAGGATTTTATGAGGTTAAGTCAACGGTGAGTAGGTATTCTTCAACAGTGGAAATATCCAGCCAATTTCAACTTTTAGCTGAAGAGTCGGACGTAAACCTCATATTTTGTAGATTTGAGAAATCGGATTCTGGTGATTCTATTGATGCTGTTGTTGATAGGCTGATCGCACTTGGAGTAGACTCTGCTTTATTGGAAACGAACTTAAAGGCAATAAAGTTAGAAAAAGGTTCCTCCATCAGAAAACGCAGATATAGATTGATAGAAATGAGACAGTACAAGGTAGATAAGGACTTTCCACTTCTTCGACCTAACTTTTTTAAACAAGAACAAATACCGGAGTTTATTATTCAATTGGTTTACTCTATTGATTTATCAGGAATTCCTTTTAGTAATTTGCTTGAAAATTAGAGTCAAGTCCATAATCTTGTGTAAAAGTGGTTAGTACAATGTGCATCGTTGTTTTATGGTCACATTTTTATATAAGCTCTGGAACTTTCCAGCCATTTATCTTGTTGATCTATCAGAATAGCACCAATTAGCCTCGTAGCAGAAGCTACGTTAGGAAATATCCTAATGACCTTTTCTCTACGCCTGATTTCTTCGTTAAGTCTTTCTAGAAGATTGGTACTTCTAAGACGTGGATGTGCTATGCCGTTTACAGAGTATTGGAAAGCATCTTCAAAGCCTTCATCTAATATTCTGCATGCTTTTTCGTATTTAACTTGGCCTTCGTAGGCTTCGACTAACAGATTTTTGGCCTGTCGACTTCAAAAAGTACATAACCCCTCCTTTTTTCCACAAAACGGCGCCGCCCTTTCGGTTTTGGAGAACAATACTCTCTTTTTATGGAGGCTATGGTCGGTCTTAAGTGGTCTGGAAATGGGTGTTTAGGGATTCCGGGCGCGACAAAAAGACCAGTCATATTTAGCTATCCAGAGTAACTAACTGGCTTTTTTCAAGGTGTGATAGAGCCCATTCAGCACAGGTGTTGCCACGAGCGTAGTATCCGCCATCTTTGTTGGCGGATACGCCGGGTGTGGAATGGGTGTTGCTCCGCCTAATCCTTGATGTGTGCGGTGGGGATTGTAGTACTTGGAGACGTACTCATGGAGCATCTTTTCCAAATGACGCTCATTCATAGGAACGACATAATCTAGCAGCTCCCGGCGAATTGAGCCGATAACTCGTTCAGCATAGGGATTTTGCCAGGGAGATTTAGGGCTTGTTCGTATCGCTTTGACATTGGAGTCCCCGAGTAGTTTCTGAAAGACTGGTGAGGTAAAAACCGGATCGTTGTCATGAACCAAGTATTTCGGTGTTTCCCCAAAAGGTGTGACATTCCTGAATTGCTGGTTCACCCAAAATAGATTGGGCGCCTGAGTGACAGCAATGTGGATTATTTCCCTCGTTTCATGGTGAATCAGCACCAGCACATAAAGGATCTTAAATGTCAGAGTGGGTACGGTGAAGAAGTCTATGGCCCAAATATCTTTTGCATATTCTTTATAAAACTTGAAGAGAGATTCTCGCTGCCGCTGTGATGGCGGCGTTTTATGTATCTTCATGTATTTCCTGATGGTGTTAGGTGCAGGCGGATCCTCTACATTGAGAAGAACCAGCTGTTGGTGGATTCTCTCCGGTGACCATAGGGGGTTTAAGCTATGGATTTCTCGAATGAGCCGAATAGTATCGGCAGAGATCGGGGGACGCCCTTTCTTCTTTGACTTCCTTGTCCAATAGATCTTAAAGGCAGTCTTGTGCCAACCTACCACTGTTTTGCGAAGATAGATCATCTGGAATTGTTGCCAGTTGTTAACCAGCTTCGAAAAGAAAACCCAGATCATGCGGTAAGGCCTAGTTGACTTGGGTTTGCCTCGTTTTCCAGATTGAAGCTCCCCTTGAAACAGCGCCACTTGGCTACTAAGAAGAAGAATTTGTAGCCGCATCTTGGCTTTGCTCATAAAGAAAGTCCTCACATAATTCCTTAATACGAACCAGGCTGCAACAAACAGAGAGTGTAGAAAGCTCAAAAGCCCATGCTGCATGAAAACTCCCTCCTCGTGTATAGCGGTATACGTTTGCTATCGTCAGGGAGAGAGGGGTACTTGACCTACCAGCATTGGAATCTTAGACATTTGATCTGAGCAGGGTTACGATAGGAGAAGTCTAACAAAGAATGAGTATTCCGATCGAATAAGGCCACCTTCACGGAGAAAGAGGGCCACCTTCACGGCAATTGAAGGCCACTGTCACGGCGCGGAAGGCCACCCTCTTTTTTAGTAACAGCTAATCAAGGTTAGTCCGTGTTGCCAATGATCGG
>JGI24708J26588_10003468_pt1 | contig 11374 bp, 13 predicted proteins | sample BioPla1DNA2_FD_26588 | JGI IMG/M metagenome (IMG submission 26588) | reverse complement strand
TGAAAAAATTGAAGGCCTTGACTTGAGCAGCATTATAGACATTGATACAGAAGCTTCAATAGAGGGTTTTAAGGATGGCATCATTGTATAACGATTATCTAATGTGTGTGGGTAAGAAAGGTGAGAAGCTGATTTCAATACTTGATCTGAGCATTATATTGACGGATAGCGAGCTTGAGGAGCTGGATGCGAAAGATAAAGATGAAACAAATGGGGAAATAAAAACAGACAGCACCAACATAAAAAGGGAAAAAGATGGCGAGGTATAGATTTATCCCAACCATCGCCACGATAGGGTCTTGATGAAATGTATATACAACCTTTGGGGTTTAGGATAATCTATACATTAAATCGAAACAGTGTGACATCTCCATCTTTCATAGTATAATCCTTTCCCTCCGAGCGGACAAGACCTTTTTCCTTTGCTAAGTTATGGGAGCCTAGGGCTTCGAGATCCTTATAAGCAACTACCTCGGCACGTATAAAACCCCTTTCGAAGTCGGAATGAATTTTTCCTGCAGCCTGGGGTGCTTTTGTCCCTTCGATAATGGTCCAGGCCCTTACTTCCTGTGGACCTGCGGTGAGGAAACTTATAAGCCCAAGGAGCTCGTAGCTGGACTTAATGAGTCTGTCAAGACCCGATTCTTTAAGCCCCAATTCGGATAGAAAGTCGTTTTTTTCGCTTTCATCTAACTGGGCTATTTCTTCTTCTATTCTTGCACAGATTGTCATTACACCTGAGCCCTCATTTTTTGCATATGTTTTAAGTTTTTCTAAAAATGGATTAGTCTTTTTTGAAACAAGTTCCTCTTCCGCAACGTTTGCGGCATATAAAACGGGCTTGGATGTCAGGAGAAATAGCTGCTCTAGAAGTTTTGATTCTTCATTTTCGATGGCATCTAGCATACGTATTGGCTTACCTTCTACAAGAGTTTTCATAACTTTTTCGTAGAATTCCAGCTCAATGCTATATTTTTTGTCTCCAGTTTTAAGCATTTTACGTGTTCTGTCAATTCTTTTTTCCATTACATCAATATCAGCAAATATTAGCTCCATATCAATGGTTTGAATGTCGCGTATCGGATCTACCGAACCCTCTACATGGACAATATTGCTGTCATCAAAACAACGAACAACGTGGATTATGGCGTCGACCTCTCTTATATGAGATAAAAATTTGTTCCCAAGCCCCTCGCCCTTACTGGCTCCCTTGACAAGACCTGCTATATCAACAAATTCTATTGCGGTGGGGGTTACCTTTTGCGGGTTATACATTTTTGCAAGTTTATTGAGCCTTTTATCGGGTACAGATACTATCCCTACGTTTGGTTCAATTGTGCAAAAGGGGTAGTTTGCAGACTCGGCACCTGCTTTTGTTATGGCATTGAATAAGGTACTTTTGCCTACATTGGGAAGTCCAACAATTCCTAGTTTCATTTGTAATATCGTTCCTTTCTTTGGATCACTAAGATCCCGTCTCTTTTTAAACAGTGAAAACCATAGAAAATATTATATAGTATTTAATATACCAATGCAATAATTATGAAATTCTCTTTATTATTCATTAGTCACTTTTTTAACATGGGAAGGCACTAATGGGCAATGTTAAACAAATGCACAAAAATCAAATTAATCCCATGCCTTGACTTTATAGGATTATGTGATATGATTAAAAGTAAGTTATATTAGAAAATCAAATGAATTTATCTCCGAATTCCACATATTAGAAACGGGGGATCCGTCATTGGGGTGAATCTTGTTTTCAGGTAGGGTGACTTGGATGCCCGAACCCGTCAGCTAACCTCGTAGGAGTAATCCAAGCGTTGTATTTTGGTCGCTATGACTATAACTACGCTTTTTTTGCGTTTTTGAAATTCTAACGAGGTGATTTGCTTTGAAAAAATGGTGGGGACGTGTTCAAGGGGATGTAATGGGAGGAATCACGGCGGCTATTGTGGCTCTTCCATTAGCATTGGCATTCGGTATTGCCAGCGGTGCAGGTGCTCTAGCTGGTTTGTATGCATCTATTTATGGAGGGCTGATTGCCGCTATTTTTGGGGGCTGTGGCGTCCAAATTACGGGTCCTACGGGTGCTATGACGGTGGTTTTGGTCAGTGTTTTTAGCAAGTATGGGCTTGGAGGAATGTGTTTAGCTGGTGCACTGGCAGGAGTACTCCAGGTACTCTTGGGCCTTTTCCGATTAGGAGGATTTGTAAGGTATTTACCCCATCCTGTAATAGCGGGGTTTACAAATGGTGTTTCAATTTTATTTTTTATGACAGCTATTGATGATGCACTTCAAACGGTGTCTATTACCATCATAACTTCTATAGTTATAATTTTGTCATTGCTTTTTTTAAAAAAATTACCCGAATCTCTGCTAGGTCTTGTAGCAGGATTAATAGCTAATGAATTTTTTATCCGTAGCCCACATATCGTTGGCGAACTATCTTTACGTATACCAAAGTTAACTCTGGCCTCTATGCCCTTTGGGGAAATAAGCAACCTGATTATGCCTGCTATAACCATTTGTCTTTTGGGTAGCATTTCGGCACTTTTATCTGCAGAAGTTACCGATGGGGTTATTGGTACCCAGCATAATAGTAATAGGGAGCTTGTGGGGCAAGGACTTGGGAATATTGTATCCTCCTTAATTGGTGGTATACCCGTATCCGGTGCTGTTGCACGTTCGGGAATTAATGTCCGTAGCGGGGGACGTACAAGGCTTTCTGCTATATTACATTCCATTTTTCTAGCCGTGATGGTGCTTGCCTTGGGTACATTTGTTAAACGCATACCCCTAGCTTCGTTGGCGGCCATACTTATGATAGCATCTATACGCACGGCCGATTGGAAGAGTCTAAAATTAATACCCCGTGCTAGATGGAGTTATGGAGCGATTATGATTGTAACCACCCTGTTGACCATTGCAAAGGACTTGACCATTGCGGTTGCGGTAGGTGTTGCTTTTGCAGGTGTTGTAGTTTTGGTGGAACTGGCATCCTCGCCCCGAAAAACATCCTATTCAAAGAATAATGCCGATACCCTTTCATTTATAAAGACCAAAGGTGTTAAAATCCTCCCCTTGTATGGACCTTTGTTTTTTGTTGGTGTAGAAAATATGAAAAAGCATATTAGAAAGAAGATAGGTGAAAATATTCTAGTCCTTGATTTTTCCAATGTTCCCATAATAGATGAGACAGGTGCTTTAGCTCTTAAGGATTTTATTAAAAGGTTACATAATCAGGGTAAAAGTATATATGTAGGTGGGCTCGCCAAAGAACCCCTTAACATGTTAGAGAGAATGGGGGTCGTGAATGATTTAGGAGGCATTAAAGTCTTCGAAAACCTTGAATTCGCTGTTCGCGAAGCATCTAGCGAATGGCTGCAAAATAGCCAAGATGAACCATTGCGCGTTTCATAGGGTTTGTATAAACAAAATTATTTACTACAGTTATTGCTTTTTATAAAATAGGGGGTTGCTTATGCATAAGCGTGCAGTAATTTTATTTATTTTAATGTTATCTTTTGGACTTGTGGTTTCCACCGAGATAGATATACAGCATATTATCGGTACTTTGATCATTACTCTAGTAATTCTTTGGCTTTGGAGGGATCTTGATCCCAAAATGCCCGTTACTTTATCCCTAAAAGGGTTCTTTGTTTTGGGTCATTGCCTCATTTTGTTGGCATGGTACATTATAGAGTCCAATATTTCTGTGGCAAGAGTACTGCTCTTTTCAAAATCAGCTATAAATCCATCCTTTGTAATAATACAACCCAAAATTCGAAGCAATTGGGGAAGGATTCTTTTGGCTACCTGTATTACTATCACCCCAGGTACCGTGACGGTCGATATAGACCCGGATACGGGTGAATTTACAGTGCATGCAATTACAGAACAAACCGCCAAAGGGCTTGTGGGATGGAAAATAATCAATATAATAAAAAAAATGGAAAGCTATATGGAAAAGGGGGGAGAGCAAATTGTGGATGTTGGCAGGACTTATGATTTTAATTCTTCTGGTACTGATAAAAGGGATTATCGGTCCAACCGCCATTGATCGACTAATTTCTATAAATGCCATTACCAGTAAGGTTTGCATGATTATCTTGCTTATGGCTTTTTTAAAAAATGAGTATGATTTTATAGACGCAGCTTTTGTATTTATGTTATGCGGATTTGTTGGCGGTATTTGGATACTCAGAGTATATACACCTGGTGATTGGGAATTTAGTGTATCAAGATTAAAAAGCTTGGGTTTGAAAACCGATAAGAAGGGATTGACTTTGGATGATTAAATGTATAGCAAATATATGTTTTATTGGATCACTTTTAATGTTCAGCCTTGGGGCCTTTGGACTTTATAAACTGCCCGATCCGTACACTCGTATGCACTCAGTGGGTATGGGAGATACCTTAGGAGTTGGATTCATCGGGTTAGGACTTTTTTTGCTCAGTCCCAGCTGGATTTTACGTGTAAAACTAGCCGTAATTCTACTGTTATTTTGGCTAATAAATCCTACTATGACGCATTTAATTGCAAAGGCGGCCTTGATACACGGAACAAAACCTGTAGAGGGTACAAAATTGAGGAAGGGATGAGTTTATGCATTTTATCGCTGCAGATTATTGGATTATGATTTTGCTTTTCTTCCTTGTTGTAGCGTCTTTGGCGGTTTATTTTATAAAAGATTTGCTGCACGCAGTAATAATTTACGGTGCATATAGCTTATTTATGGTTCTTATATGGCTTCAAATGAATACTCCGGATCTTGCTGTCACGGAGGCAGCGGCGGGGATTTGTATGACCGTTTTAATGATGATAGTCATTTTTCGAACTAGCCGAAGGGAGGAATAACATTGAAAATAAAAAATATATTAATTTTGGTACTTGTCCTCCTAGCAGCCTATGGAATATTGGTTGCAGTGGCAGAACTCCCGCCCTACGGGATGCCGGATAATCCCGTGCACAACCAAGTATCCGAACGTTACATCAATGAGGCATTAAATGATACGGGAGTTCCCAACATGGTGACAGCAATAGTGCTTGACTATAGGGCATACGATACAATGTACGAGACGATTGTATTATTTACAGCAGCTCTTGCTGTGGTTATTACCCTAAAGTCTTATAAGGGGGGGAGTAAAACTTGAAAGATTTTATTTTAAAAAGAATGGCTGCTATTATCCTTCCTCTGATGTGTATGTATGGATTCTATGTTATTTTTCACGGACATATTTCTGCGGGAGGATCCTTTGCAGGAGGCATAATTGTTGGACTTAGTTTTATTGCTTATTCAACTATATATGGTTTAGAAAAGGGAAAAATTAAGCTTCCCGAAAAAATCCTTACCCTAACCGAAAGCTATGGGACACTTTGGTATGTAATCATGGGTATGGTGGGAATTGTAAAAGGGGCTCCCTTTTTAGCAAACAAGCTTGCGGGTTTAAACCCTGGAACACCGGGTGCACTATCATCGGGTGGACTTATTTCCCTTCTAGGTCTTGGGGTAGGTATAAGAGTCGCTAGCACCATGGTAACCTTGTTTTTTACAATGAAGGAGGAGCAGACATAATGGTACTTTTTAAAAAACTTATTATAAATTATCCGTACATGTTTGCGGTCATTTTGTTTGTTATCGGTATACTTACCGTGTTGACACGGGATAACTTATTTAAAAAATTGATTGGCATAAATATTATGGAAAGTGCAATTTTTATTATGTTTGTAGCAGCTGGTAATATTCGGGGCGGGAAAGTTCCGATTCTCGATGGGACTCTGCAGCGGGAAGGGGTTTATATTAATCCTCTTCCATCTGCCTTAATGCTAACAGGTATCGTTGTTAGCGTTAGCGTTACCGCTTTTGCTTTAGCACTTATTGTACGGCTATATAAATTTTACGGAACTACAAATGCCAAAAAAATAGCACAAATGAGAAATGGGGTGACCGAACATGATGGAAATGATAAAAGCTAACTTACCGGTGTTCATTATTATTGCACCCCTAGTTGTAGCATTCCTCCTTCCAACATTCGCCCGTAAACTAAAGTTTGTAGAAAATCTTGTTATTTTTGTTCAGGTTTTGATGTTTGCGGGGATAGGATATCTAGCATACATCGTTTTTTCGCGTACGTTGGGGGAAACAGGCATGAGCTACCGTTTTGGCGGATGGCCGGCCCCTTGGGGTATAGAGCTTAAGATCGGTAACCTAGCGGTGTTTTTCTTACTAGTGATAGTTAGTGTCGGTTTACCGGTGGCCCTATTTTCCAAAGGTAATCTGGAAAAAGAGATCGGTGCCAAAGAAAGGGTGACCCGATTTTATGTGCTTTTTTTATTACTTTGTGCTGCTATGGCGGGGATGGCTTTAACAAACGATCTTTTTAACGTATTTGTTTTGGTTGAGGTAGCAACCCTCAGTTGTTGCGGTTTAGTGAGCTCACGCAATCATCCTAGGGCCGCAGAGGCTGCGTTTACCTATTTAATATTGGCAACACTTGGCTCCGCCCTGATATTGGGGGGAATTGGTTTCATATACATTACAACAGGCCATTTAAATATGGGATTTGCTTCCGAAGGTCTAGGGCATGTTTGGCGCGAAAGTTCCCATGTGGTATGGTTATCCGCATCTTTTTTGCTTGTAGGATTTGGGGTTAAATCGGCCCTTTTCCCTTTGCATATTTGGCTGCCGGATGCACACTCAACAGCACCTTCTCCGGCAAGTGCCATTTTATCAGGGCTTGCGGTTAAGGGTTACTTTATTTGTCTTTTGAAGTTTTTATATAATGTGTTTGGAATTACATTATTGAGGGAGTTTGGTATTGATAAAATACTAGTGATTGCAGGCTCTATTTCCATTATCGCAGGTTCTTTGGCTGCTATTAAACAAAAAGAATTAAAACGTAGACTTGCTTTTTCTACTGTTGCCCAGATAGGATACATTTTCCTTGGGTTGGGGCTTATGAATGAAGCCGGGTTTTCCGGGATGTTATTTTATTTGGCAAGCCACGCAATTATAAAATCAACATTGTTTTTGGCTGCAGGAGCTATGATCAATGCAACCGGCAAAAGTAAAATTAACGATCTTGCCGGTATTGGCCGAAAAATGCCTGTGACTATGGCGGCCTTTACTGTAGCAAGCTTGGGTTTGGTGGGGATACCCTTGTTTTCAGGCTTTATTGGGAAATGGAATCTGCTTTTGGGATGCTTTGATTCCCAGGCTATTTTTCCTATAATTGTTATAATTGCGGGCAGCGTCTTGTGTGCCGCCTATCTGTTTCCGATTATTAGAATCGCATATTTCGAGCCATCCCCAAAGACAGAGTTGCAGGATCCCGGGCCTTCCCAAAAGCTGGCTTTTGTTTTACTAGTGTCTGCGATAATTATTTTAGGAGTTGTGCCAGGTCCTTTGTTAGAACTTGCAAAAAGGGCTGCCACCGAGTTGATGATGCTTTGATTAGAGGTCATTTAGGATAAATCGAAGGTTTGGTATAAAAAGAATTATAACATCTTTTGTTTTTATCGCAATCTAGTGTTGCATCATAACCGGTTTTGTAGAAAAAGGGGGGTAACATTTGCTTAATTTAGTTTTAGCATTATCAAGTGGTATTATAGGAGGGCTACTTGTGGCAATATTGCCGCAAAGGCTTAAACATATAGACGGATTACGAAAACTTGTTGTCAGTCTTTCGGCTGTATCGGGAATGTTTTTTAGTTGGCGGACTGCACTAATGGTATTTGCTGGGAAAGAGGTACAGATAGCTGGAAGGTTTGGGGGGATTGCATGGAGTATCAACCCCGATCCTTTAGGAGTTATTTTTGGATTGATAGCCTCCACACTCTGGCTGTTTGCCGCTATATACTCTTTTGGATATATGAAGGGCAAGAAGAGGCAAGGGGTGTATTATGTTTATTTTCTTATATCTTCTAGTGTGACCCTTGGAGTGGCCTTTTCAGGCAATCTTGTAGCTTTATATTTGTTCTATGAGCTGCTTACTCTTGCCACTTATCCGTTGGTTATTCACGAGCGCAGCCCCGAGGCTGTAAAGGCAGGTTCTAAATATATTATCTATAGCCTATCCGGTGCAGGAGCAATCCTAATTGCCATTGTGATAACTTACAGTTGGGCAGGTAATTTAAACTTTTCAGATACCCCCATTTTGATGGGGAACCTAAGGCCGGGATTAAACTGGCTGCTATTTCTGTTTACTGTAGGGTTTGGCGTAAAAGCTGCCCTAATGCCATTGCACCGTTGGCTTCCATCAGCTATGGTAGCCCCAACACCTGTAAGTGCCCTCTTGCATGCAGTGGCGGTGGTCTATTCCGGAGCCTACGGAATTTTGAGGGTTGTATATTCTGTGTTTGGGCATGAGTTGATCGCAAAACTTAATTTCAAAAATATAATTATTGGGGTTATTGCTTTTACTATTTTGGCAGGGGTCATAATTGCAGCCAAACAGGATGTTTTAAAACGCCGCTTAGCTTATCAAACCATAAGCCATATTTCCTATATTCTGCTGGGGGCATTTACATTACATCCATTGGGACTGACAGGGGCTGTTATGCACATGATAAGTTACTCTATGCTAAAAATTACTCTTTTCTTTTGTGCGGGGATTATTGCTGAAAAAACGGGCGAAACGAAAATTAGTAATATGAAGGGCGTAGGACATAGGCTCCCAAAAACAATGTTTGTTTTTGCTATTGCAAGTTTAGGTATGATCGGGATATTGCCTCTTAACACCTTTTGGGGAAAGTACTACCTAATGAAGGGTAGTATTGCAAGCGGAAAATGGTTCCTTGCCTTAGTACTTATTGCAAGTGGTATAGTCAATGCCATATGCTTCATACCCGTTATAGTTAATGCTTTTTGCAAAGCAAAAGACAAGGCTAATATTGAGATGGGGGAAAGGGTTGCATACATGCTTTATCCATCAGCGATATTAGTTGTTGCTGCTATTTTTATAGGACTTTGCCCGGGTATTGTCTGGCCCGGTGTCGACGCTGTAGTAAAGTGGTTTTTTTAAAATAATAATGGAGGTTGGTCATGTTACTTATTATGTTAATATTAATTCCCCTTATAGGGGCGTTTACAACGTTATTTATACGCAACAAATCAATAAACATACCTTTCCTTGCAAGTATATCCGTTATTCTTTTGGGGGGTGTTGCCTTAAAAGATGTTTTTGGCGGTTCTGTCTTAACTTATAGAATGTCGGCTCCGGGCCCTTTTGTTCCGGTTTTTCATGCCGACGCACTATCTTCGATTTTTGTTATGCTTGCAGCTTTTTTATGGTTGGTTATTTCGATTTATGCACCGGATTATATGAAATGCGAAGGGAAGGTTAAAAGCTATAATCTTTGCACATTATTGACTTTTACCGCAGTTTTGGGGGTCTTTTTAGCCGGGAATTTGCTCACTATGCTGCTTTTCTTTGAAATGATGACAATATCATCATACTTTTGGGTTATCCACAGGGGAGATAACAAAGCCATTAAGGCGGGATATTTCTATATATTCTTTGGTATTATTGGGGGATTGTTTTTGGCTTTAGGAATTGTATTAATGGGGGCATCTGTGGGGGAACTTCCGTCCATTGGTGCGAGTTCTATTGATCCTTTAAATCCCCAGCTTTTTGCATGGGCCATTACACTTTTTATATTAGGGTTTGGAATTAAGGCCGGTATGGCACCGGTACATGTATGGCTCCCTCATGCCCATTCGGCTGCACCTACTCCGGGGAGCGCACTTCTATCGGGATTATTGATAAAGGTGGGGGCTTACGGATTAATTCGCACTGGGCAGTTTGTTGGCTGGGGTTTGGGGTCGGGCGCTGACAGATTAGGCCCTATTCTAACCATCCTAGGTGTTTGCACCATGCTAGTAGGGGTCCTATCGGCACTTTTACAAAGTGATGCAAAAAGGCTTTTGGCTTATCATAGTGTTAGCCAAATGGGATATATTATACTAGGCTTGGGAACNAGTCTTTATCTAGGTATCGATGGCGGACTTGGTCTAATGGGTTCGGTTTATCATATTTTTAATCATGCTTTATTTAAGGTTGCGTTGTTTTTGGGTATGGGTATAGTATATATGCACACCAAAGAAACGAATCTTTATAAATTAGGCGGATTGCTAAAAAAGCTTCCTGTTACGGCAATACTCATGTTTTTGGCTGTATTGGGTATTACCGGCACCCCGGGCCTAAATGGTTATGCCAGCAAGACTTTGCTTCACCATGCGGTTGATTTGACTGCCGAAAAAGGGGCACTTTGGGGTATTTGGACACAAAGATTATTTTTTGTGGTAGGTGTTGGTACAACAGCATCCTTTGCTAAATTATATTATCTTACATTTTTAGGCAAGCCTAAGGGGGCCAAGGTATCCGATTTTAAGGCACCTAAAATGCAACTAGCTACAGGAATTCTCACTTTTGTTATGTTGATAATTGGGATATTCCCAAAACTGTTTTTAAATCTTAACAGAGCTCTTGCGGATGGGATTTTGGGCGGTAGTAACGCCAATAGTTTAATAGATAATCTCTCTTTTTGGAATAAGGATGATATTTGGGGTATGTGCGTTACTTTAGCACTTGGCATATTGGTGTGCTGGGCAGGATTAAAAAGTGGCGCATTCCACTTTAAACTTCCTAGTTGGTTGACCTTTGAGGGTTTGGGTTTTATAACCGCCAAAGGTGTATACAAGGTGTGGGGAGGAAGCGTAAAGCTTGCAACTGGCTTGGTTTTGGCAGTAGTCAGACCCATAAATACCGTCGCTAATCGTCTTAACCAATCGTTTAACAGCTTTAGCAAAACCAGAAGCGGCACGGTAGGAAAAATAAATTTAACTGGAATAAGTGCGGATGCAGCATTATTGGTATTGGTATTAACGCTTCTTATAGTATGGTATATTTTAATAGACCCAGGCTTACCGAGTCTTAAAATGCCAGTTTTTATGAGGGGATTTATGTGGTAACAATTTAGTTTAATCTGTACAATGGGTAGAAAAAGAATCACAACTGTGGCAATGACCAAAATTAAATATACTTCCTAGTTTTAAATTCGTCTAAGGGGTTACATTTTTCTAAAAACCCCTATGACTTTTCCTAAGATGGATATATTATCTTTCACGATAATTGGTTGATAGTATGCGTTTTGTGGCTGAAGTCTTACATGTCCTTTTTCCTTATAGAAGGTTTTAACAGTAGACTCATCTCCAATTAAGGCCACTACTACATCCCCATTATTTGCTGTGTTTTGTTGCTTTACTAATATGTAATCATTACTTAAAATACCAGCATCCGCCATACTGTCTCCCTCAACCCGAAGCATAAAAACCGAAGAATTTTGCACAAAACTTAAGGGTAATGGAA
>JGI24708J26588_10003464_pt1 | contig 11378 bp, 7 predicted proteins | sample BioPla1DNA2_FD_26588 | JGI IMG/M metagenome (IMG submission 26588) | reverse complement strand
TATCAAATTAGGTAATCTCATCAATCAAGCAATCTCATCAATCAAGCAATCTCATGAATCAAGCAATCTCATCAATCAAGCAATCTCATGAATCAAGCAATCTCATTTATTAAATAATCTCACTAATTTAATAATCTCATGGAAACAATGAAAGACAATGGAAAGGGGAAATTATCTATGCTGCCTGTTGTTAAAGAACAAGATCTTAGCTACGATACTTTTATAAGTCTCATTACCCATCAAGTGAAAGAATGTCTGGGTGATGGGTACGAAGTCAGTGTCATAAAAGTAACGAAAAACAATTCCTTGGATTTGGAGAGTCTGATTATACTAAGGGGCGGGGAGGGGGTGGCACCAAGTATTCATCTAGCTCCCTACTATGAAGCCTATCAGGAAGGGGTTTCATTCAGTGGAATCGTGGATAGAATTATCCGCGTATATGATAATTGTTCTGTGCCAATACTATGTGAAGGATTTACCTATTCCTTTGAGGAAATGAAACCTTATATTACATACCGTATCGTAAATTATGAAAGAAACAAGAAACTTCTTAATATTACGCCACATATAAAATTTCTAGATCTTGCCATCACATTTCATTGTCTTATCAGGGATGATACGGAGGGGATTGGTACCATCCGAATTACCAATGAACATTTACAAATGTGGGGTAAGGGCTTGGAGGATATTAGTCCCTTAGCAAAGCAGAATACCAAACATCTATTTCCAGCAACAATTAGACCTATGGATGAAGTAATAAGGGGACTGATTGAGGATGAAATCTTCCTTGATGATGAAGATAATGACTTTAAAGAGGACCTATTAAATACAATCTTTCAAACTGCTTGGGATCAAAAATCAAATAATATGTATGTTTTATCAAACCAAAAAGGAATCAATGGGGCTAGCTGTATCTTATACGAGGGTGTCCTAAGTGAATTTTCAGCTAAAATAAATGCTGATTTATATATTCTTCCTAGTAGTATCCATGAAGTGATTCTGGTTCCAGCTCTACCAGGATTTTCAAAAGAGGAGTTAACCAGTATGGTTCAAAGCGTGAATGAACAAGAGGTTCCGAGAGAAGATCAATTGTCGGATCATATCTATTTCTATAGTAGAAAAAATGGGATTATTTCCATGTAAATTCAATATTAATTTACTTCTCATATTCTTTTTATATTTCATTTGAATATTCCTTTGAAATTTCCAAACCCTTGAAAAGTTCCTATAATTATGAAATGTTGTCATTTTAATATTCCAAAAAAATTATAAATGTGCTATAATTATGAATCGACGAATAAAAACATAAATTGATTATTATCAATTACATTTTAGTATGGATTTGCTACACCCTAAGATGTGGCAAATGTGTACCAAGTTAAAATTTAAGGAGGACATTTCAATGGCAAGGAAAATGAAAACTATGGATGGCAATAATGCTGCCGCACATGTCTCATATGCGTTTACCGATGTTGCAGCAATCTATCCAATTACACCCAGCTCCGTTATGGCCGAAGTGACTGACAAGTGGTCAGCCGATGGTAGAAAGAATATTTTTGGCCAGGAAGTTAAGGTAGTTGAGATGCAATCGGAAGCAGGTGCTGCTGGTACAGTTCATGGTTCTTTAGCAGCGGGTGCTTTAACAACCACATTTACTGCATCCCAAGGTTTACTACTTATGATCCCAAATATGTACAAGATGGCTGGTGAACTATTACCGGGCGTAATCAATGTATCTGCTCGTGCATTAGCAAGCCATGCATTATCCATTTTTGGCGATCATTCTGATATTTATGCATGTCGTCAGACAGGCTTTGCAATGTTAGCTAGTACAAATCCTCAAGAAGTTATGGATTTAGGTGCAATAGCGCATTTAGCAGCAATTAAAGGTAGAGTACCTTTCTTACATTTCTTCGATGGATTTAGAACTTCTCATGAAATTCAAAAAATCGAAGTTTGGGATTATGAGGATTTGAAAGAAATGGTTGATATGGATGCAGTAGAAGCATTCCGTAATCGTTCTCTAAGTCCAGAGCATCCTGTTCTTAGAGGTTCTGCTCAAAACCCCGACGTATTCTTCCAAGCAAGAGAAGCAAGTAATACATACTACGAAGCTGTTCCAGGTATCGTAGAAGAATATATGGAAAAAGTAAATGCCAAGTTAGGTACTAATTATAAACTTTTCAATTACTATGGTGCTGAGGATGCAGAGCAAATTATTATTGCTATGGGCTCAGTAAATGATACCATTGAGGAAACTATTGATTATCTAAATGCAAATGGTCAAAAGGTTGGTTTAGTTAAGGTACGTTTATATCGTCCTTTCAGTGCGAAACATCTTATTGACGCAATCCCTGAGACCGTTAAGAAGATTTCTGTATTAGACAGAACAAAAGAACCTGGAGCTTTAGGCGAACCTCTATACTTAGACGTAGTAGCAGCATTAAAGGATTCCAAGTTCAGTGAAGTTCCTGTATTCAATGGTCGTTATGGTTTAGGTTCCAAGAATACGACTCCTGCTCAAATTATTGCAGTGTATAAGAATACTGAGAAAAAGATATTCACAATTGGTATCAATGATGATGTTACTAATTTATCACTTCCAATTGAAAAAGCACCAAATACTACTCCAGAAGGAACCATTAGCTGTAAGTTCTGGGGACTTGGTGCCGACGGTACAGTAGGAGCAAATAAGAACTCTATTAAGATTATTGGTGACCATACAGACATGTATGCTCAGGCTTATTTTGATTATGACTCCAAAAAATCCGGTGGTGTTACCATGTCTCACTTAAGATTTGGTAAGAAACCGATTAAGTCTACATATTTAATTACAGAAGCCAACTTTGTGGCATGCCATAATCCATCTTACGTTAGAAAATACAATATGGTTCAGGAATTAAAGGACGGCGGTACCTTCCTGTTAAACTGTGGATGGGATATGGAAGAATTGGAAGAACGCTTACCAGGCCAAGTGAAACGTTATATAGCAGAGCACAATATTAAATTCTATACCATTGATGGTATCAGCATTGGTAAAGAAATCGGACTTGGCGGACGTATCAATACAGTTCTTCAGGCTGCATTCTTTAAACTTGCAAATATTATTCCAATTGAAGAAGCAGTGAAATATATGAAAGATGCAGCAACCGCTACCTATGGCAAGAAGGGTGAAGCAATCGTTAAGATGAACCATGATGCCATTGACCGTGGTGTTACTGGAGTAAAAGAAATTAAAGTTCCTGAACATTGGAAAAACGCTGAAGATGAAGAAATCCTAAGCAAGGTTAGTCAGGGTAGAAAAGAAGTGGTTGACTTCGTTAACAATATTCTTAATCCAATCAATGCTCAAATGGGTAATGATTTACCAGTATCCGCATTTGTTGATCACGCAGATGGTACTCTTCCTCAAGGAAGTGCTGCTTACGAAAAACGTGGTATTGCTGTAGATGTACCTGTTTGGGAGCCAGAAAACTGTATCCAATGTAACTTCTGTTCCTATGTATGTCCACATGCGGTTATCCGTCCTGTAGCATTAAATGCAGAAGAAGCAGCAAATGCTCCTGAAGGAATGAAGAAGACAGCTATGACAGGATTACCTGGAATGGAATTTGCAATTACTGTTTCCGTACTTGACTGTACAGGATGTGGTTCTTGTGCTAATGTATGTCCTGGCAAGAAGGGCAATAAGGCTCTTACAATGCAGCCATTGGATACACAAAGAAAAGAGCAAAAGAGCTTTGATTATCATTTAACACTTAGTGAGAAACCTGAGGTTGCTGCTAAGTTTAAAGATACAACTGTTAAGGGTAGCCAGTTTAAACAACCATTACTTGAGTTCTCTGGAGCTTGTGCTGGTTGTGGAGAAACACCTTATGCGAAACTAGTAACTCAACTATTTGGTGAGAGAATGTTTATCGCAAACGCTACAGGATGTTCTTCAATCTGGGGTGGTTCCATGCCATCTACACCTTATACCGTTAACAAGTGTGGTAAGGGTCCTGCTTGGGCAAACTCCTTATTCGAGGACAACGCAGAATTCGGATACGGTATGTATCTAGCACAACAGACCTTAAGAGAAAGAGTTAAGAATAAAGTAGTAGAATTAGCTGAAACTACAGATAATGCTGAAGTAAAAGCTGCTGCTGAAAGATATCTTGAAACCTATAACAATGGTCGTGAGAATTCTGGTGCAACCAGTGCATTAGTAAGAGCATTAGAAGCTTGTGGTTGCGATACTGGTAAGGAAATCCTAAAAGATAAGGACTTCTTATCCAAAAAGTCACAGTGGATCTTTGGTGGTGACGGATGGGCTTACGATATTGGCTTCGGAGGTCTTGACCATGTTCTTGCCAGTGGAGAGGATGTTAACATCTTAGTATTTGATACAGAAGTTTATTCTAATACTGGTGGTCAGTCTTCAAAAGCAACACCTACTGGTGCAATTGCACAGTTTGCTGCTGCTGGTAAGGAAGTTAAGAAGAAAGATCTTGCACAGATAGCAATGAGCTATGGTTATGTATATGTAGCACAAATAGCTATGGGTGCTGACTATAATCAGACTATGAAAGCTTTAATCGAAGCTGAAAGTTACAACGGACCATCCCTAATCATTGCTTATGCTCCATGTATTAACCATGGTATTAAGGGTGGCTTGACAAAAGCTCAGACGGAAGAAAAGAATGCGGTTGCTTCTGGCTATTGGAATATCTTCCGTTATGATCCTCGTCTAGCAGAAGAAGGTAAGAATCCATTCCAGTTAGACAGTAAGGCACCTTCAGCTAGCTATCAAGACTTCATCAAGAATGAGGTTCGTTATAGCTCACTTACGCGTCAGAATCCGGAAAGAGCAGAGAAATTATTTGCTATGGCGGAAGAGAATGCTAAGAAGAAATATGAGCATTTAGTAAAATTGGCTAGTCTATATGATCCAGAAAAATAATATAGATAGACCATAAATGATCACAAGAGAATTTAAACATAAATGATTTTAAATTTATTTTAAGATCATCCAATAGGGCACTGAGTTTTCCCTTTACTCAAATGTAAGTTGGGAAGCTCAGTGTCTGTTTTTGTTATAATTTAAAAGTAGACATTTTATCATCTTTTTATTATAAGTTTCTTATGATAGATCGAAATTCTATATAATAATAAGGGGCTGTCGCACTATCTAAATGTGCGGCGCCCTTTTACATTAGTGATGTTTATCACATATGAAATTTAAAGAAATAGCATGTGACTATCAATCCAACAGAGACATGTTCTCACTCGTTTGCCGCACATAGCGGTACATAAGGTTGTGACAGAGGAGGACATCTGCCACAACCTAAGTACCGATGGCGGCAAACGGTCTCTTTATTGATGGTACAAAAATCGAGGCAAGTGCCAATAAATATAAGTTTGTATGGAAAAAGGCAGTTTCAAAAAATCAGGCAAAGCTACTTCTAAAACTGGCAGATTTAATGGCTGAATGGGAGCAACTGTATGATATGAAAATAGTTTATGGAAATGCTGTGAAAATGAAGCACGCAAAGAAATGAGGAAGAAAATTTACGCATTAAAAAAAGAGAGAATAGATAAAGAAAGACTATTTTTAGGAAAAAAGGAAGCTGCCGCTTCATGATTTTTCAATCGTTAAAGCGACAGCTTCTTGGATTAATTGCACCTGACTGGATTTGAACCAGCGACCTTTCGCTCCGGAGGCGAACGCTCTATCCACTGAGCCACAGGTGCTTAATATAATTGAAATGACTTTTTGACTATGTAATTATATAATAAAAAATATCTTATGTAAAGCATGTTTCTTTACTTTTCATAATTTGAATCATTTTGTAAATTGTAGATGTAAAATCGTGGGGGATAATGGATAAAATTGAAATATTACAAAGTTGTTAAAAAATATTACAAATAAATGAAATCTTTATATTGATTTTTCTTCATGGATTTGCTAAAATAGGGATGATTAAGTAAGAACAAAATATAAAATTTAACTTGAGGAGATAATATGAAACTTAAATATAAAAAAATTATCTTGTTAACAACCATGAGTACGATGGGAATTGGTCTATTAACTCTTTCCATTAGTCAGGATAGACCCAAGGCAGAAGAGATGCTGAATCAAGATGTAAGAAAGGAAGCCTCAGTGGAAGGTTTCGAAAGTGATAAAGTTTCTATGATGTCTTTTGGTATTGAGGATACAGCTCAGGAAAGCATACCAATGCCTACTGCTACTCCTACACCAACTGCGACACCAACACCAAGTCCTACCCCTACTCCGATTCCGGTATATGAATTGGAAAAGGAGGGTTATCCTGAAATCGATCAATTTTTCCGTGATTTTTATGCTGAAAAAATTGATTGTAATATTGAAAAATTGAAAACCATGTTAAGTGATCCTAGTCAATCAGGTTCGGTGGAGAATGTTCAGAACAAGACAGATTATATCGATGATTATCGTAATATCAAAGTATATACAAAAAAGGGATATGAAGAAGATACTTATATCGTATATGTATATCATGAAATTAAATTTAACAGTATTAATACATTAGCTCCAGGCTTATCTAAATTTTATGTAATTACGGATTCTGAGGGAAATCTAAAAATCTATTCTGAAGAAATGGATCCGGAATTACAAAAGTATTATGACGAAAGAAATCTTGATGAAGATGTTCAGGAACTAATCGCCTACACCAATAAGAAAGGTGAGGAAGCCAAGAACAAAGATGAAGATTTGATGCTCTTCTGGAAGAGCCTTGATCAAATTGCTAGTGATGACGAAAATACCGATCAAAGCAATGATGAAGGTGGAAACCAAGAGTAAAAGTCAAGACAAGAAACAGAATAGGAAGACAAGCGCTATGCTTGTTATGAATAAAAGAATACTCCTTAAACTATTATAATCATTAGTATTTAACGATGACTTAATAGGATAGGGAGTATTTTCTGATGTTATAAAATCCGATGGACGAGGAATATAAAATCTAGTATAATTACTAACAGGCATAAAATCCAATACCATCATGGTTTTGGGGATATTTTCGTGAAAGCAGGTTTAAGATGGCGAGAAGAACAAAAAAATTAACCCAACTTGAAGAAGTAAAAGATGAAATTAGAATAAATAAATTTTTAAGTGAAGCTGGTGTCTGCTCAAGAAGAGAAGCGGATCGATACATCATGGAGGGTAAGGTTAAAATCGATGGTGAAATAGCTCAGATGGGATCTAAAGTAAAAAAAGGTAATAAGGTTACCTTCTGTGGTAAGCCAGTGAGTAAAGAAGAAAAATTGGTATTGATAGCACTTAACAAACCCGTGGGTATTGTCTGTACCACTGACCCAAGAGAACCCGATAATATTGTTGATTTTATCAATTACGGAATGAGAATTTATCCAATTGGCCGCTTGGATAAGGATTCGGAAGGATTAATTCTCCTTACCAATGACGGTAATATTGTGAATAAAATACTTCGTGCTGAATATAGACATGAAAAAGAGTATATTGTCAGAGTGAATAAAGACATTACTCCTGATTTTATTAAAAAAATGAGTTCNGGAGTACCAATTCTAGATACAGNAACCAATCCTTGTGAAGTTTACCAGATAAATCGAAATACATTTCGTATCATACTAACCCAGGGCTTGAATAGACAAATCAGACGTATGTGTGAATATTTGGGATACCGGGTGACCTATCTACAGAGGATACGAATTATGAATATTCAGTTGGGTCATCTCAAGGTGGGTAGCTGGCGCAATGTTACCGACAAAGAAATCAGGGAATTGAATAGATTGTTGAAAGGGAAAAAGGGATAATATCATGGATGTGAAACAAGAAATTGAAAAGTTAAGAAGTGAAATTAATTACCATAATGATCGTTATTACAATCAGGATAATCCGGAAATTTCCGACTACGAGTATGATCAATTAATGTTAAGACTTCGAAAACTGGAAGAGGAACATCCGGAGTATGCTACTAGTGATTCACCTACAGTAAAAATAGGTGGAGTAGCAAAAAGAGAAGCTGGGGTATTAGTGAAACACAATGTTCCTATGCTAAGTCTTCAGGATGTATTTTATAAGGAAGAGGTTTATAGTTTTGTCGAAAAAATAAAAAAGGATAGACCCCATGCTTTGTTTACAGTGGAAAAAAAGATAGATGGTCTATCGGTGGCTTTAAGATATCAAGAGGGCCAACTGGTAAGGGGAATTACCAGGGGAGATGGTATTAATTATGGGGAAGATGTTACTGAAAATGTAAAGATGATAAAGGATGTTGCTTTAAAGCTAAAAGAGCAAATCNCATATCTTGAAGTCCGTGGCGAAGTCTATATGAAAAATAAAGATTTTGAAGCGGTGAATGAAAAATTAGAGGCTGCNGGTAAAAAAACATTTGCCAATCCAAGAAATTGCTCTGCAGGTACCCTTCGTCAATTAAATCCCAAAATTGTAAAAGAACGAAAGCTTTCTTTATTTGTTTTTAATATTCAAGAATTACAGGGAAAAGAGTTTTTATCCCATTCCGAAAGCTTGGAGTGGTTAAAAAAACAAGGAATGAAGGTTGTAGAAGGATATAAAGTATGTAGTAGCGCTGATGAGGTTTGGCAAGCGATTGTTGAAATCGGGGAATCCCGTGGCGAATTAGAATATGACATTGATGGTGCAGTAGTAAAGGTGGATGATTTGGCAGATAGAGAGTATTTTGGAACCACTTCAAAGGTACCAAAATGGGCAGTGGCTTACAAATACCCACCAGAGGAAAAAGAAACGATTGTTAGGGAGATTCGTTTGTCGGTTGGTAGAACCGGTAGGATAACTCCAACAGCCATCTTTGATCCTATTCGTTTGTGCGGAACCAATGTGGAGAAGGCAACCCTTCATAACCAGGATCGGATTGATGAGCTTGATCTACGGATTGGTGATACCATTGTTGTTCGTAAAGCAGGGGAGATCATACCAGAGGTAGTAAAAGTGGTTAAGGAAAAAAGACCTGAAGGAGTAGAACCATATAAAATTTCTTCCACATGCCCCAGCTGTGGTGCTCCTGCGACTAGGGATCTTGATACTGCCGATATTCGTTGTAGCAACTTAAATTGTCCTGCTCAATTAACTCAGCATATCATCAACTTTGTTGGGCGTAATGCCATGGATATCAAAGGCTTTGGTGAAGCCTATATTGACACTCTAATCAAAGAAGGTTATTTGAAGGATATTGCTGATATTTATTATCTATACCAATACCGAGATGAATTAATTGAAAAAGGGTTGATTGGTAAGGAAAAGAATACAGATAAACTACTAAAAGCCATTGAAGATAGTAAAAAGAATGATATCGATCGATTAATTACTGGTCTTGGAATTCGCAACATTGGAAGGCAAGCAGCGACCCAGATTAAAAACCATTTTAAAAATCTTAGGGATTTGATGAATGCAACCGTTGAAGATTTCATAGTAATACCCGATATCGGTGGAATTAGTGCCAGTGCTTTGGTTGAGTTTTTTGCAAATCCACAGAATCAACAGATTCTGGATCGTTTGGAGAGGGCTGGTGTAAATTTTGCTTCCTTAGAGACAAACTCTGTGGAGGATGCCTCCTTAACAGGACTTACCTTTGTTATCACCGGAACATTGCCCTCCATGGGTAGATCGGAGATGGAAGAGCTTATAAAAAGACATGGGGGAAAGGTTTCTTCTAGTGTATCGAAAAAGACAAGTTATCTTGTAGCAGGGGAGAATGCCGGTAGCAAGTTGACCAAGGCAAATGATCTTGGTGTCAAGGTAATCTCTGAAGCGGAACTTTTAGAAATGATTTCATAAATTGGGACGGTTTTTTGGAATCAGTTGATTTATTTATTTAAACATGATAATATGTGACTATTATGACTAAAAAAGAATTGTGGTGGTGAAAAATGCCAATTAAAGTACAAAGTAATCTTCCTGCAAAGAAGATTTTAGAGGATGAGAATATATTTACTATGGATGAGACAAGAGCTTTACATCAGGATATTAGACCCCTAAGAATTGCAATCTTAAATTTAATGCCCATTAAGGAAGATACGGAGGTTCAACTCCTAAGAAGCCTTTCCAATACTCCTTTACAGGTGGATGTAACCTTCTTAACAACTGGTACTTATACAGGGAAACATACACCAAAGAGTCATCTAGATCAGTTTTATCTCACTTATGAAGATGTGAAACATAAAAAATTTGACGGATTAATTATTACTGGTGCTCCGGTAGAATTAATGGAGTTTGAAGAGGTTAACTATTGGGAAGAGTTGGAACAGATTATGGAGTGGTCTAAAACCTATGTAACTTCCACATTACACATATGTTGGGGAGCCCAAGCTGGCTTATATTATCATTACGGAATTCCAAAACAAACCTTAGATAAAAAAATGTTTGGTATATTTGAACACAGAGTATTGAAACGCAAGGAGCCTTTGGTTCGAGGATTTGATGATGTCTTTTATGCCCCTCATTCAAGATATACTACGGTTTCTCATGAGGATATCAAGAAATGTGAAGAACTTACTATACTAGCTGAATCCGATGAAGCTGGAGTATTTATTGTAATGGCTCAGGAGGGCAAACAGATCTTTGTCATGGGTCATCCCGAATATGATCGAATTTCTTTGGATCTGGAGTATAAGAGGGATATCGCTAAGGGACTAGAGATTGCCCTACCTAAAAACTATTACCCCAATAATATGCCCGATGAGAAGCCAAATTTAGTTTGGAGGGCTCATGCAAATGCAATGTATACCAATTGGCTTAATTATTACGTGTATCAGGTAACACCTTATGAATTGTAAGGCTAATCTGGCAAACATCTTAGTGGCTATTGGACTACAAGCTAAACTGAATAAAGATCTAACCATCCATATGGAATAATAAAAAGGAGAGGACAATTGTGCCTCTCCTTAAATTAAGTCTGAATTTTTATTTAATGTAAGAATCTTGATAAAAGAAAGGAGTGTTGGTTAAAAACATCCAAATATTGACTTTTTGTTTTTGGTTTGATACTATGGAATGTAATTATGTGGATACAAGTTCCAGGGGCTGTCCTACTAAGGATTGGTATGCAGCTCCTTTCAAATTTTGAAGAACTTAGCAGTGCTTGAATTTTTCTACCTTTCCTTAAGATTAGCTGGATGATCTAGTAGGATTTAAGATAATAAAATTTAAATTTAAATAAAGAGCTTAATCTAGTCTAAATTGTAGGATATTATGTTGGTTTACTGTTATTTTGGATGGTTTTATAGATTATGTTAATAAATGGAGTAAATTGTTATGGCATAAAAGGAAAAGCTGTGATAAAATACATAGAAGTAGGTACTTTTTCCTATTTTATTTTTCTGTAATAATTTTAATATGTATA
>JGI24708J26588_10003462_pt1 | contig 11381 bp, 9 predicted proteins | sample BioPla1DNA2_FD_26588 | JGI IMG/M metagenome (IMG submission 26588) | reverse complement strand
AAAGATCTACGAAAAACACTTTCCCCGGGCCTTTGAAAGGGCAACCGGCGAAGGGGCGGCGGCCTCTCTGGAGCACTTCCTGAAGGAAAGAGACGAGCAGGCAAAGATACCCCGCTCGGCGAGAAGCCCCCTGGAGAAGGAAATTGCGGGGCGGTGCTATCGCCTCAACAGGGCCGTGAAGAGCCTCACCGGGATGCTCAACAACCCCGCCTCGATCATACCGATGGCCCTGAATGTAACCTTTGCCCAGAGGCCCCGCGAGAGCGCAGACCGGCTCTCCTTTGAATTCGGCGAAAACGACTGCACCATCTCCTGGCAGGAAGGGGAAAGCATAATCCGCCTGCTCTGCGGGATGGACGGTGAGCCCCGCCTGGCGGAGATCGAAAGATGCGGCTACCCCTACCTTCTGTGGAGCTACTGCTACTGGGAGGGACCCCGGCTCATCGTTGTCGTGAAGCCGATCAATACCGTCGCCACCCAGCGTTTCGAGTTCACCTTTAAGAAGAACAGGCTCACCCTGAGAATCCGAAGCTTCCCCGATTTTGCCGAGTTCGCCCGGGTCAATGCTGTCCCCAGCGGGCAGATCCCCGATATCAAAGTGATCACGCCGGTGCTGCTCCGGATCATGCAAGGGGCCCTGCAGTACACCAAACTGCCGCTTCCCTATAAGGCGGTAAGCGGCAGTTAAAATCTTCCCGTCAAGAGCGCGGCGGTCTTGGTTTTTTTACAGCGGAAGAGCACAGCGGCGGGCGGCACCATGGCTAACCGCCACCTCTTCTTCGGGGAAGGGGACTACCACAGGGATGCCCCGGTGCTCCATGATATGAACGTGAATCTGGTAAACCGCCTCAATATTCTGCGGCGTCATGACCTCCCGCCCGCCACAGGCGTAGACCTGCGCGTCCCTGAGAAAAAGGAAGCGATCGCAGTAGCGAATCGCCAGGTTAAGATCATGAATGACGATGGCCACGGAGATATGGTGTTCCCGGGCGATTACTCTCACCATCCGGAGCACCTCATGCTGATTCCGGGGATCTAAATTGCTCGTGGGCTCGTCGAGCAGCAGTAGTTTCGGCTCTTGGGCGAGCGCCCGGGCGAGCATCACCTTCTGCCTCTCCCCCCCGGAAAGCTCCGCTACGGGGCGCAGGGCAAAATCAACCAGCCCCATCTGCTCGATGATCCCTTGCACGATTTCCAGATCGGCCGCCGTTGCATCCCAGGTGATATACGGTTTCCGGCCCAGGAGAATGGCGTCGAAGACGGTCATATTCAGCGACACGTTATTCTGGGCGACGTAAGAGATGCTTCTGGCCATCTCGTTACGCGTCATCTGAGCAACACTGCTCCCGTCAATCTTCACCTCACCGTTCTGGGGAGGGCAGATCCGGTTGATACATTTAAGCAGGGTGCTTTTGCCGGCCCCGTTGTTCCCCAGTATGGCGACAGTTTCATTCCTATCGATAGCGAAGCTGACATCCTTGAGCACATTGGAGCCGCCCTGTTTGTACGCGAATGTAAGATTATCGACTCTAAGCACTGCCTTCCAACCCCCTGAACAGTAGATAGAGAAACATGGGCGCACCCAGAAAGGAGGTAATCGCCCCGATGGGCAGGATCACAGGCGCGATCACCAGCCGGCCGAAGGTATCCGCCAAAATGAGCAGCAGGGCCCCGGCGGCGGCAGAGCAGGGGATCAGGAAACGGTAGTCGTTGCCCACAAAACGGCGCATGATATGCGGCGCCACCAGGCCCACAAAGCTGATGATACCCACGAAAGAAACCGCTACCGCCGCTGCCAGCGTACCGATGCCCATCCCCGCCAGCATCACCATCCTCGTATTGACGCCCAAGCTTTTGGCCGTATCGGCCCCGCTCTCCATGGCGTTGTAGTTCCAGCGGTTGAGCATGAAATAGAGCAGGGCGATAAAAAATACCACCGCCAGGATCATAAGCACCCGCCAGCCCGCTGCGCCCAGGTTTCCGAAAGTCCAGAAGACAACGGTGGCGATCTTAGTCTGGTCGGCAAAATACTGGAGCAGAGCGGTCCCCCCCGAGAAGAGTGAGCTCAAAGCGACGCCGGCGAGGATCAGCCCTCCGGGGCCGAGGTCGCGTTTGAACTGCGAAAGAACGATGATCACCAGGGTCGAGAGTGAACCGCAGGCGAAGGCGCAAAGGGTGACAATGTAGGGATTGCTTATGGCAATCGCCGCAGCGGCGGAGTCGGATTGCACAACCCCGCCGCCGAAGACGATGATCCCCAACGCCGCGCCGAAGGCGGCGCCCTGCGAGACGCCCAGCGTCGATGCCGAGGCCAGCGGATTCTGCAGGACACACTGCATCACGGCGCCGGAAACAGAGAGGGCGCCGCCGACGAGGATTGCCGCTGTAACCCTGGTCAACCGGATGTTCCAGATAACCGTTTGGGTCTGCGGGTCTCCTCCGCCGAAAAGGGTCTGGATCACTTCCGGCAGGGGGATCCGCATCGACCCGGCGCTGACAGCATAAAGCGCAACTGCAATCGTGGCGATAACCGCTACCGCGAAGACAATCTGCTTTCGTTTCACATAAGTTGCGTAAGCTTCCAGCTGGGTCATCTGCTGCTCACCGGTCATCAATTAGTCCTCTCCGAAAGTTACTTGCCTGTAGCCCAACCCCGAAGCGTTGAGTTCATTGAGATATTCATCGGCACCGAGGAAAACCTTGAAGATCTCATTGGCTTTTTCTGCAAAATCTATATCCGCAAATTTCTCCGGGAAGAGAATGCTGCCCACATAATAGCTGTTCACCAGGGGAATCTCCACATTGGAATAGTACGAAGTAGAGCTGGGATACTGGTAGACCTTCTTGTTGCGGAAAGCAGCAAGGTGGGTGTAAAAATCGCGGTTCTCCTCGAAATCCTGCTGCACCAGCTTTACCCCACCGCTGTCGAGGAAAATGTAGTCGGGATCCCATTCAATAATCTTCTCTTTGTCGATAAGGACGGCGTCGGCCTCCCCGGTGACACCGGCGGTCATATCTTTGGCATTGATCGCCTCGAAGACAGCATATCGCACATAGACAGACTCGATCCCATGTACGCCCTTGTAGGTAGCCGCCGCCCCCAGGACCGAGGGCTTGTCAGCCTCAGGAATATGAGCCGTCCTTTCTGCCAGATCCTGCAGGCAGCCGTTCATAAAATCGATGACCGCTTCGGCCTTTTCCGGCACACCACAAACATCGGCCAGCAGCCGCAACGCTTCCTCATAATCCTCGCCGAAGAGCGTCCCCATGGGTACGGCAACAACAGGGATCCCTGTCTGTGTCTCGATCTCATCAGCCAGCTCTGCGGTGTAGGAGCAGAGGATCACATCGGGATTCACTTTGATGATCTCTTCGGGATAATAATCGGTGGCGCCCATGGCATCGGTGCCGACGATGGGCACCTTCGACCATAGCTCCTTGTTGGCGTACGCGTAGGCGGTCACCGGATCGATATCGTCGAAAGACATCCCGCCGATACCCACCGCGCGGTCGGCCAGCCCGAGGTAGGTGATCATGCGCGGCGTATTCGCCAGGGGCACGATCGTCTCCACCGTTGCCGGTATCTCCACTTCACGTCCCAGCATATCGGTGATTGTGCGCGTCTCCCCCTCCGGCGCCCCCGCTGGGCCCTCCCCGCAACCGCAAAGAACTGCAGTTGTAAGAACAACAACCAGGATCAAAACCATCAACTTTCTCATCGCTCAGTTCCTTTCGTGTTTTATCTACACTTTTATCGTCCTGGTGTAATCTTCAAAGCAATCCAGACAGACCACATTACCATCCTGATTTCTTGTCCGCGGCTCCATGGCATACTCCCCGCAGTTGCTGCACTTCACCGAAGCGAAAAGGCGAGCTTTTCCGGGNACNGCAAAGTCCACTTCCCTGATCGCGGCAAANTCCTCTTCCGGCAGATCCATGATCCGGTTCATCTGCTCATCGCGATATCGCTCATAGGCAGCTCTTTCCTCAGCGGTAGCACTGCCATCGATAACTTTCCTCTGGAGCGCCCTCCCTTCAGGGCTGCCCTTAAAGATGTCTCCGTTCACCGATATCCGGATCGCTTTGCCGGAATTGCGGCTGCCAAAGGTATAGACGTTCTTACCCGTATCTCTGAAAANAAAATTGCCTTTGCCGGGGGTGCATCCAGTCATGACCATGATTGCATCAACCCCGCANGCGTCGTTTTCTACGACAGCGATGAGCTCCTCGTCAGGAGCCCTCCTCTCTTTCAAAGCCGCCAGGGCGATCTTCGCCACCCGGTACCCAATGGTTAGCCCCATGCAGACATGACCGTGAAATTCAGCAGCGCGCCGCCATTCATCTGTTTCAAAACTCATCTACCCACCTCCTGAACAACATTGCGGTAACCCTTAATCCGCCGGCCCCGCTCTAAACCGACGGCAAAGCCTGTTCACCTGCCCTTCTTTTTGACTGCACCGGTTAAACCTGAAGTAATATTTTTATGAGTACTTGTGCTACCCGGCGAGCAAAAAAATAATACCCCACAGCGCCCGACAAGTGCTACTAATAATTTATTAGTAACACTCTCTATTATTCTACATAGAAACAGCAGTTCCTGCAATAGTTTTATTTTAATATTTTAAAGAATCGGGAGAAGCCCGTTCCTAAGACAAAAGACTGGATAGCCCTCTTTGCAATTAGAACGCCAGGAGCCCNCTGGCGACAATGGTTCACAAAGATGTTGATCCGGGGCCCACGGTCAAAAGGGCCCCGGTTTCTTCTCTGCTCCCCTACCTNGGNGCCTTGCGGCTTTCCACCCCACAGGAAAGGATCGCTCCCGTGCCGGCATCGATCTCGTATTCGTACTCCTTCTCGCCGGCATAAAACTCCAACTCATAAATCCGACGACCCTTCTCGTAGTCCAGCTCTATTTCCAGCCTCGTGGCCTGCGATGCCGCCACCCCGGCATGTTTCAACGCAATCTCCCAGGCCGCCTTCTCGCCGATAAGCTCTCCACTTTCTCGGTCGGCGCAGCCTGCTTGACCTTGTACTCATGAGAGATTACTTTCCCGGTGCAGGCATCGATATCGTATTCATATTTTTTCTCTCCCGCCGAGAACTCCACCTCGTAGATCTGCCGGCCCTTCTCATAATCAAGTTCCACCTCCTGCCACAAAACCTTTGAGTCCGACACCCCGGCATGTTTCAATGCGACCTTCAGGGCCGCATCTTTCCCGATGAGGGCGCTGCCCTGGCCGGCTGTTCCTTTCTCCACGGCGGCGCCGCCGCCTGCTGACTTCTTCGTGTCAGCGCCGCCCTTCACAGCAGCCTTCTGCACGGCCTTCTGCACGGCCTTCTGCTCGAAAGAGATAACCTCCCCTGTATGAGCATCGATCTTGTATTCATATTTCTTTGCTCCTGCAGTGAACTCCACCCCGTAGATCTGCCGGCCCTTCTCCCGATCAGTCTCTACCTTCATACGCGTGGCCGCCGCTTCCTCTACCCCGGCATGCTTCAGCGCGATCTCCCGCGCCCTTTTTCCCCCGATCATGGCCTCACCAACCTCCGTGCGCATCGAGCGGGATTCTTCGGCACGCCCCCCCCCGTTCGAGGCGGCGGCGTGATCCGTTTCCAGTAGCAGAGCTCCCCTTTCAACACTGCCGCCTGCACATCCGCACGCCGCCACCAGACAAAGGATAATCAGCAAACTCAAAAACACTGCTCTTTTCATGATCCCTTGCTCCTTTCATCTATCTTGCCCCCATCTTAGCAGGTGAAGATTAGAATAGAATTAGAGAAATAAAAAAACACCGCCGAAGCGGTGCGATCCAAACATATCCCAGAAATTATCTAGGGGGCCGTAGCGAAGAAAACCGTGAAGACGGTTCCCCACTGGGGTTCGCTCTTGACCTCGATCCGGCCGCCGTGCAGCTCCACAATCTGCTTCACCATGGCCAGCCCTAGGCCCAATCCCTTTCCCATGGCAGAGCTGCGCGATCGCTCCACCCGGTAAAACCGGTTCCAGATCTTCGGGAGCTCCTCTGCGGCGATGCCGATACCGTCATCGGCCACGCTGAGGCGGATCTTCCCCCCATCTTTCTCCAGGGCCACCCTGATCCTCCCTTTCTCCCGGCCGTAGCGGTAGGCATTCCGGATCAGATTTTCCAGCAGACGCGCCATCAGCGCCCCATCAGCCTCCATCCTGATTCCCGGTTCGACCGATTCACTCAGAGTGATCCCCTTCTCGCCGCTACTGCCTTGCTCCCGGCAGACCGTGAGCACCAGCGCGCTAAGATCGATATCCTCGAAGGTGTAGCTTTCCGTGCGCTGCTCCATCCGGGTAAAACTGAGCAGCGAATCAATGAGATGCGAGATGCGATAGCCCTGCTCCTGAATGGCCCCGATAAGCTGGTAAAGCTCTTCCCTCTCGGAGACATTCTCCAGGGCATATTCGCACTGCGCCAAGATCGTACTTACCGGTGTTCTCAGCTCATGCGAGGCATCGGCGGTAAAATGCCGCTGCGCCTCGAAATTGGTCTCCAGGCGGTCGAACATACCGTTGAAGATCTCCGCCAGCCGGTGCAGCTCATCACCGCTGCTGTCTACCCTGATCCGCCTGGAAAGATCGCCGCTNTCCCTGATCCCCTCCGCGGTCCTGCCGATCTCCTTGATCGGCCGCAGCGAACGCCCGGCAATTAGATAGCCGCCGGCGGCGGCGAGAACAATGAGCAGGGGCACCGCAATGAGGGCGGCTCGGTAGATTGCAGCCGTATCGACGGCGCCGCCCCTCTCCAGGACAGCGCCGCGGAGCCAGACGCGCTTTCTTTTAGAGAGCGGAACCAGCCGGTCGTAGATCAGGTAGGGCTCAGCCCCCGCTCTCACGGAGCGGATTACCCCATCCTGAAAAGGCCCTTTCTCCAGCGCCGCCGCAGGGGCGGCGCCGCTGATCCTTTCACCCTCTTCGCTGAAGACAAAGCAAAAGATCCCGTTCTTGTAGGAGACAAAGTCGTCATCGATCTCCAGTTCGCCGTCGTCGTACTCGATCTCTTTCGTATTTTTTTCCACCAGGCCCATCAGTTTACCCCGGAGCTCGTGCACGGAGGTGGAGCTGCTGTAAAAAGCGATAAAGGCAAAGATCACCGCCGAGAGGATGATCATGAAGATGGTGAACCACAGGGTTATTTTGAGCTTGATTGTCAATTTCTTTATTCCCCGTCCCACAGGCGGTAGCCGATGCCGCGTACGGTCTGGATCAGTTTTACCGCATGGCCTTCGTCAATTTTTTTGCGCAGGTAGGCAATATAGACATCGACGACATTAGTCCCGCCCTCGTAATCGTAATTCCAGACATTGTCCTCGATCTTCCGGCGGGAAAGAATCTTCTTCTTGTTGCGCAGCAGATATTCCAGAAGGGCATACTCCTTCGCTGTCAACGCGATCTCTCGGCCGGCGCGCTTCACAATGTGAGTCTCCGCATCCAGCGTCAGATCGGCGATGCTGTAGAGATTGGTCGGGTTTCGGACGGCCGCCCGGGTAACCGCCCTGATTCGGGCGATGAGCTCATCAAAAGAGAAGGGCTTCACCAGATAATCATTGGCACCGCAATCGAGCCCCCTGACCTTATCAGAGATCGTATCTTTCGCCGTCAAAAAGATAACCGGCGTCATATTGCCCTCTTCCCGCAGTCTGCGGACCGCTTCCAGCCCGTCCAGCTCCGGCATCATGATATCGAGGATGGCGGCATCGTAAGAGACCGACCCGAGATAGTCCAGCGCTTCCCGCCCGTTGAAGCAGCGGTCGACGGCGTAACCCTCGGCGCTCAATTTCTTGGCGATAACTTCGTTTAAGGCCGGCTCATCCTCGGCGACGAGTATCCGCATGGACGCTCCCCCCTTCAGCTTATTATAGCAAACGGAACATTAGAAAAGCATTAGAACCTGCTACCCGATCTCTCCGTCATCATTTGCAGGTGCATGCCCAGGGCTCATAAGGTTTCCCCATAAAGCTGGATCTACAAAACCGGTTCCCGGGGATTATACCAGCTGATGAACCGTATCCCTTTTTAGGTTACAGACAAACCCGCGCAGCTATTGCAGGAATGCCCCGGCCGGTTGTAGAAAAAAAAGATAGCAGAGACAGGAAATCACTGAAGAAAAACCCACCGGGTTTCATACTGTCGGGAGGATATATCCATGCATCAAACGATCGAAATAAACCCCCGCTTTGCCGAAGCGCTGCATCTGATGGAGCAGACAGAGCGAAACATCTTCATTACCGGCCGGGCCGGGACCGGGAAGTCCACCCTTCTGGAATATTTCCGCTCCATCACCCGTAAAAACGTGGTGGTGCTCGCCCCCACCGGAGTAGCCGCAGTCAACATATCGGGCCAGACGATCCACTCCTTTTTTGGCTTCAGGCCCGATGTAACCGTCGAAAAAGTCAGAGACAGCGCCAAAAAGAGAGCCTGTACAATCTACCGTAACATCGATGCCATCATTATCGACGAGATCTCCATGGTGCGCGCCGATCTGCTGGACTGTGTCGATCAATTCTTGCAGGTAAACGGCAAAACCCCGGAGACTCCTTTTGGCGGAACTCAGATGATCTTCATCGGTGACCTTTACCAGATCCCGCCTGTCGTTACCGGCCAGGAGCGGCAGATCTTTAAAGAGCATTATGAGAGCGAGTATTTTTTTGACGCCCACGCCTTTCGTGAAATGGAGTTCGCTTTTATAGAGCTGGAGAAGATCTACCGCCAGAGCGATCCCCTTTTTATTAAGCTCCTCAACAAGATACGCAATAAAACCGTCGGCGATGCGGAGCTGGAGGCGATCAACCACCGGGTCGTCCGCGGCGACCTCGAATTACCCGGGGGGGTGATCTATTTAACCACCACCAACGCCATGGCAGAGAAGAAAAACCAGGTCGAACTGAAGAAGCTGCCGGGTAAAATTCACTGCTTCACTGCTGAGAGCAGCGGTGAGATAGGCCGCCAGTACTTTCCCGCCGCGGAGGTGCTGCAGCTCAAAAAAGGAGCCCAGGTAATGCTCCTGAACAACGATACCGGGGGACGCTGGATCAACGGCACCATCGCGACAATCAGCAAGATCAAAAAAGGCAGCCTCGAGGTCAGGATGGCCGAGGGAAAGACAGAGACGGTAAAACCCTTCAAATGGCACATTAACCGCTATTTCTGGGATCCGGAGAAAAAATCTGTAGCCTCGGAAGCAATGGGTACTTTCAGGCAGTATCCCCTAAAGCTCGCCTGGGCGATTACGATCCATAAAAGCCAGGGCAAGACCTTCGATCGGGTCGCAATTGACCTGGGCCGGGGCGCCTTCACCTCCGGGCAGCTCTATGTGGCCCTGTCGCGCTGCCGCAGCCTGGAAGGGATCTATCTGCAAAGAGCGATCCGGGAAAAAGACATCTGGGTTGACTGGCGGGTGATCAGATTCATCACCGGTTATCAGTACCAAATTTCAGAAAAAAAGCTCTCCCTTGACGACAAGATCAACCTGATTGAAGAGGCGGCGAAAGAAAAAGCGCCGCTGGAGATAACCTACCTCAAGTCCAGCGATGAAAAAACAGAGCGCTTGATCAGCCCCAGGTTCGTGGGAGAGATGGAATACAGGGGTAAAACTTTTCTCGGCCTGCGGGCTTACTGCCATAAAAGAAAGGCCCTGCGCACTTTCCGGGTAGATCGGATCCTGAAGATCCATAAAACCGAACCTGCCGGATAGGCACACCAGGGTTAGAAAGGTACTGGGAGATGTTAAGAGGGGAAAGCAAGGTTGATGAATACTGATTTCGACCGTGAGAGGATCGTTCCCCGATGCGCTGCCCTTTGGTGAGCTTATGCCGCTGTTTATATATCCCGCGAGATCTACTGTGGCTCGGTGGCGCAACTGCTGCACCAATACGGACCCTTCACCGCAGGGATGAGCCGGCCCTTGTAAATTTAAAATAGGTCGAACATTTTGCCCCTGCAGCATGGCCCGGGGCAAACGCTTTCGAAGCTTGCTCCCTACTGCCCTCGCCTGCTTGCTTAGCCTAAATAGCCACAAACACCCACTCTCGGTGAATTCGCTACCGGAAGAAGCATCTCTTCGCCGCATGGATGTTTTTCTGCACATTTTTCACAGAGCCACCCCTTCCCGTCAAAGCTGCATTCCGGGCAGATCTTGACCGCAATGCTATTGCAATAATCACACCGGTACTGGGGTGCAGTGTTTCTAGCCAGAATGGTGATCTCTTCTCCGGGGAATGCCCTGGCGGGAGCAAGATCGATTATCTTAAGGGCCAGAACAGTGGACGAACCAAAATCATATACGTGAATAAATCGTTCCCCCGGGCTCAATATACTATGAACGCAGATATCCATATCTTTTTCGTCCCATTCAGAACTTGGTGCAGTGTTATAGTAGTTGCCCCTGATCTTGAAAGCGCTCATATGACCGCAGCATTCCAGCCAGATCTGGCGAAGAAACTGATCTAACTCGTAAAGTTCCGTCTCAAAAGGCATCTCCAAGTAAAGCCAGTACTGCGGATCATCGTATCCCTCCACGGAGAGAATTAAGCCTCCCCCGGCCTGACCACCTTTGGCCGGATCCCCTTTCCCCGGGATCATATTTTTCTTCAGGCAACTTTTGAGATGCCTGCTCATACCTCTTTTAGTATATACCCTGCCGCAGAGTGCACATTTTCCGCTATTCCCCATCATTACCATCTCCTTCTTGAATTATCGGTCGCAACAGCTTCAATTAAATATGGGCAAACATGAAACCAGATTAAAAGATACAGCAGGCAAGAAGCCCGCCAATTACCCGGGAATCCGCCCTTACCGTCAGTAGAGCTGTTCACCGCAGCCCCCGAACCGATCCCATTATATCGGATCAACCATTGACCGGGGGATAAAAACAGTTTTTCAGATCCTCGATGAGAGCTGGAATGATCTGCTCTTGGTAACCGGCCTTCCCGCTCCCGGCAATTGAATCCCTGACGGCTGCAAGGGCCGGATGGATGATCTGTTTCAATTTCCTCACCCTGGCCGCATCGAGCAATTGTAAGGGTTTGGTTCTGGCATAATCATCCGGGCGATAGCGCCATGCCCTGGCCGCACCGGGGTAACGCTGCAACAAGCGCTGGGCCATCTGCAGCCCTTCGGGATCGAAGTCCCCGGAATAGCAGATCCGCGCTCCCCCTTCCGCCAGCTTATCCAGCAACAACAGCGCGGCGAGCCTGAACTGGCCGTGGGTGCAGAGCAGCGGAGGATGCGGGCAGTCATCGAAAGCATCGAGAATTTGCGAGAATACCGCCGGGTTCTCCACCACATAGACAGATTTCACTTCTGCCGCTCCCATCGGGGCGAGAGCAGGCCGGGCAGTTTCAATCTTGACCAC
>JGI24708J26588_10003459_pt1 | contig 11383 bp, 14 predicted proteins | sample BioPla1DNA2_FD_26588 | JGI IMG/M metagenome (IMG submission 26588) | reverse complement strand
AATCTTTGCTAAGAATACTCCATCTCCTGCATATAAAATTTCTGGTTCTCCATAGCTCCACCAAGGAACACTAACTGTGGTCCATTTTTTTGTAGATTTATTAAAGTAAGACATGTAAGGAGTCTTGGCGTAGTATACCGCGATCTGGGCCTGTCCATTATCGTAGACATTAATCTGAGTAGAACTTCCATACTTGCTGTAGCCAAAGTCATCATAATAAAGCCTTCTCCAGCTTAATGTAGGTATAGGCAAGATTAGGCTTCCCCTTCCTCCAAAGGCGGTCCAGATAGCCAGCGTATTATTAAAGTTTCTATCATAGCTCATGATCTTCCCTCCTACACTTTTTCTATGGCAGTAATTCTGCCGCTACTGTCTGTGGTATAGTTATAAGTTCCTGTTGTTCCGTCTGCATAGGTTACTTCAAATTTACTTGCATCTACAAGTAACGTAGATACTTCTTTTAATAGAAGTTCTGAAAAGATATCGTCTAAGGTAATGCTAGTAATCCTTCCACTGCTATCGATTGTATAGCTATAGTTGGCATGGTACTGATGGGTATCTCCCTTTTCCACTTCATAGGTAACATTAATCACACCATCCCCGACACTTAAGCTTTTAACAATGGTATATGAAACACCTAGGTCATAGACTTGGGTTTGCAGATTATCAACGGAACTTCCCACATTTGATATGGAAGTTTCTATTCTATAAAAGGTATCTGAAATGCTAGGTCTATACCTTCCAACCTCAACTCGGATGTTATATCTATAAAACGGATTATATTCTAATGAAATAATTCTAGTTTTTACGTTAATACCTAAAGGCTTAAAAACTATATGGACATTGTCTCCTACAGACAAATTCAAAAGCTTAAAGAATGATATATCATAAGAGGATGCATTCTCCCTCGAATCATGGGACACAGATACATTGGTTACATTCTTGCTATCCATAACCAGCTTGTACTCCATACTTCCTCTATGACTTCTTATATTAATCTTGTATCCGTCATATTCAATTTCTCCACCTAATATGGCAATGTACTGCATGAGGGCTGCTCTTCTTGTTACTTCCTGATTAATTTTCATGGTAGTGCTTTCTGTGTATTCTACTATGCCTGCTGAAAAAGGAGTTCCTTCAAGAAGTAAATTCAAGCCTACCGTTGGATCTCCTGTAAAATCAAAGGTATCTATTTTATACATCTCTTCATTTAATATATAGGATACATGCTCACATAAAACAGCACAGACTGGAAGACTCCCCTGAAGAGATTTATTAATCTGCACGATTTCAAAATATTGATCATTTAGTTTTGCCAGCTGCCTTGTCTTTAAAGCTAGGGCAGACTTGGCAAGTACTGTAAAGGATAAGGTAAACTCTCCTTCTAANGTTTCTCTNAAGGAAGCCGTCATCACTTTTCTAATGGTTTGAATTAATGTTCCACCTGCATATATTTCAATCATTTCTGTCTGCCCTCCTTTCTTACGAACTAGCTACTCCNAGNTTTCTTACTGTTACTGTGTTCTGATTCCATTGAAGCTGNGCGATAATTCTTGTTAATANATTTCCATCTATGGTTAAAGGAATGGTTACATCAAATACAGCACCACCACTTCCTCCTTCAGTTCCACTAACAACGCTATTCATATCTAAGTTAAAGTCTGTAGGGATAGCACCTTCCATGTCTTTTTCCACGCCTCTCATGGCATCGGTAAATCCAACTCCAATCCCTTCACCCATGTTTTCACCAATTCCAGCAAAAACTCTAGATGGAGAGCGGATACCTAAAACCCCTTTAACGCTACTAACTATCCCACCGACAAAATTGCTTACCTTATTCTTTATCCAAGAAATCATAGAAGCAATTCCGTCCCAAAGGCCTCGGACGATATTCTTACCTATCTCTACAATAGAATAGGCTGCCTTTCCTAAACCGGTTATCAAGGCTGCTATAATCTGAGGAAGCTGAGAGACCAATTGAGGAATTGCCTGAATTAATCCTGCTGCCAATTGAATAATCAGCTTCATACCCATTTCCACAATCCTTGGTAAATTGTTCGTCACAAAGTTGATAATAGAATTTATAATCTGTGGTAGTGCTTCTATTAACGTCGGCAAAGCATTTAATATTCCAGTTGCCAGCCCTTCAACAATCTTAAAAGCTGCATCTAGTACAAGATTTAAGTTGTTTACTAAGGTTGTNGCAATGAGNATCACTGCTTCTACCATAGCTGGAATCAATTCTGGCAAAGCCAATCCAAGGCCTTCAACTAAAGCAGTTACCAACTGAACAGCCGCATCTATCAATAGCGGTAAATTCTCTATGAGAGCACCAACTATCGTCATTACAGCATCCACTGCAGCTGGAATAAGTTCAGGAAGCAAACTAAGTAGTGTTTCTAAAACCTGCCCAAACAGCTCTGTTACCGTACTTAGAAGTACAGGAAGCAAATCACCGATGGCATGGAGTATTGCATCCATTGCAGTTGGCAGTGCAGTTACTACATTTTCCAAGATTGGCACGATATTTATAACCACAGCTTGAAAAGCATCCACAAGATTTTGTGTTAGATTCGTCATATCTGCATTTGCGTTACCTAACCCCGCTGTGAAGGATCCAAGGGCAGCTTGAAGAAGCCCTATAGAGCCTGTCACTGTTTGAGTTGATTCTCTGGCAAAGTTTCCTGCATACTGCTCTGTGTTTTCAAAGAACATCTGCATGGCAACTTCTGCCTTTTCTGCATTCGTTGCAGATGCCCAGGTAAAAGCAAGACCCTTAGCAAGGGCATAAGCTTCAATGTTTGTGGCATTCATTGCTACACCAAGGTTATCCATCATGGTGAAGTTTCCCTTAGCAGCACCGGCAACAGAGTCAAGTGCAACTTGCATATCAATACCCATAACGGATGCCATGTCTGCAGCCCTTTGCATAGCCTTTTCAGTCAACTCAAGACTTTTACGCTGATCAACACCTGACCCTTGAAATAATGCACCCATCTTGTTAGCAGTAGCTAGATACTGACTTTGGGATACTCCCAAATTTTTATATGCTTCCTCCCCAGTTTTCTGAATTGAAGCTGCATACTCTCCAAATACCGCTTCTGATCCACCAAGGTTCTGTTCTAGTTCCCCAAACTGCTGAACTATCTCCTTACCAAGTTTTATGGTTGCAGCCCCTGCTGCTACAGCAACAGAACCCATGGCAGCTCCGATACCTTTAAGGATTCCACCAAACTTCTCAAATCTACCACCTGCTTTATCTGCAGATTCACCTGACTCTTCTAGGGTTTCACCCAAGTTTTCCGCATCCGCAGTGGATTCTTCTAATTCTCTCTCCATCCTATTCAAATCTGCATTAGCATTATTTAGCTGTACTTGCCATGCTTTCGTTCTTTTATCATTCTCCCCAAAGGATTCAGCGGCATTTCTAAGGGCAGATTCTAACATACTGATTTTTTCTTTTTGAGCATCAATCTCTTTATTAAGTACTTCATTTCTTGCTGTCACTGCCTGTAGGGATTTATCCTGCTTGTCAAATTGAGATGTCACTAGATTCATTTCTGAACCAAGCACCTTAAAGTTCTGATTAATTTCACGAAGAGCATTTTTAAACTCTCGCTCTCCTTCTATCCCTATTCTCAAACCAAAGTTATCTGCCATCATAGCTCACCTCCTTCAGGGCATGAAAAAAGACACCTCTCTTTGAAGTGCCTTAAAAAAACAATATTAAATTCTTAGCTTGGCCTATTTTTATCAATAATTTATTATTCATCATCTTAAATAATAGGCCATATCTTATTGTCAAACCATTCAGTAGACTTACCAGCCAGCCTCCACAAGGCTTTCGCTTCTTTACGTTTCAAACCTGAAAGTTCTCCATCTCTAATCATATAAATAATATCAATAATCCTAATACAAAATATATCATCTATCCCACTATTAAGTTTTTCATCAATAATTGGCTGCAAATCCATTTCATCAGTTCCAAAATACGTTATAGATTTTGTCTTTGCCATGGCCAAAGAGCAAACTTCACCTTTATTCTTTCTAGGTTTATTGGGATTAATCATAACACTTGCTAAACTAGCATAGGTTGAATTATAGAGAACCTTTTCAATATCACCTAGTTGTTCTTCGTCAATTAATTCTAATATATCGCTTTCAATTAACGAATCAACTTGCTCTTTGGCACATGCAGGTGACATTATTTCATCATATACTGTTTTATGCATATATATCTTATCGGCTATCATAGGAAAAAGGATCTCTAAAAACCTATACTTCGGACTACCACCTATCTTGATGCAAATATCTGCGTCAATAATTATATTTTTAAATTTCATAACCTTATTCCTCCATGATAGCATCTAGCTCTTCATCAGTTGGAGGTATATAAGGTTCCTCATCTTTAATACCCATTTCTTCCATGTTAAGTTGAGCAAAGCTTAAAAGATATTCTAATTTTTCTCTTGTGATTTTTTTACTTTCATATAATTCCATTGCTTTGTCAACTAGGCTATTTAAACCAATCTTATTATCTCGAGTTGGAAGCGATAGCCCCAACCTATTTCTCCATATGTCTATCTGTTCATTTGATAGTTCCATAAATTCAGCATACTGCTTTTTATTAATTAACTTAACTTCATATAATCGCTTAACCATCGTTTTATAAGGAACAACAAATAAATTGGATAACTTCAAAATACCCTTGATACAGATTTTAGTTTTTTCTACCCCATAGGTTCTCATTTCCTGTAAAAGTAATTCTTCATTAATCAAAAATTCAGCAGCAAATCGGTTAGCTCTTAATTCTATTTCCGATATACTAACATCATTATTTAGCTCTTCAAAATCTTTCTTCAGAATTATATCTCCATAATTTTCAAACCATAAATGATATAGTTCATGAGCAGCAGCGAATACCTGTTTATCATAAGGTATTGCAGTGTTTATCCAAACAAAGGATATTCCCTTTATCTTTTCGGAAAAACCCCATACATCTTCATCTTCAATTGGATAATATAGAACCTTATTCTGTAATTCCAGTATATTAAATATCTGTCCGCCAATTACATCATTTAACTTGGAATACTCAACCAACTTCTGTCGGGCTAACCCTTTAATTTCATCAATAGTTTTATTGTCTAATTTCATATTCCCCACCTGAATATTCCTCTAATAATATTATCTCATCAATTATGGTCTTCAATAATTCTATTTTCTCTTTTGTTCTCTCATTTTCCACACGACCCATGAAAGAGAAATTATGAGATATTGGATCTTGTTTCACATCTAATAATTTCTCAACCGAAACTTCTAGCACAGAAGCAATTTGAGAAATCTCAAAAACATTAATTGCTTTAGCTCCCATGATAATTTTACTCATTACTTGTTTTGAAATATTTAATCTATCCGCGAGATACTGTTGAGTTTTATTTTTTTCCTGTAAAATTGCCTGTATATTATTTCCGACTTGTTGGAACATATTTTCATTCATAATGGTTCCTCCCATTTCTAATTACTTAAATATCTTCTACTATAATAATATGCTTTTATTTAATAATTGTCAACATTTTGTTGACTTTATTAGTTATATAATAAGATATTATTGACTCATGACATGCCTTTTATAATTAAAGTCATAAAACATATTTTAGTTTATGCAATTTGAGAGGAAAATAACTAATAACTTTTTTATAAGGCTTATCTATTATGCCTACAACTTCTATAAAGTTCAACATAATTTATAACCTTATTGTCTCTTTTATATATTATAATGTTTTTATATCCCAACAGGAATCACATCATCAATAAACACCTCTTTATAAGGTTTTGCTAATCCATGATACTGCTTATGACATTCCCAAAGATCTAGAAGATACCCTAGTGGCATAAGCCACACCTCTTCTTCCCTCCGATTTAGGTGTGCAGCTCCATAATAAATCAGTCGGATAAACAACTCTTCATCGCTTATCCGACTTCCACGTTTTTTGAGGGTTCACTCTCAATATGTCTTTTCGTTCCCTTCATCATGCTGGCCATAATTGCATTCTTATAATCCGCCAGCTCAAAAGGAGTAGTAAGAAGCTCCACATCTTCTTCCCTTAAGAGTTCCTTCTTATCATCCTTATTTCTCAGGTTATGAATCAAAATAGACTGATTGGCAAGAAGGGTTATAAGCCACACTACTTCATCTAAGGCCATTTCAAAATCTTTAGTATTCATAAGCTTCGTACCTAGATTTTCAAGCCCACCATAGCGCTTTGCAATTTCCTTTGTCGCTTTGGTGGTAAGTATTAGTTTAAAATCCTCGCCGCCAATTTTAATCATCGTGCTTCTTTCATCAGAAGCTGTATCTATATCTAACGCTTTATTTTCTTTTATCTTGCTCATCCATTAACCCCTCCATTAAGATACGATAACCGCTGCTACTTCAGTGGTAACATCATCAGCTCCAATTAAACTTAGAACACAATAATAATAGTAACTTCCTGAAGTAAGATCTGTTGGAATATCTAAACTAGCAGAGGTTTCTCCATTAATTGGTGTTCCACCTTCTGCTGTAGCTGTGCTGTTTTCATACCACTGATAGGTAATTGGATTACTTGTATTACCGCTAGCTACTACAGACAAGCTTCCAGTAATACTTCCTTCTGTTACATTTGTTGTAGCCACAGGTTGAGTGGTAATTGTAATAGTCGGAGTTACCTCAGTAAAATCCGGTTCATAAACTGATTTAAACCAGTTTATGATTACTTCACTGGATACTCCATTGTCCCCTTCAGTTACTTCTGCCTTCCAAGGATGCTTGTTTTCCCCATCCAGCTTATTTCTTCTAAATACAGTTCCTTCTATGGTAGGACTACTAAAGGTAATGGAATCCCCCTTTGTAGCAAGACTAGTTGTTGGAATGCTAAAGATAACACGGTAAAGCCAAAAGTATCGGTACTTTCCATTAGACTTCTTTGCACGAAATCCAACTGCTACAGGACTGCCCCCATCTTCACTTCTTGATACCACTACGTTATTACTGTCTATCTTACATCCTGTTAAATCCTGCGCTACCGTTGCTCCTATATCATCTATTCCAAGGGTAAGTGCTCCACTTCCAAACTCCTTCACAACTTCTGATGCTCCATCGTCTGCATACAGAATGGCTTCAATTAATTCCACACTTAATTCTGCAGTCATAGCCTTTGCCAAAACCCTAGGAGTTCCATAGGTTTCATTACCATTTTCATCTTCTGTAATCTTGGCATAGTACAGACTATCTAATCCTATGGTTGCCATAGTTTATCGCTCCTCTCTTTTAAATGTTAGACCTCATACTCCTTTGCCACATCAATAGCAAAGTGATGATAACTTGTATCTTCTTCAAATCCAATATATCTTCTATCTGTAATAGTAAAGTCTGCTTGAAGCAAAAGACTTACTATCTGATTTTTTCTTGCCATGTAATTATGCTTGGTAAAAAGTGATATCCTTGCTTCCTGCGTTTCTACTTGAGGCAGATTATCTGCATAAAAGTTAAANACATCACTCATTGGCGTTATAACAAGATACTCATCAGGAGCCTTTTTACTAAAGGTCCCAGTTTCAATTGGGATGTTTATTTTCTCTAGAGTTTCTGATATCTCTTTTAAGATACTGTTATACATGCAATCTGCCTCCTTCCTAATTACAGTTTATTAATCTCTTCATCCAATTTCTTTTTCATGGCTTCTATGCAAGCATTTCTACTCGCAGTCTTTGCAGGTTTTAAAAATGGCTTTGGTGGTTGACCGGATTTTCCGTATTCTAGAATATTGGCAATCTTAGCATTGGACTCCCCATCTTTTCTAGGTTCATCAAATCCTACCTTCACATCATAATTACCGTTTCTATCAACTCCAGCAGGGGTTACCCCTAAGGCATCTATAAGTTCTCCGGTGGACCTAGAATCATATTTAGTCTCTTTACCAATCACAGCTTGAAGATTAGATTTCACCTTTGCTGCTACAACTTCTCCCCCTTCTTTTAAAACCTTAGGGATGATTTCATCGGTTTTATCAGCCAAGGTTGATACCTTAATTAAAAAATGGTCAGGCATTTTAAAGGATGCTCTTGCCAAATTGCCACCCCCTTAGGCTTTNGATGCTTCCATCTTTTCAGCCGCTACTTCTATATACATTCCTCTTACATGCTCAACACTAATAATNTCATATCTTCCAGTATCGCAAGTAATCNCCATTCCCGGTGTAATTTCAATTCCCGGTATTTTTCTAAATGTAAATAGGGCATTGGCTGAAGTAAAGGCTGCCATGTTGGCCCATTTTTTAGATCCATGTCTTTCTTCCTTGTAAGCTCTAGTGCTAGCCATAACTTTATCAGTTTCATTAGTAAAACCTTCACTATCCTTTTCTGATACTCTATCGATAATATCTATAAAGGTATTCATCTTTCCAAAGCTCATTAGTATCACCTGACTCTATTAAATCATCATACATTTTCCTCTTTTTTGAACTTCTCTTTCTATTTTTAAGCCTTCCTTTTTTATAGCAACGCTTCTGCCTTCTAAGATACTTTTTCTTATCTTTCTTCATGGCTTACCTCCTTAGACCTTCCACTCCTTCCCCATACGAAGAAGAAGATGTACAGTATCCCATACCTGTTTTGAAGCTCCAACATTATCACCAAAGTAGCCACCGGTAGAGCCATCTCTACTTTCATAAAAATGAGAGGCTAGCATAATAATTCCCTGCTCTGTAGCCGGTGACATTGGATATTCACTGTAATAGCCCACGGATAAATGTTGAAAGCTCTCTGCATAAGAAATGGCTGCCGCTATATAGTCTTCTATGAGGGTATTATCTTCATCATGGCTTAAGATGAGATTGGCTTTAACTTTATCAAGTAAAGTGCTCATATTACTCACTTCTCATTAACCCTGAAGTTCTTAGTTTAGAAAGCAAGGCATTAAAATCTGCTACAAGTCCTTCTATATCTGCAGCAACACTGTCTGCCTGATAAGCTGCCGGAGTAACCTCTACATCATCAAAGGTAAGCTTTCCTTCTTTTGTAATACTCAGTTCACCGCCAATTACCGTTCTATCTCCACCCTGTTCAATGTAATTCTTTGTGTTATATGACATGGTTTTAACCTCCCTAATTAAAGTAAGATAGGCAGCCATTATGACTGCCTAAACTTTCATTATGCCTTTTGTTGAAGAGCCTTCACTGCTTCTGGAAGAATTAACTTTCCATCTAGTCTTTGAGAAGCCAAGAACCCTACTTGGCCATTAGCTGCATAAAGCTCGTTTAGTCTCTTAAAGGTCCTGCCTTGTCTATCGGCAATCCAATAGTAACTAAAGTCACCAAATAAAACGGTCTTTGCTCCTGATCCTGCTGTTGGCATAAATTGCGATGTGATTACTGGGCGATGTAGAATAGTATCTGGTGTTCCAACGGTTACTGATGGTTGCCATAAATATTGACCTTGGCCATCCTTCAGCTTCCTAATGGCTTTAATAGTTCCATCGTTAATTACAAAGGAAGCATTTTTTCTATATGGTGCTTTAAGGCTATGGTATAAATCAATTACCTCATCCATCGTAATAGCTGTTGGACTTGCAGCAGTAACACCAATTTCTGCTCCACCGGTAGTATTTAAAAGTCCTGTTGGTTTACTGCTACCGTTTCCTAAAAGGAATGCTTCTTCTTCAGCTACTCCAATTCTTCTAGCAAACTCAGCTGCAATAGTATCTGGTGTTCCAACGGTTACTGATGGTTGCCATAAATATTGACCTTGGCCATCCTTCAGCTTCCTAATGGCTTTAATAGTTCCATCATTAATTACAAAGGAAGCATTTTTTCTATATGGTGCCTTAAGGCTATGGTATAGATCAATTACCTCATCCATCGTAATAGCTGTTGGGCTTGCAGCAGTAACACCAATTTCTGCTCCACCGGTTGTATTTAAAAGTCCTGTTGGTTTACTGCTACCGTTTCCTAAAAGGAATGCTTCTTCTTCAGCTACTCCAATTCTTCTAGCAAACTCAGCTGCAATATATCTTTCCAAATTAAAAAAGGCATCATTTAATAGTTCATCNGATACNTTTAAAATGGTTCCNACTTTATATGCNGATAGTGTTACTTGAGTAAATGTTTCATCGCTTTCAGTAAATGCACTTTCCTCATCCATCCAGGTTGCACTTCCATGGCTTGCAACTACTGGAATTTTTCTATCTCCATAGCTTGTGTTGATCACATTACAAATCTTTCTTAAAACATTAACCTCTTCTAGAGCCTGAATCAATTGCTGTTCATACTCATCAGGAACTAAGTATCCACCCTCTGTATCCTCTCCAATGTGTAGGGCATTTTCAACAGAAGGATTTACTCTGTTTCTCATGGCTCCCCAGAAGGCCTTTTTATACTCATCGGAAGCTCTACCTTTCTTTGCTTCAGCTTGTTTTTCTGGACGAGTAGTTAAAGGTTTTGAAATAGCTGCAGATAATTCTCTATCTAGCATTTCTTGTCTTTCTAGCCTTTCTACTTCTTTTCCAAGGTCAATTACTTCTTGTTCCATCTTTTCATATACTGCGTTATCTTCCGGTGAAATAAGGCCATTTTCTTGGCGATGTTCATCTAAAAATTTCTTAGCCTGCTCCCACACTGTTGCTCTTTTTTCTCTTAATTCTTGAATTCTACTCATACTTATTACCTCCAATTTTTTATTAGTTCCAGTCTTCTTTGAAGCTGGTTTACTGGTATTTGGTTTTCTGTTACTTGTTTTTGGTGTGTTTCTTTCCCCAAATTAGCCACAGCCTGTTGCCTTTTATTTCTGATATTTGGAAGCTTGTGAAGCAGGGTATTGGTAACCGTAAGCTTATCAAAGATAAAGCCTCCACTTTCATCCTCTACCTTCTCTTCCTCGTAAAGAATTTTGTCTGCAAACTTAAGCTCAATAGCCTTATGTGCACTCATCCAGGTTTCTGCATCCATCATATGGGCAATCTTTGCTCTTGAAAGACCCGTCTTTGATTGGTAAGCATTGATGATACTTTCCTTTACTTCACTTAAAAGATTAATTCCAACCTGAAGATCTGCTACCTCACCAGCTACTAACATGGCTGGGTTATGGATCATGATCACAGATAAAGGAGATACACACACCTCATCACCTGCCATGGCAATAACTGAAGCAGCACTAGCTGCTAACCCATCTACATGAACACTTACCTTTCCTGGATACTCCTTTAGCATGTTATAAATCTGAGCTGCAGCAAAACAGTCTCCACCTGGCGAATGAATCTTTACGATAATGTCATCAGAAAGGCCATTACCATATAGATCAGATTTAAATTGTTTTGGAGTAATGTCATCATCAAACCAGGAGTCTTCT
>JGI24708J26588_10003452_pt1 | contig 11402 bp, 5 predicted proteins | sample BioPla1DNA2_FD_26588 | JGI IMG/M metagenome (IMG submission 26588) | reverse complement strand
TTTAATTAGAGAAAATATTGAAATACAACTTATTACTATAATTATATTAACTTATTCTTTACTTACTTTGTTAGTTCCTTTTATCTTGAATAATAAAAAAGAATTTATGTATTCTTTTTTTTCATTATTAAGTTTTATTTGTTTATTATCATTTATATTTATAAAAAACCAATATGTTATTATTCCAATGATTTTATTACCATTTTTTATTGAAATATTAAGTAATATTATTTATGAAATAAACAACAAATTTATTGATAATATAAAATCTAATGAAAATAGGGCAACTATTTTATCAATAATTAATATGGGTAATAATATTTTAGAAGTAGTATTTTTATTATTTGCTTCTTTCTTTATTTTCGATAATCTAAATTATTTATTTTTGTTTGCTTGTATATTATTATTACTAAATTCATTTATAGGAAAAAGATTTATAAACCAAACAAAAAAGATTCGAAATTGAATATAAATCAATTTTGAATCTTTTTTTATTCAGTCCATTCAGGAGAGTATGAATATCCTGCAATTGTACATTTTGTTTCTGATGTAGTAACACCATCATTATACCAACCACAGACTTTTACAGTACCCCATAAATCTCCAGGCCATCCTGCATAATAACCATTATATCCAACAATATCTGCTAAATAATAATCATCATTGTATACAGAAGCACCAAAGTAACCACTTGAGCCAATTACCCATGAATAATCAAATAAACATGTTCCATAGGCTGTAATATTATTCCAATTATCATATAATGATATATCTTTTGTATCACCAAAACATGAACCAGCACCAACACTCCAGTTAACTTGTAATGTCCCATCTTCTAAGATGGTTGCTGAAACTCCATTAAATGTATTGTCTTCTTTTTGATGATCATAAATACTTACTAATTCTTTTTTACCAGCTCTAGAAACATTAGCTGTAGTTTTAAATCTAGGATCCATCCAATCTTCATAAGCAGCATAAGGCCAAGTACCATATACATATGTTATTTGTTCAATATCATCTGGTTTTACAACAGGTCCTGGTAATTCTGTAGAGATATCTTCAAGAGTATCCAATAATAACTTACTAACTCTTCCAGGAAGATTTAATCTACTCTTTGCTGCAGTGTAGTAAGTTTGTTGATCTTTTACACCTTTATCATATCCAAGCCATACAGCATTTGTGTATTCCGATGTACTTGATAGCATCCATTTGTCTTTAGCTGCACCTTTAGGAATACCATACACTAAACCATCACTTCCCCAGTCAGTTGTTCCAGTTTTTGCATAAACTGGATAGTTTCTTTTTAAAATTTGCATGTAGTTAAAGTAAGGACCTTCAACTGCATATTGTAATAATTGAGTAACTAAATAAGCTGAGCCAGGGCTAATAATTTTTCTGTTTTGTTCTGTTGGAAAGTATTCATCACCATTTTGTAAGACAAGCTTAGTAATTGTATGAGGTTTATTATATATACCACCATTAAGCATTGTAGCTTGTGCTCCAGCCATTTCTAATACTGTTGTTTCAAATAAAGTACCACCAATCGCAAATGATAAGTGGAAATTATCATTTGTAACTTTTGTAAATCCAATAGATCTCATATATGAAACAACTGCTTCTTGACCAATTTCTTCAACAACTTCCTGTAATACCAAAATTGCAGGAATATTTAATGATTGAGCAAATGCTTGTTGAATTGTTACATCTCCTCTGTATTGTCTGTCAAAGTTTCTAATAACTCTACTTTCCATAGGATAAGTAATAGGTCTATCAGTAAGAACCATTTGATCAGTATAACCTAAATATTCAAATCCTAATGCATAAGATAAAAATCCTTTTACTGCTGAACCAGGTTGTTTAAATTGTGAGGTAGCTCTATTAAGTAATCTTGCACCATCATAGTTTCTTCCTCCACCAATTCCCAATATTTCGCCAGTTTTATTATTAATTGTAATTAAAGCAACTTGCATTAAATCATCAGGGAAAGGAATTTCTGCGCTACCATCTTGAATAGAGTCAATTGTAGCTTGTACATCTCTATTCATACTAGTATATATAGTCATACCAGTAACAAATGGGTCTTTTCCAGTCATTGCTTGAGCTTCATTAATAACAACATCAATATAACTTCTATATGTATTATCAGAAGGGTCTGAAATAGTTACATTTTCACCAATTAATTGATCTTCTATTTTAATAGACTTTGCAAGATCAGCTTCATCTTTAGTAATATATCCATGATATACCATCATATCTAATACAGTATTTCTTCTGCTAGTAGCTAAATCTAAATAATTGTATGGATTATAAGCATTAGGTCTATTAACAATTCCTGCAAGCATTGCCTGTTCAGAAAGACTTAATTGACTTACTTCCTTACCGAAATAATACATAGATGCTTTTTGAACACCTCTTATATTACCTCCAAAATTTATTTTGTTAAGATATAATTCAAGAATTGTCTTTTTATCCAATTGTTTATCTAGTTGAATTGCTAAATAGATTTCTTGAACTTTTCTATCTATCTTTTTTTCTGCAAGTGTAGAACTATCACCAGAATCAACTTGGAAATATGTGTTTTTTACTAATTGCATTGTAAAAGTACTTCCTCCTTGACCAAAGCTCATTGTTTTTAAATTTTCTAAGGCAGCTTTAGCAAATCTAGGAATGTCAAATCCAAAATGTTGAAAATATCTAGAATCTTCTATAGATAAAAAAGCATCAATTAAACCTTCGGGACATGATTCATATGTAATATTTTCTCTTAAATAAGTTCCAATCTCTATAATTAGTTCGCCATTACCATCATAAATTTTTGTAGATTCATTGCTTACAAAATCATATAGGTCTAACTCAGGAGCTTCATCTATCATTCTTTTTCCAATTGTTATTCCAAATATTCCAACAATTAGTCCTGCAATAATTATTAAAACAACTAATGCAGCAGATACATTAATTAATCCTTTTAAAAGAGATCTTTTTTTCTTCTTAACAGGAAGATTTAATGGTTTTGGATCTTCTTCTTTAACAATATTAAATATTTTTGTTTCATCATCATTTTTATTTGTATTGTTTTTATTATTCATTTCATTCATTTCTTTCACCACATAATTTATATTTAGTACAATTAAATATTATACAACATAAAGCTTAATACTGCTTAATTATATCAATTATTATCCATAAATTAAAATAAACTATTAATATGTTACAATAAAAAAGAGGTAAAAATGTCAATACATTTACATGTAAGAAGTTCGTATACATTATTAAATAGTACCATTTCTATAAACAAGCTTGTAAGAAAAAGTAAAGAGCTTGGTTTTACTCATGTAGCTCTATGTGATAAAAATATAATGCATGGTGCAATGGAATTTAAAAATGAATGTATTAAATATGATATAACACCAATCTATGGACTAGAATTTGATGTAAATATTAATGATTCATTATATCCTTTTATATTATTAGCAAAAAATAATCATGGTTTTTTAGATTTAATAAAATTAAGTACTTATCTTTCTAGTGAAAATAATTATATTGAGTTAGATCAATTATCCTCTTATAAAAATAATTGTTTTTTGATTATATATGGAGAAGGAGGGTACTTTGAAAGTGCTCTTATATCTGAAAATATAAATGAAATTAATGAAAAATTAATATTTTTAAAAAGTAAACTTAATGATTTTGATGTTGCAATTTCTTATAATGAAACTTCTTTTTGGAAAATAAAAAATACTTTATTAAAAAATATATGTAATGGTTTAAATATTAGAACTGTTGCACTTAATAAAATTTATTATCTTAATTCAGATGATGATTATGCTTTAAAGATATTACATGGAATAGATCAACAAAAAACAATTAGAGATAAAACATTAACACTATTAAAGGGTAGGTATTTAAGAAGTAAGCAAGAAATGAAGCTAATTTATGAAGAAGAAGATTTAAATAGAACAATTGAAATAGCAAATGAATGTAATGTAGATTTAAATATTAAAAAAACATCTTTACCAAAATTTAAAACACCTAATGATGTGCCTAGTAAAATATTTTTAATAGAATTGTGTAAACTTGGATTAAGTAAAAGATTTAATAAAAAACAAGTACCTTTAGAATATCAAAATAGATTGAAATATGAATTAGATGTAATTACATCGATGAATTTTGAAGATTACTTTTTAATTGTTTGGGATTTTATTCTTTTTGCAAGAAGACATATGATATATGTTGGACCAGGAAGAGGAAGTGCTGCTGGATCTTTAGTTTCATATTGTTTAGGGATAACCCATGTAGATCCAATAAAATATAATTTGCTTTTTGAAAGATTTTTGAATCCTGAAAGAATTTCAATGCCTGATATTGATATTGATTTTCCTGATAATAAAAGAGATGAAGTTATTAATTATGTTTATGAAACTTATGGGGAAAATCATATAGCACATATTATAACTTTTGGTACTTTAAAAGCTAAACAAGTTATTAGAGATGTAGGAAGAGTTTTAGATATTCCTTTAAGGGAAGTTGATGCTATATCTAAAAGTATTCCTAATATTCCAAATATATCTTTAAAAAAAGCTTATAATCAAAATCCTAGATTAAAACAATTGATAAATTCAAATCCAAATTATATTGAATTATTTAAAATAGCACTTAAATTAGAAGGTATTCCTAGACATACAAGCACACACGCTGCTGGTATTGTAATGTCAAGTTTGGAATTAAATGAAGTTATCCCAACTATTAAATTAGGACCAGGCATGGCTAGTACTCAATATACAATGGAATATTTAGAAGATTTAGGACTTATTAAAATGGATTTTTTAGGATTAAGAAATTTAACAATAATAGATGAAATCTCACAGATGATAAAAAAAGATAATCCATATTTTGATATTATGAAAATTCCTTTAGATGATATTAAAACATTTGAGTTATTAAAAGATGTAGATACAGTTGGAGTATTTCAATTAGAATCTGAAGGAATGAAGAGTTTATTAAGAAAAATGAAACCAGAAAAATTTGAAGAAATTGTAGCTACAATTGCTTTATTTAGACCTGGTCCAATGGAAAATATACCTTTATATTTAGAAAGAAAAAATAATAAAAACAAAATTGAATATCCTCATCCTTTACTAGAACCAATATTAAAAGAAACATATGGAATAATGATATATCAAGAACAAATAATGCAGACAACACAAATAATGGCAGGTTTTTCATTATCAAAAGCTGATATTTTAAGAAAAGCTATGTCAAAGAAAAATCCTGATGAATTAAGCAAATTAAAAGATGACTTTATTAAAGGTTGTTTAAATAATGGTCATAGTGAACAGCTTGCTAATGATTTGTTTAATTTAATTTTTAAATTTGCGGGATATGGATTTAACAAGGCTCACTCTGTTGCTTATGGTTTACTTGCTTATCAATTAGCATATTTAAAAGCAAATTATACTATTGAGTTTTTAGTTGCATTATTAAATTCTGTTATTTCTGATGCTAATAAAACTTCTCAATATGTAGATCAATGTAGAAAAAAAGATATAAAAATATTATATCCAGATGTAAATATTAGTGGTTTTGAATTTGAAATAGAAAATAATAATATTAGATTTCCATTATTAGGAATAAAAAATGTAGGTAGTAATGCTGTAGCTCAAATTATTGCAAGTAGAAAACAAGGAAAGTTTACAGATTATTATGATTTTGTAGCTAGAATGATTGGTCAAAAAGTTAATAGAAAAACAATTGAGTCATTAATAAATGCTGGAGCTTTAGACAATTTTTCTACAAATAGAAAATCGATGCTACTTTCACTTGATGAAGCTATATTATACAGTGATCTTGTAAGAGTTGAAATTAATGGTGAAGTTTCTATTAATTTAGAACTTGTTTCAAAACCATTAATGATAATTTCAAAAGAAGATGAATTAGAAAGAAGTGAAAGAGAAAGAAGTGTATTAGGCTTTTATTTAGGGAATCATCCTATAATGATGATTAAAGATAGATATAATATTAAATTAGATTCTTTAATTAATCTAAAGAGAAAAAAAGGATATATAAATGGTTTTGCTTTAATTAAAAGGGTAAAACAAATAAGAACAAGAAAAGGTGATCCAATGGCATTTGCGACAGTTTTTGATGAAACTTCAGAATTAGAACTTGTAATTATGCCAAATACCTTTTACAAATATTCAAAATTATTAAATAAAGGAAATTATATATTTTTTGATGGTAAAATTGATAGAGAAGACTCTTGTATTGTAAATTATATTAGAGTGTTAGAAAGGAATTGACATGGCAAAATTATTAATAGTAGATGATGAATTAAAAATAAGAGAAGTTGTAAAAGAATATGCTTTAATTAATGAACATACTATCGATGAAGCTGATGATGGTATTAAAGCATTAGAAATGATTAATTCTAATAATTATGACTGTATAATTCTTGATATTATGTTACCTAAATTAGATGGATTTAGTGTGCTTAAAGAGATAAGAAAAAATTATGATACACCAGTAATTATATTAAGTGCAAGACAAGAAGAATATGATAAATTACATGGTTTTGATATTGGTGTTGATGATTATGTGGCAAAACCATTTTCACCAAAGGAATTAATGGCAAGAGTTAAGGTTGTTTTAGATAGAAAAAAAATAAATAAAAATAAGACATATAAATTTGATGGTTTAATTATAGATACAAGTGGAAGAACTGTTTCTATTGATGGAGTTAAAGCTAATCTAACACCTAAAGAGATAGACTTATTAATTTATATGGTTAGAAATAAAAATATTGCATTATCAAGAGAAAAAATACTTTCAGAAGTTTGGAATTATGATTATTTTGGTGATGATAGAACAGTTGATACACATATAAAAATGCTTAGACATAATCTAGGTAGATACAGAAGTTTTATTGTTACAGTAAGAGGGATGGGCTATAAATTTGAAATTGAATCTTAAAGGTATAAATTTCAATGTTTGGTTATACTTTTTCCTATTTTCAATAGGAATTGTTTTTTTAATTGGAATATTACAATTAACACTTATTAGACCTTACTATAGAAATTCTAAGATAGCTACAGTAAGTGAAATAGCTGATTCAATTCAAGAAACTTTAATACAAAAACCAGTAACTACTCAAAGTGCTTTAAATAAGGTTTTTCAATTAAATGTAGATAATAATGTATGTTCCATTGTTTTTAATGACAAAGGAAAATTAATATATACTGCTGATAGTTTAGGAGAAAGTTGCATATTTTCCCAAAAAATTAAAGTTGGTGAAGATAGTTTTATACCAAATAAGTCTGGTTTATACTTAAAAGATAAATTAATTGAAAATGACGATTCTTATAGTTTAACTATTGTAAATAAAAAAAGTAATCAAGAAATGATTGTTTATGGAAAAGTAATAAGATCAAATTTCAGTAATTATTATTTATTTGTAAATAGTCCGTTGGAACCAGTGGATTCTATAATTAAATTTTTCCAAGAACAATATTTTCTTTATACACTTATAGTTATGATACTTTCATTAATTGTTTCATTTTTAATATCTAATAGATTATCAAAACCTATTATTGATATGAATAAATCCGCAAAAAAACTAGCTACTGGTGATTATGATGTTCATTTTAATGAATCATATTTTTCAGAAACTAATGAGCTTGCAGGAACATTAAATGATGCTACTGAAAAACTATCCAAGGTTGATGAATTAAGAAAAGATTTAATTGCTAATGTTTCTCATGATATAAAAACTCCTTTAACAATGATTAAAGCATATGCTGAAATGATTCAGGATATTAGTGGTGATAATAAGGAAAAAAGAGAAGAACATCTTGAAGTGATTATTAGTGAAGTTGATTATTTAGATCATTTAGTTAATGATATGAATACACTAAGTAAAGTACAGTCTGGAAATTATGAATTATATGAAGTGAATTTTGATTTATCTTTAAAAATACGTGAAATAGTTAAATTAAATGCTGCTACTATTGAAAAACATAAATTAAATATTATTGAAAATATACCTGATGAAATGGTTATTTATGCTGATGAAGTTAAAATAGGTCAAGTAATATATAATTTTTTAACTAATGCAATAAAAAATACTGAAGAAAATAAAAATATTTACATTAATGCATTTAGAATAAAAGATCGTGTTAGAGTTGAAATTGTTGATGAAGGTGTTGGTATAAGTGATGAGGAATTACCTTATATTTGGGATAGATACTATAAAATAGATAAACAGTTTGTAAGAACACAGGAAAGCAGTGGACTTGGTTTAGCAATTGTTAAAGCAATATTAGATACTCATAATGCTAAATATGGCGTAGAAAGTAAAAAGGGGAAAGGTTCAATGTTTTACTTTGAATTAGTACAAGAAAATGTCTTATGATTATTTGCCTAATACTAATATTAAATTAAAACAACTTGATGATATGTTTAAAATGAATACAGATACTCATTTATTAGGAAATTATATTGATATAAGACCTAATGATGTAATTTTAGATATTGGTACTAATAATGGAGCTTTATTATTATATGCTTCAAGACATAAATATAAAAAATTAATTGGTGTAGATATTAATAAAAAGGCACTTCAATGTGCTAAAGAAAACTTCAAATTAAATAATATTGATGTTGAAATATATAACATTAAAGTTCAAGATTTAAAGATAGATAATGTTGATGTTATTATTTGTAATCCTCCTTATTTTACAAATGAAAAGTTTATAAATAAAAAAGATGAAATATTAAATGCAAGACACGATATTGAATTAAGTTTGAATGATCTTTTTAAATCATATAGAAGCTTATTAAAAGATTCAGGAAGAATTTATATGATTTACAGAGCTTCTAAAATATTGGATATTTTTAAATATAGTGAATTACATAAAATTAAAATACGTAAAATGAAATTTGTATATGATGCAAGAAAAGATAATGCAATTTCTGTTTTATTAGAATTAGGAAAAGGTATAAACACTAATGTAATAATAGAAAAGGCTTTGGTAATCAATAATGAAGAAAATTAGATTAATATTAATAATATCAATTTTTATACTGTTTATTCCTGTTGATATAAAAAGTGATGATAGTTTATTTGCAGGTCAAGAGTGGTATGATTTAATCGAAACTGTTGAAGTTAATAGAGAAAATCCATCTGCTTATTTTATTCCTTATCAAGATTCTTTATTAGCTTTAGAAAATGAAAAATCTGTTTTTACAAAAGATATTTATAAATCATCTTTTATCCATTCTTTAAATGGTGAATGGAAATTTTATTATGCAAAATCGCCATATGATCAACTAAGCTGGAATGATATAGAAAACTGGGATACTTCTAATTGGGATACAATAAATATTCCTAGTAATGTTCAACTTCAATTTGATGAAGAAGGTTTTAAGTATGACACTCCTATATATACAAATATGCTTTATCCATGGGTTAATTATGAAAAACTTAATCTTTCAGAATATCCAAAAGCTCCATTAAAAAATAATAGTGTTACTCATTACAAAAAAGAATTTATAGTAAATGAAGATTGGAATAATAGACAAGTATTTGTAAACTTTGATGGAATTGGTTCTGCTTTTTATTTGTTTATTAATGGTAAAAAAGTTGGGTATAGTGAAGATACATATACAACTCATAAATTTAATATTACAAGTTATCTTAACAAAGATGAGAACGGAAATATAGCAAATCAAAATAATACAATAGCAATTCAACTTTATAGATTCTCTACAGGCAGTTATTTAGAAAACCAGGATATGATTAGACTTAATGGTATTTTTAGAGATGTTTATCTAATAAGTAAAAATGATGTAGAAATTAGAGATATATTTATTAAAACAGAAAATAATAATTCACTTATTTTAGAAGCAAGTATTAGAAATCTTTCTAATGAATTTGGTGGGAACTATAAATTAATCGCAGATTTATATAATCAAGAAGATGAAAAGGTTTGGGATTTTCCTTTAGAAATTGAATATACTCTTGATAAAGCTATTACTGATATATCTTTACTTTCTAAGGATTTAGGTATTACTAATTCAAAAGCAAAAAGTATTGATAACCCAATTTTATGGAGCGATGAAAATCCATATCTATACAGATTATTAATTAATCTATATGATTCAAATAATAATATTGTTGAGACAACTTGTATTAGATTTGGTATAAGAGAAATTGGTATTAATATTTTAGATAATGGAAAGCAACAGATTACAATAAATGACGTACCGCTTTTAATAAAAGGTGTTAATAGACACGAATTTGATAGTGTTAAAGGTAGTGCAATTACAAAAGAAGATATTATTAATGATTTAATAATTATGAAACAAAATAATATAAATTCATTACGAACTAGTCATTATCCAAATAATGTTTTTACTTATGAAGTTGCAGATGAATTAGGTATTTATATTATGGATGAAACTAATATTGAATCACATTATGGAGCTATGGTTGATGATATTCCCTCAGGTTATAAAGCATGGAAGTATAGTGTTATGGATAGAGTTAAAAACATGGTTGAAAGAGATAAAAACTATACATCAATTATCATGTGGTCTTTAGGAAATGAAGCTACTTATAAAGATTATGAATTAAATAATGATTATAACATGTTTTTATCGAGTTCTTGGATTTTAGAAAGAGATCCATCAAGATTGAGAGCTTATGAAAGAGATAATAGGAATATAGGTACTAGAGAAGGTTCAGTCGTTGATGTTTTTAGTAGCCAATATTATTCAATTGAAGAGGTTATTGAATATTTAAAAAGTGATAATAAACTACCTTATATTCAATCAGAGTATGCTCATTCTATGGGTAATGCATTAGGTAATTTAAAAGAATATTGGGATATATTTAGATTATATGAAAATGCTCATGGTGGTTATATTTGGGATTTTAAAGATCAAGCTTTATTTATTCCTATAAATTTTAATGAAACACAATTATCTAATACTAAAAATAATTTAAATAATTATTATTATGCATATGGAGGAGACTTTGGTGAAAGAAGTAGTTATTTAGAGTTTTCAGGTAATGGTTTATTATTTACGGATGGAAGTTTATCACCAAAAATGTATGAAGTTAGAAAAGTATATCAAAGTATAAATTTTAAAGCTGTAAATATAGAGAAGGGCATATTTAATATTAGTAATGAATATTCTTTTACAAATTTAAATCAATTTAATGTTGTATATAAAATTGTCAATGATGGAAAGATAATAGAAGAAGATAATATAGTTATTGATTTAGAACCAAAATTAAACAAAGATATATATATTGATTTTGATTTAGAACAAAAAGGGCTATATTCATCAATTATTTTTGAAGTAAAACTAAAAAAAGATACTAATTATAATATGTATAAAAATGA
>JGI24708J26588_10003450_pt1 | contig 11406 bp, 9 predicted proteins | sample BioPla1DNA2_FD_26588 | JGI IMG/M metagenome (IMG submission 26588) | reverse complement strand
GTAATCGAAATATATAACTATTTCTTTAATTTAATAGATACATTTAATATATACGGTTATCCATTAGGAATAGGAATTTTATTTATTATTTATATTAATTATTTATTAAAAAATAATAAACTTAGATGGTATTTTACAATAATATTTTATATGTTAATTCTTAAATTTGGATATATCCATATTTTAAGTGAAGTTACCTTTATTAATGTAGGACAAGGAGATTCTATATTAATAAGATCATATTTTAATAAAACTAATATATTAATAGATACAGGTTCTAAATATCAATATTCCTATTTAAAGCAATATTTAAATGCTAAAGGTATTTCTAAAATAGATACTTTAATAATTACACATTATGATGAAGATCACTGTGGTAATATAGATAATTTATTTAATGATTTTAATGTAATAGAAATAAAAGATTTTTATATTGAAGAATTTAAAGTTAATGAATTTACTTTTTATGATTTAAATCAATTTAAAGGAAAAGATGAAAATGATAATTCTTTAGTTCATTATACTAATATTAATAATATATCATTTTTATTTACTGGGGATATTTCAAAAGAAATAGAAGATAAGATAATTAAAAAATATGATTTGTTAGAAGTAGACATATTAAAACTTGCACATCATGGAAGTAATACAAGTTCAAGTAAAAATTTCATTAAACAAGTTAATCCCAAAATTGCAATTATTTCTAGTGGTAAAAACAATTTATATAAACATCCTTCAATTGAAGTATTAAACTTATTAGATAATGAAGGAATATTTTATTTAGATACTAAAAATGAAGGAGATATAACTATATATTTCACTAAAATCTTTAATGTTTTTTACACTAGTAAGGGAAGAATTGGTATAATCAAATAATGATATACTTAATTACTGGAGAAGATTTACAATTAATTAAAAATAAAATTAAAGATATACTGAAAAATGAAACAATTGATAGTTTTGATATTAGTGAATTTGATGGAACTGATAAAAAAATAAATATTGATTTATTAATACAAGACTGTAACTCAATACCAATGTTTAGTAGTAAAAAGGTTGTTTTTATTAATAAACCTATTTTTCTTACATCAGAATTTTCTTTAGATGAAAATAGTCAAAAGAAATTTATAGAGTTAATAAAAAATGATTTTAGTGGACTTTATTTAATAATGTATGGAAATATTAATGTAGATAAAAGAAAAACACTTTATAAAACACTAGTTAAACATGCAAAAATCATTAATATAGAACAAATAAAACAATATGAATTTAATTCCATTGTGAAAAACGCTTTAAATAAATACAATATTAAACTTACTAATGAAGCATTGGATGAACTATTAAATAGATTACCAATTGATTTAATAAATTTAAAAACTGAAATTAATAAATTAAGTTCTTTTGAAGAAATTATTGAATTAGAAGATATTAAAAATTTAATCAATAAGCCATTAGAAGATGATATTTTTAGCTTAATTAATGCAATTTTAGATAAAAATTTAGATAATTCAATACAGTATTGGAGAGATTTAAAAAAACAAAATTATGATGGTGTAGGTGCATCTTTAATATTGTCTACTCAAATTCGATTTATGTTTAAAGTTAAATATTTATATTCTTTAGGATTTTCAAGTGAACAAATTGCATCAAGAATAAAAGCACATCCTTATAGAATAAAAATTGTTTTAAGAAGAATCAATGTATTTACAATTAATCAGCTTTTATCAATGTTAAATGAATTAGCTACTTTAGATCAAAATATTAAAACCGGTAAAATTGAAGCAAACAATGGTTTTGAATTATTTTTAGTTAATATGACAAGGTAATTATAGATTATAGAAAGAAAATTATGAAAAAAATAGAATTATTAGCTCCAGCAGGTAATATGGAATCATTAATTGCTGCAGTAAATAGCGGTGCTGATGCAGTATATATGGGTGGAATTTCTTTTGGAGCTAGAGCATATGCAAATAATTTTGATAGAGATGGATTTAAAGAAGCTATTAATTTTTGTCATGAAAGAGGAGTAAATGTTTATGTGACAATGAATACTCTTTTATTTGAAAATGAAATTGAAAAAGCAATTAAGGAAGTGGATTTTTATTATAAAAATCAAGTTGATGCTTTAATTATTCAAGATTTAGGTCTATTTAATATAATAAGAAAAATATATCCTGATTTAGATTTACATTGCTCTACTCAGATGCATATTCATAATGTTAATGGTGTTAAATTCATGAAAGAAAAAGGTGCAAAAAGAATAATTCTTGCAAGAGAAACACCATTAGAAATTGTAAAAAAATGTGTTAAAACAGGAATAGAAATTGAAGTGTTTTCATATGGTGCTTTGTGTATGTCTTATAGTGGACAATGCTTAATGAGTAGTTTACTTCAAAATAGGTCAGGTAATAGGGGAGTTTGTGCTCAACATTGTAGATTACAATATAAATTATTTGATTCTACCTCTAATACTTATTTAAACACAGATGAATATTTACTTAGTCCAAAAGATTTAAATTTAATTAATAAAATTCCTGAATTAATTGAATTAGGAGTTTCTAGTTTAAAAATTGAAGGAAGAATGAAAAGAAGTGAATATGTCGGTCTTGTAGTAAGTATATTTAGAAAAGCAATTGATTTTTATTATGAAGGTAAAAAATTTTCATTAAATAAGAATGAATTAAAACACCTTAAATTATTATTTAATAGGGGTTTTACTGAAGGTAAGATGTTTGATAAAAATGATGACTTATTTATGAATCCATATAGACCTAATCATTTAGGTATTCCTATTGGAAAAGTAGTTAGTTTTTCTAAAAAGTTTATTAACATAAAATTAAGTGAAGAATTAAATCAAAATGATGGAATTAGAATAATTAATTCTAATGAAGATTTTGGAATGAATATTAACAAATTATATTTAAACAACAAATTAGTTAATAAAGGAACTATTAATCAAATTGTTTCTATTGAAAAAAGAGGAAAAGTTGATATAGGAGATGTTGTATTAAAAACAACTGATTATATCTTGAATAAAAATATATCTGATAATAATGAAATATTACAAAGAAGAGTAATGATTAAAGGCCATGTATATGCAAAGGTAAACCATCCCTTAATTTTAGAAGTATCTGATAATAAAAATACTGTAATAGTAGATTCTGATTTTATATGTGAAAAACCTTTAAAAATCCCTGTATCTTTTGAAAAAATATGTGAACAATTAAATAAAACAAATGATACACCTTATACTTTTGATACAATCACAAAAGATATTGATGATATATTTATACCTATAAAATCAATTAACGAAGTAAGAAGAAATGCTTTAGAAAAACTATCAGAATTAAGAATAAATAAATATAAAAGAAATACTAAAAATCATTATATAAAAGCTAATTTAAAAGAAAATAATACTATATACAACATTTATGAAATAGACAATATTAATCAAATAAAAAAAGATGGAATAATGTTTTCTAATAAAAAAGATGTGTTAGAATCAAATAATGATATAAATTTTATAGGATATGTTGTTAATGAAGAATCTATTAAATTTAACACAAAATATACTATGGCATCTCAAATAGGAGATTTATATCAAAGTAAATCTATATTACTTGCAAGTCACACACTTAATGCTTCTAATAGTTATGCAGTTGAATTTCTATTAGAAAATGGATGTGTTAATGTATGTTATTCTTTAGAATTAAATGAAGATAAAATTAAAAAAATTGAAGAAGCTTTTTTTAAACGATTTAATTTTTACCCAAATACATCTACATTTATTTTTGGAAGAAGAGATTTAATGATTACTAAACAAGATATTGCATATAAAGGCAATATTAATCACAAATTTTATTTAGAAAATTTTAAAAAACAAAGATTTGCACTAGTAAAAGATGAATTAGGTTTTACTCATATTTTAGAAGATGAAGTATTTAAATTAAAAAATTATATAACAAAGGGAAAATATATTCGTTTAAATATGGTGAAACAATTTAACATGGAGGATAATAATGAAGAGTTTTATTAAAGAATTTAAAGAATTTGCGATGAAAGGCAATGTTGTTGATTTAGCAGTAGGTATGATGATTGGATCTTCATTTGGTGCTATTGTTACTTCACTTGTTAATGATATATTAACACCATTAATTTCATTTATTATTGGTAGTCCAGACTTTAGTCATCTTAAAGTTTTATTAATTGACAAAGGGGAAGAATCTGTATATTTAAATTATGGTTTGTTTATTCAAACAATATTCAATTTTATAATTATTGCTTTTTGTATTTTTTTAATGGTTAAAGCAATTAACAAATTAAGAACCCCTAAGGAAGAACTTGTTACTGAACCTGTTATTAGCGATGAAACAAAAGCATTAAATGAAATTATTTCAATTTTAAAAGAAAAATAAGCACCTTTAATATAAGTGCTTTTTTTGTTATAATTATTCAGGATTAGGAGGAGTGTATGTTCCTAAAAAGAATTGAAATGCAAGGGTTTAAATCGTTTGCTGATAGAGTGGTAATAAGCTTTGATAGTCCAATTACTGGAGTTGTTGGTCCAAATGGATGTGGAAAGAGTAATATTGCTGATGCTATTAGATGGGTTTTAGGTGAACAATCAGTAAAAAGCTTAAGAGGTTCTACTATGGAAGATGTTATTTTTAATGGTAGTGCAGATAGAAAAAGAGTTAATATGGCTGAAGTTACCTTAGTTTTTAATAACTCAAATAAGTCTTTAAACTCTGATTTAGATGAAATAGAAGTAACTAGAAGATTATATAGAAATAAAGATGCTGAGTATCTTATTAATAGAAATAGAGTAAGATTAAAAGATATTGTTGATTTAATATTAGATACAGGTATTGGGAAAGATTCTTTAAGTATGATTTCTCAAGGAAATATAACACAATTTGCTGAATCTAAACCTCTTGAAAGAAGAGGAGTTTTTGAAGAAGCTGCTGGAGTAGCTAAATATAAGAAAAGAAAAATTGAATCTTTAGCAAAACTTGAAAGAACAAAAGAAAATATAGATAGAATTCAAGACATTATTAGTGAATTAGAAAAACAAGTTTCTCCTTTAAAAAGACAAGCTAGAAAAGCTGAAATATATAGGGAAAAGAAACAAAGACTTGAACAAATAGAAACTAGTGTTCTTGTAAATGAAATTGATCATATTAATGAATCTATTGCTGAATTAGATAAAGAAATTTTTAATATGGAATCTTCTACTGTAATGCAGCAAACTTCAATAAATGTTCATGAAGTTCAAAATCAAGAATCAAGAAAAGAAATGAATAATTTAGAAAAAGAAATCAATAATAATCAAGATCAAATGATGAAAGTTATTAATGAAATTCAAATTCTTGAAACAAGGAAAATCGAGCTAGATGAAAAAAGAAAATATGCTATTGAAGTAGGGGATAGTAAGCAAAAAATTATAGAACTTCAGCATTTATTAGAAGAAGCAAAGATTGAATATGATGATAGATTAAATAGATTTGAAGCTTTTCAAACTGAAATAGATTTATTATCTAGTAAATTACATCAAGTTGCATTTGATATTACAGAAAATAGACAGGCTTTTGAAGAAAACAATAGTATTTTAAGAAGACTTCAAAATAGAAAAGATGTACTAAAAAACATTGTTAAAGAACCATTTAACAATCAAGCTGGAGTTAAAGCTATTGTAGATAACAAATCGAGTTTGAATGGTGTTTTAGGTGTTGTTGGACAAGTATTAATACCTCAAAATGGATATGAAGAAGCTATTTCTGTTGCAATTGGTGGTGCATTATACAATATTGTTACTACAGATGAATCTTCAGCGAGAAATGCTATAAATTTTTTAAAGAAAAACCACAGTGGAAGAGCTACATTTTTACCTCTTACTGTATTAAATCCTAGATTTTTATCTAAAGAACATGAAATTATTTGTGAAAACAATGAAGGTTATCTAGGTGTTGCAAGTGACTTTGTAGAAACTGATTCAAAATTTGATTTAGTTAAGTATTCATTACTTCAAAACGTAATTGTTGTAGATAATTTAGAAAGTGGTAACTATCTTGCATCATTATTAAAATATAGTTATAAAATTGTTACTTTAGATGGAGATGTTATTCATAGAGGTGGTTCTATGACTGGTGGAAAAATTAAAAATAGTACATCTTTAATTACTGTTGAAAAAGAACTAAAAGATGTTAGAAACCGCATTGAATCACAAAATGCAAAAGTATCCTTATCTTTAAATAAACTTCAAGAATCTCAAGATAATAAAGCTACTATAGAAAGTTCTTTAACAGAAAATAGGATAGCTATGGCTCATTTAGAGCCAGTTGTAGAAGCTAAAAGAGCTAAATATGAAAGATTAAAAAATGATTTAGAACAATTAGATCCTAATATTGGTGAAAATAATGTTTCTATTGTTGATGATGTTATTATCAATTTAAATAATTCATATTCATTAAGAGATGAATTAACTATGAATATTAGATCTAAAAGAGAAAAAAGAACTAAATTACATCAAGAAGTTGAAAGAAGAGAAGCTCAAATAAGACAACTTAGAAAATCTTATGATGAATCTAGTTCTAAAATGAATAACCTTAAAATAGATTTAGCTAAACTTGAAACAAATTTAGTTAACTTTTTAGAAAGATTAGCTAATGAATATCAAATGACTTATGAATTTGCAAAAACTAAGGTTATTGATGAACCTTTAGAAAACGCTAGAAATGAAGTAATTAAACTAAGACATGAAATTGATAATTTAGGTAACATTAATATGAATGCTCCAGAAGAGTATGAAGAAGTTAACACTAGATATGAATTTATGCTTTCACAAGCTAATGAACTAATTGAAAGTAGAGATAATTTACTTGCCGCAATTGATGAATTAGATACTACAATGATTAAGCAATTTAGCGAAATGTTTAATCTTATTAATATTGAATTTAATAAAATATTTAGAAATTTATTTGGTGGTGGAAAAGCTAGTTTAGTTTTAGAAGACATTAATGATATATTGAATACAGGAATAGATATTGATGTTCAACCTCCAGGAAAATCAATTACTAATATAAGATTGTTATCTGGTGGTGAAAAAAGTTTAATTGCAATTTGTGTATTATTTGCAATACTTAAGGTGAAAGCAGTTCCTTTAGTAATATTTGATGAAGTTGAAGCAGCATTAGACCAAAGCAATGTTGAAAGATTTGCTAAGTATTTAAAAGATTTTACTGATAATACTCAATTTATTGTAGTAACACATAGACCAGGAACAATGGCTGAATGTGATGTACTATACGGTGTTACAATGCAAAAACAAGGTATTTCACAAATGTTAAAGGTAGAATTAACTACTGCAATCGATATGGCACCTAAGGAAGGAGAGATTTAATGTTTTTAAATAAGTTAAAAAACGTATTTAAAAAGAAAGATGATCAAGCTATATATCTAAGTGGTTTTAAAAAGTCTAATGAATCTTTTGGTAAAAGATTAGATGGATTATCTTATAAATATACTGGTATTAATGATGAATTTCTTGAAGAATTAACTATTGTTTTACTTGAAAGTGATATTGGTATAGAAATTGCAGATTTAATATGTGAACGTCTTAAAGATATGGCTAAAGATTATCCGTCAGTTTCTTTTAAATGGGCAATGAATTTTGTAATTGAAATTATGAGTGAAATTTATAATGAAACTGAAGATACAGAAATTATTTACAATGAAAATGGTCCAACTATTATGCTTATTGTTGGAGTTAATGGAAGTGGTAAAACAACTTCTATTGCAAAACTTGTACGATATTATAAGGAAAAAGGAAAAAAGGTTGCTGTTGTTGCAGCTGACACATTTAGAGCTGGTGCTATTGAACAGTTGGATACATGGGCTCAAAGGCTTGGAGTTCATTGTGTAAAAGGTATAGAAAATGGAGATCCAAGCGCTGTATTAGTAGATGGTTGTAGATATGCAAAAGAAAATGATATTGATATTTTGTTATGTGATACAGCTGGAAGATTACAAAATAAAGTTAGTTTAATGAATGAGCTTGCTAAGATGCATAAAGTTATTGGTAGAGAGATTGAAAATGCACCTCATAATGTATGGTTAGTATTAGATGGTACTACTGGCCAAAATGGATTATCACAAGCAATGATATTTGATGAAGCTACAAATCTAACTGGTATTATCCTTACAAAGATGGATGGTACTGCTAAAGGTGGTATTATTGTTGCTATTAAACATAAATTAAAAATACCAGTTTATTTTATTGGTCTAGGTGAAAAACCTGAAGATTTAAGACCTTTTGATTTAAATTCATATTTGTATAGTATTTCATCTGGTTTAGAAAATGCAAAATAAAACAATATATATTAATGCATTATTAGATAGATATGGTACTCTTTTAACAAAAAAACAGCTACATGTCTGTAATTTGTATTATGTAGAAGATTTATCTCTTGCAGAAATTGCTGAATTAGAATCTGTTAGCAGAACAGCAATTCATGATATAATAAAAAGAAGTGAACAACTATTATTAAAATATGAAAATAAATTAAAAATATATGAATCTTTTTTAAAAAGAATGAAACTTTATAAAGAAATAAAATCAATAGGGGATAAAGAAATAATTAATCTAATAGATAAATGTATTGATACTGAGATATAGGAGGATAAATATGAGTAAAATAATTTCAGTGAATTCAGGATCATCTTCGTTAAAATTTCAACTTTTTGAAATGCCTGACGAAAAAGTATTAACATCGGGTCAAGCCGAAAGAATTGGATTAGAAATGGGGATTTTTACAATTAAAGTAAATGGTGAAAAATATACAAAAGAATTACCTATTCCTAATCATAAAGTTGCGGTTGATTTACTGCTAGAAGCTTTTAAAGAGTATAAAATTGTAGAGTCACTTGATGAAATTACAGGTGCAGGTCATAGAGTTGTACAAGGTGGTTCATATTATGGTGAATCAGTTGTAGTTGATGATTTAGTTGTTGAAAGAGTTAAAGAATTAATTCCATTAGCTCCATTACACAATCCAGCACATTTAGTATGCTATGAAGCATTTAAAGAAGCATTACCACATCTTGGTCATGTATTTGTATTTGATACAGCATATCATCAAACAATGACAGAAGAATCTTTTATATTCCCAGTACCTTATGAGTGGTATACAGATTATAAAGTAAGACGTTATGGAGCTCATGGTACATCTCATCAGTATATTGCACAAAGAACTGCTGAATTAATGGGCAAAAATGTTGAAGATATTAATGTAATTACATGTCATTTAGGTAACGGTGCTTCAATTACTGCAATTAAAGGTGGAAAATGTGTTAATACATCAATGGGATTATCTCCACTTGGTGGAATTATGATGGGAACTAGATGTGGTGACTTAGATCCTACAGTAATTTACTACATGGCGAATCAACTTAAATGTACAGCTGATGAAATGGAAGTTTATTTAAATAAACATTCAGGAATGCTAGGTGTTTCTGGAGTATCTAGTGATGCTAGAGATGTTGGAGATGCAGCTAAAGAAGGAAATAAAAGAGCTATATTAACTCAAGAAATCTATGTTAATAGAGTAATTAATGTAGTTGGTGGTTATTATATGCAATTAGGTTCTGTTGATGCAATTGCATTTACAGCTGGTCTTGGTGAAAATGATACTTATTTAAGAGGTAAAATTCTTGAAGCTCTTGAAGAAGGAATGGGTTTATCAATCGATTATGAATTAAATGCAGTTTCTAGAGCTAAAGAAATTAAATTAAGTAAAGAAGATTCTAAAGTTGCAGTTTATATAGTTCCTACAAATGAAGAATTAGTTATTGCTAGAGATACACATAGATTATTAAAATAATGTATTATAATAAATTTATTGAAAAAATTAAAAAATTTGATGTAATTACAATATTTAGACATATTAATCCAGACGCAGATGCTTTTGGAAGTCAATTGGGATTAAAATATTGGTTAAACTTAAATTTTCCTGAAAAAGAAGTATATGTTTTAGGTGATGAAAATTCCAATGATGATTTTTTTCCAAAGATGGATGTTATATCTGATGTTTTAATAGAGCAATCACTAGCTATTATTGTAGATAGTGCAACAAGTGAAAGAATTGATGGAAACTATAATAAAGCTTCATATATTATAAAAATAGACCATCATGTTGATGTAGATCCATATGGCGACTTAAATATTGTTGAAGTTAAATCAGCAGCAACTTGTCAATTACTTGCAAAAATGTTTTTCTCTTTTGAAGAATATAAAATGAATAAGAATATTGCTGAAACTCTTTATAGAGGATTATTAACCGATACTCTTGCATTTAAAACAAGTAATACTACATCAGAAAGTTTATTAATAGCATCAAAATTAAGTGAATATGGCTTAGATATACCTCAGTTAAATAGAGATATGTTCGATAAAAGCTTATCTGAATTTATATTCTCATCTAAATTAAGAAGTAAATTACAGTTATCAAAAGATAAGAAACTTGGATATGTAATTATGAATTTAGATGAAGTTAATAACTCTGGTCTTGAAGCTCATCAAATTAGAAGTAATGTTTCAGAATTTAATGCAATAAAAGAATTAGAAATATGGTGTGTATTTACACAAAAAATAGAAAATAATCAAATTCTTTATGATGGTTCACTAAGATCTAAAACAATTGTAATTAATGAATTAGCACAAAAATTTAATGGTGGCGGTCATAAAAACGCATGTGGAGTAAAAGATTTAACTAAAGAGGATTTAAATATAATTATTAATGAATTAACATTATTATCAAGTAAATAAAAATTTACTAAAACATACTAAAAATACTATTGTATTAAATAAATTATGTTATAATACCTAGGTGGAGGAAAATAAAATGAGTGAAGTAATTAATAAAAAAGCTTTAGCTGACTTATTAGCTGAAGAAGCTGGGATGACTAAAAAAGATGCTGCTACTACATTAGATATAGTATTTAATACTATAACTGAATCACTTTCTGAAGGTAAGAAAGTAGATATAGCTGGCTTTGGGAAATTTGAAGTTAGAGAAAGAGCAGCTCGTACTGGAATTAATCCAAGAACTAAAGAACCATTAGAAATCCCTGCAAGCAAAGTTACTGGTTTTAAAGCTGCAAAAGCTTTAAAAGACGCTGTAAATAAATAAGTAATATTAAAAAAACAATCTATTAATTAAAAATGATTGTTTTTTTATACATCAATAATAAAAATGTAAAAAAGAGCTATTTAATATTTATAGTAATTATTAAAATATATAAACATAATAAATATTACATATATGCATATAAATCAACATATAATATAAATTAAACAATTATAAAATAGGGGAGAAGACATTTTTATTTTTATAAGGTTCTTTTTATAAA
>JGI24708J26588_10003447_pt1 | contig 11409 bp, 6 predicted proteins | sample BioPla1DNA2_FD_26588 | JGI IMG/M metagenome (IMG submission 26588) | reverse complement strand
ACTTTTAAGATTTATTTATACAATTTATCAAAATTTTTTGAATATATACAATATATTGACTTTCTTATATTTATGTATCTATATGTAGGATAAAAGCAAATAAAATACTGAGCTCCAATGTAAGCCTTCAAAATTGCACACTTTCTCTTACATTGGAGCTCTTTATTTCAAAATCATATCTTATAGGATACCTATTCAAACACAACGCTCTTATCTATAAATTCTGTTTTTACCACAATATAAGGGTAGGTAACCCCTTGAGTAACCAAATCATCTTTACTTGGTCCAATTAAATTGGTGTCTATATAGATTGCATTGTCTGTCAAATATAACTCTTCCACAGCTATACTATATCCTCCACTATTTTGTTTACCATATCCAACTACAATATATAGATAATCCTTATTGGAATAGGTAATCTTAAAGGGGTTCTCCTTTTTCTCATCAATAACTTCTTTTAATTCTCCTGGTAAATCAGCATCCTCCACAACGGTAAATTCTATGTCCCTTATTTTCTTTATCTCAGTATCTTCTTTTTTACATCCGCTTAATCCGTAGATAGCTATTACTATCATAATAAGCAGGAATAACTTCCGAAATCTCATAGCACCCTCCAGATATCATAATACTTGTTAGTTAAATTGTATGAGACTTTTTCTTAAAAAATAACCATAGCTATTTTACCTTTGCTACCAATTCGCCATCTTTTTCATCTATTAAAATAACATCTTCTGCTTGAACCTGATCCCTAAGAATTAACCTGGCACTCAAAGTTTCTACATTCTTCTGCAAAAATCTTTTTAAAGGTCTTGCCCCGTATATAGGATCATAGGATCTTTCTACTATCAATTCCCTAGCACTGTCAGTCAATTCTATTGAAATTTCTTTATCCACTAATCGCTTATTTAAATCCTTAATTAGCAGATCAATTATATTGTTGATATTGGACTTGGTCAAAGGCTTAAACATAATGATTTCATCCAATCTATTAAGGAATTCTGGACGAAACGATCTTTGAAGATCATTCATAACCATCCTATGGCACTCACTACTAATGTTACCGACTTCATCTATGCCCTCTAATAGATATTTGGAGCCTATATTGGAAGTTAAGATAATAATTGTATTTTTAAAGTCCACAGTTCTCCCTTGGGAATCAGTGATTCTGCCATCGTCTAATACTTGCAAAAGCACATTAAATACATCTGGATGGGCTTTCTCCACTTCATCAAATAGGATAACTGCATAAGGTTTTCTCCTAACTGCCTCTGTTAATTGTCCTCCCTCCTCATAACCAATATATCCCGGAGGGGCACCAATTAATCTGGCCACCGAATGTTTCTCCATATATTCACTCATGTCAATTCGGATCATATTCCGTTCATTATCAAATAAATTCTCCGCCAGAGCCTTAGCCAATTCTGTTTTACCTACACCGGTTGGACCAATAAAGAGAAATGAGCCTATTGGCTTTGTAGGATCCTTAATACCAGCTTTTGAACGAAGGATTGCATCAGAGATCTTCTCTACCGCCTCATCCTGTCCAACCACCCTCTTATGAAGCTCCTTATCTAGATAGAGGACCTTGTTACGTTCACTCTCCGTAAGCTTTGTAACCGGAATTCCTGTCCAGCGAGATACAATCCTGGCTATCTCCTCCTCACTGACATTTTCATGAACAAGGCTGTGCTCTTTATTTCTTAGTTTCTCCTCTTCTTCACTTAGGGTTTTCTGTAGCTGTGGCAGTTTTCCATATTTCAGTTCTGCCGCCTTATTAAGATCATAATTTCTCTCAGCCAATTCAATCTGGTTATTTAACTCTTCCAACTCTTCTCTTAATTTATGAACCTTGTCTATGGAAGCCTTCTCGCTCTCCCATCTGGCTATTGATGATGCTAAAATATCCCTTAATTCTGATAACTCCCTCTGAAGTTCGCTTAACCTCTCCATAGATAATCTGTCATTTTCTTTCTTCAGGGCAGCCTCTTCTATCTCCATCTGCATAACCTTTCTCTGCATCTCATCCAGCTCAGCTGGCATGGAATCCAGTTCTGTCTTAATTAAGGCACAGGCTTCATCCACCAGATCTATGGCTTTATCCGGTAGAAATCTATCGGAAATATATCTATTGGATAGGATTGCAGCATTAACCAAGGCGCCATCAGATATTTTTACTCCATGGAATACTTCATAACGTTCCTTTAATCCCCTGAGGATAGAAATTGTATCCTCCACACTAGGTTCATCCACCATCACTGGCTGAAATCTCCTCTCAAGAGCTGCATCCTTCTCAATATACAATCTATATTCATTAAGGGTAGTGGCTCCTATACAATATAGCTCACCTCTAGCCAGCATGGGCTTTAACATATTACCAGCGTCCATAGCCCCTTCGCTCTTACCAGCTCCTACTATAGTATGAAGTTCATCTATAAATAATATAATACGCCCTTCACTATTCTTAATCTCCTCCAGTACCGCTTTAAGCCTCTCTTCAAATTCCCCTCTATATTTTGCCCCTGCTACCAAGGCTCCCATGTCCAGTGCAAAGATTTTCTTATCCTTTAAGGCCTGGGGAACATCCCCTTTCACAATCCTTTGGGCCAAGCCCTCTACCACAGCAGTTTTTCCTACCCCAGGCTCACCTATTAATACAGGATTATTCTTTGTCTTTCTAGATAAAATCCTAATAACATTACGTATTTCGTTATCCCGGCCTATAACGGGGTCTAGTTTTTGCTCCCTAGCTCTCTCCACAAGGTCATAGCCGTACTTTACCAAAGTATCATAAGTGGCTTCAGGATTATCAGTATTAACAGTTTGATTGCCCCTTACACTTCTTAAGGCATTAAGAAATTCCTCTCTTGTGATTCTAAAGTCCTGAAACAAGGATTTAACTTCCTTAGTGGCATATTTAATGATACTTAAGAAAAGGTGCTCTACAGAAACATAGGCATCCCCCATTTGCTTTGCTTCTTCTTCCCCATAGGTCAAGACCTTATTAAGATCATTACTAATATATATCTGCCCACCAGAGACTTTAGGTCGTTTATCCAGTGCCCCTTTTACTTGGGCCATAAAAACCTCTGTGTTAATTTCCATCTTCTCCAGTAATTTTCTAATTAAGCTATCTTCAATAGTAAGTAGACTGTATAGCAAATGGACTATATCAATTTCCTGATGGCCATAATCGTAAGCTATCTTTTCGCAGTTTTGCACAGCTTTTATGGAGTTCTGGGTAAACTTGGTTATGTTCATCGTATCACCATACCTTTCTATAATTTTAGCAAACAAGAATTTCTTCTTTAATTTAAAATGTATCTACATATTGAAATAAATTAAATTAAATTAATATATAGTATATCTATTGTTTGCCTGTTCTATACACAATATAACACCTATAGCAATATATTGCAAGATTTACTTTTATATAGTAGAAAGATTTTTTCTAAATTCACTGGGCGTTATAGCTAAGGTTTGTTTAAATACCTTACAAAAATACATAGAGGAATTAAATCCACAGGCAACTCCAATATCTAATATAGATAAATCTGTATTAGCTAGCATATCGCAAGCATTTTGTATTTTAATTTTATTTAGGTATTGTATCAAAGTAAGTCCCGTTATTTTTTTAAACATATGGCACAAATGGTATTTGGAGATATAAAATCTCTCAGCAATCTCATCAATCCTATTAATCTTGTTATAATTTTGATTAATATATGATAATATTTGAGCAAAATTCTCATTGGATGAAGTTATATGTTCCTCTCTTACATTCTCCTTACTGTCATTTAAAATATTTAAAATATCCGCTAAATATATAAAGATGCGGTTGTTAGGAGCTTCTATATCTTCTTTTTCTAATAAGAGCATACGCTTTTTTACACTGGCAAAGATGTCTTGATTAAGTGTAATTATTTCTTTCTCAAAGCAATAAAGTAAAGATTTAACTGCCCGTTCTGTAAAATATAAAAGTAAAAATTGCTCTGTAAAATAAATGCATGTCCTGGCACAACCGCTATTTCCTAAACTTTTATGAAACACATTGGGCTTATAAAGAGCCACATCATAACTTTTCATTTGGTAAATAGTATCATTAATAAGTATCTTATGCTCCCCCTGCTCTAGTATATAGAGTTCATAGAAATTGTGATAATGAGGTTTGGGCATTTGATGATTGGAATCATGCTTAACATAATCTATAGAGTAGAAGGGATGGGAATTAAATATACCTCCATTCATATAGCTAGCCTCCTATATATAATAGCAATATTGTATAATAAAGACCGTGAAATAACAATAAAATAAAAGATTATTGTTGGCAAATAAGCTATAATAAAATTATGCATTATGTTAAAGTATGGGGGCTTGCATTTATCAATCACTACAAAGATACTGGGGGTTATTATCTTAATTTTCTCATATTATTATTAAAATCATTTGATTGATAAATGTCTGCTCCAGGTGTTACCATATGAATATAATCATATTATCTATACCTATATCTCATACATAGAGGACAAGTATATGGAGAAGATAAGGTTACCCCACAGGTCAGAGTAAGTATGATTAATTAAGGAGGCCATTATGAAACCAAGGGAAAGTAGTAACTACTTGGAACTATTCAAAAGAAATGAAACCGTTTATGTGTACTTATCAAAAGATGAAGATAGCGCTGTACAAATAGCTACTAAAAATCTCATAAGAGATATTAACTGGGTTTGTGCTTGCAATGCTGTGATTTCTGAGAACATTAATCAGTGTAATGTAATAATCGGTACCTTAGGCAATAATGATACAATTGATAATGTGGTTAGGGATAAGAAACTCTCAGTAGATAAGTTAAAGGCCGATGATAATTCATCCTTTAAAGTAGGATCTTATCGCTGGGAAGCTTTTATTCAAGAAGTAGCCCATGATGCATTCTATATAATCGGAACCAATAGACGGGGTACCATCTATGGGATATATGAGCTTTGCCAGGACATGGGCGTATCCCCTTGGTACTACTGGGCTGATGTTCCGGTTAAAACTAAGGATGTATATTCTGTTGCAAAAAATCATATTAAAGTTGATTGGCCATCAGTTAAGTACCGGGGGGTATTTATAAATGATGAAGAAGAATTGGAAAATTGGGCAAAACTTCATACCCCAGATGGTACCATCGGACCCACAACCTATGAGCGGGTTTTTGAATTATTGCTCCGTTTAAAGGCAAATTATATCTGGCCTGCTATGCATGTTAATTATTTTAATGGAAATCCAGATAATGGTGCTCTGGCTGATAGAATGGGTATTGTAGTGGGTACCTCCCACTGCGATATGATGCTTAGAAGTAATCAAAATGAATGGCAGCCATGGATTGCCAGTAAGGGCTATAATGATGCAGTCTATGATTACTCTATAGAAGGCCGTAATCGGGAAATATTAAAAGAATATTGGCGAGAAAGTGTTGAGCAAAATAAGAACTATGAAGTTAGCTATACCATGGGTATGCGTGGCATTCACGATTCAGGCTTTCATACCAAGGCTATCGATGAGGATGCCAGCTTAAGCGAAGAGGAAAAATGGGACGCCAAAGTTGCCCTTCTCAGTCAAGTAATTAAGGACCAAAGACAGATATTAAAAGAAGTCCTTGGAGAGGAAAAAGCCAGTGAAATGGTTCAAACTTTTATTCCTTATAAAGAGGTTTTAGATCTTTATGATAGGGGACTTGATATACCAGAAGAAGTAACTTTAATATGGGCCAACGATAACTATGGCCATGTACGTCGTTATCCTGATGAAGAAGAAAGAAAACGTCCTGGCGGTAATGGCCTTTATTATCACTGTTCCTACTGGGCACCACCGGGGAAAGCTATGAGTTATTTATTTATAAACTCAATTCCTTTAGCCCAAATAGCCAATGAGTTAAGAAAATCCTATGAATCTGGTATAAGACATCTGTGGATTTTAAATATAGGTGGCTTAAAACCAGTGGAACAGGATATGGAGTTTTTTATTAGATATGGCTGGGAGGCAGGCAAAGAGGCTGGAATTACTAAAGATACCTTGGAATATACAAAACACTGGATCAATTCTAATTTCACTGGCAATCACGGAGAAGAAGTAGCTAGGCTTTATGAAACCTTTGCCCAAGTCACCAATGTCCGTAAGATTGAACATATGAATAACAAGGTATTCTCACAGACTGCCTATGGTGATGAAGCCGGCCGCAGATTACAGCGCCTGGAAGACATATATAGACGGGGCAATCAAATCTTATATAGCCTTCCTGAAGAAGAAAGGGTAGCCTTCTTCCAGTTATTCCTTATGAAGATTCATGCTTCCTATTATACCAACCACGAGTATTATTATGCTGACCGCAGTATTCTCTCCTATGACCGAGGCAATATGCAGGCAGCAGATAGATATACCCAGCTCTCTGTTAAAATGATGAACCATAAGCGTAGAATGCTACATTTTTATAATAAAAAGATGAGCGGGGGTAAATGGGACGGCATGCTAACACCAGAACTGGCTCCACCCCCTGCCACTGCCATGTACCCTGTAAGAAAACCTGCTCTTAAAATTGTCGGTAGCGGCTTAAGGGTTGATTGCTGGAATGAGGAAGACTCCCTTAGCTTTTCCCTTTATGGTCAAAGGCAGAAATGGATCGAACTGGGTAACCAAGGGGAAGGTAGCATTCCATATTCTATTGAGATAAAGAAAGGCGCTGATTGGATAAGTCTTTCTGAATACCAGGGTATACTGCAAACAGACAAGCGAATTCTAGTCTCAGTAGCTGATCCCTATAAAAATGCTGGCTTAGATGGGCTTATTGTTATCAATGACGAAAGAAATAATGCCTCTTACTCAATTAAAGTAAGTATTGAAGAAGAGTTTAATCTTCCTGGGGATTTTAATGGTTATATAGAGGCTGACGGCTATATTTCCATACCTGCTGCCAACTATCATAAGATTGTTCCCGCAGCTAACTTAGAGACTCAAGACAAAAACTGTACTTGGCTAACTATACCTGGTTTAGGTCGCTATGAAGGTGCTGCTATGATGGCATGGAATCCTGATTTACTATCCCTAGATACTGATATAAAAGCCAATCCTTATCTGGAATACAATATATATCTAAAGAGGGCTGGAATATTTGATCTTGAGATCTACCGTTTCCTTACTCTTAATTCTAAGGGTAGGATACGCCTTGCACTTGCCATTGATGATATGGAGCCTATTATTGTGGAATCTGAGACCATCGATGAATGGAAGGGAAATTGGCAAGAAAGTATCTTTAATAATGGGGAAAGGATACTCTTATCCCTGCCCCATCTGTCAGCGGGTGCCCATAGCTTAAAAATCTATATGATTGATAACTATGTGACCATATCTAAGCTGGTGATATATACCTTAAGTAAAAAAGTTAGTAATCTAGGACCAGCTACCAGTATGTCTATTCATAATGCTATAGCTAGTAATCCTACAGACCAATATGGAATAGAATATCCAAGGGTGGACTGGGATGGCATTGAGCATATTAGCTGTAATTTCTACAGGACCAAGGAAGAGGAAGTTCCTGCCCCAAGAGCATTGTATGCATCAAAGAAATTCTTTGAGAATATACATGATCAAGTCTATAATCCCTGTGAGAATTACCCTCAAGCATTGGGTGCCAAGAGGTATGATAACTTCTGGAAAGCTACCGGCCATAAAGACCTCATTAATGAGTTTGGCTCTGGAATTTTTGAAGAAAAAGATGGGATAGTGGCAATTGAGGCAGAATATGCTCTGGAAAACTCTGAAAATGCTTATCTTTCTGCTAGTAAGGATGGCAGGAACTTGTATTGGACCCATCTACAGGCTGAAACCAATGGTAGAACAGGATTTGCTATGCATGTGGCTGAGCCAGATATCCTATGGGAGAATCCAGATCATGCTCCAGCAATGCACTATAGAATTAATATTCATAACTCTGATAATTATCATATTTGGCTATTACTAAGACATTACAATAGCAAATCGGATTCCTGTTATATAGGGCTGGATGGTAAAGTTATGCCTCTAGCAGAGCAATTTGGTAAAGGTAAGCTAATAACTTATAATACAGAGCAGGTTTATTATTGGTGTCACCTGGCTGACCTTGAGATTTCCTCTGGTGAGCATATTTTCTCAATAATAGCTAGAAAATCTCAACTAAGAATTGATAGAATATATCTGACAAGGGGAGATGAATTACCACCTAAGGATGATCAATGGCAAGACTGCCGATATAATCCTAACCTTTAGTTAGTTAAAAGGGAAAGGTAGCGCTAATATAAGATAATAAAAATAGTAAAGGGGTGAAAGAATGTGGGGATGGCTTAAGTATCCGCCATCCCCATGTGATAATTATGGTAAATAATAGACAAGTATTTCATAAGAGTAATGACAAAGACAAGGCGATCTCATTAGATAAAATAACCCTAGGAGTCTGTTATTATCCTGAACATTGGCCTGAGCACTTATGGGAAGATGACCTTAACAGAATGCTAGAACATGGTATTGAAGTGGTACGGGTTGCTGAATTTGCCTGGAATAAATTTGAACCTAAGGAAGGGGTCTTTGAATATGATTTCTTTGATAATTTCTTAGATCTAGCCCATGCCAAAGGGCTAAAGGTCATTTTCTGTACTCCTACAGCTACCCCTCCAGCATGGCTAACCCATAAGTACCCTGAAGTATTGAACGCCAGGCAAGATGGTATCCTATATCGCCATGGGTTGAGAAGGCATTACAATTATAATTCTAAGGTCTATAGGGAATTGACAGCTAGAATTGTAGAAAATATCACCAAACATTATGCCCCTCATCCTGCAATTATTGGCTGGCAAATTGATAATGAGTTCAATTGTGAATGCAATACCTTTTATTCAGAAGCAGATCATAAGGCTTTTAGAACTTATCTGAAGGATAAATTTAAGACTTTAGATGCTTTAAATGAAGCAATGGGAACTGTTTTCTGGAATCAGACTTATACTGATTGGGATGAGATACACTTAAGTAGGCCTACTGTCAGTGGTTGCAACAACCCCCATATGGCCTTAGAAGAAAAGAGATTTTTCTCCCACAGTACAATTTCTTATTGTAAGTTACAGGCAGATATATTAAGAAAGTACAAACTTCAGGATCAGTTTATTACAACAAACGGAATCTTTGGACATCTGGATAGCCATGAGATGACTGATAGCTGCTTGGATTTTATAACCTATGATTCCTATCCTAATTTTGCTTTTGAAAACTCTGCTGATCCAAAAAGAGTTGGTATCTTAAGAGATAGAAGATCCTGTTGGTCCCTAACTAGAGCCAGATCCATATCCAGTAACTTTGGTATTATGGAACAACAAGCTGGTGCTGGTGGATGGGATACCAGAATGAAACAACCTGCTCCTAAACCCGGACAATTAAAATTGTGGACCTTCCAATCTATTGCCCATGGTGCTGATTTTATAAGCTATTTCCGCTGGAGATCTTGCTGGGTAGGAACAGAAATTTACTGGCATGGCTTAAATGATTATTCCAATGAGCCCAATAGAAGACTGGAGGAATTAAAGACCACATACAAGGATATTCAAAATATACATTCTCTAGTTGGATCTAAGTACCAGGCTAAAATAGCCCTTATCAAAGATTATGATAATGAATGGGACGGGGAACAGGATCAATGGCATGGCCCCCTGGCTGACTATAGTGATAACTCCTGGTTTACTGCAGCCCAGCTAACCCATACTCCCTTAGATTTTTTATACCTTAGATATAGTAATGCTAAGAAAACCACTGTAGAAGATCTAGCAAAATATAGCTTATTAATTTATCCCCATGCCACAATCTTAACAGAGGAAACCGCATCACTACTTAAAGCCTATGTGAAGCAAGGGGGTATCCTTATAATGGGTGCCAGAACCGGCTATAAAGATGAGTATGGCAGATGTCCCATGAGACCAATGCCTGGCTATGCTGCTGATATATGCGGTGTCAAAGTAGTCGATTATACAACTTTAGGACCTTTTGATGAAGCTGAGAAGGCAGTTTGGGATGATAGCTTGATAGATGCTCCCATCTTTAATGATATACTAGAGCCTAAGGATAAGGCAAAAGTACTGGCAACCTTTAAGGGTAACTATTATGATGGGGCACCGGCACTGGTAGTTAATAACCTTGGTATGGGCAGGGCCTATTATTTCGGAGCAGGCTTTAGTATTGAAACTGCTGAAACCTTCCTAAAGAAGCTGGGACTAGCAGAGCCTTATAGGGACTTGGTAGAGCTTCCCCGCGAAGCGGAATTGGCTGTTAGAGCTATAGATGGAAAAGAATATTTATTTATCCTGAACTATATGGGTTATGAAGTTGAGATAGATGTGAAAAAGCCTATGGTTAATATGCTAACAGGAGAAGCTTTATCAGGTAAAGTCACTATTGAAAAGTATGGAGTCCTAGTATTGGAGCATAAATAAAATATTGGCAAGTGCTTATTATTATATTATAAGGGTTTTAGGAAAACAAACTGGGTATACAGGTATAGCTAAAGTTATACCTGTATACCCTTTTATGTTTTCCACAAGCTAAATAAGGCTATACACTCTTTACATCTCTATTTTATTTTTTCTATATACACTGGGAGGCATCCCAGTATGTTTCTTAAAGGAACGATAAAAGGTGTTTATTGCACCAAAACCTGATACCTCTGCTATCTTCTCATTACTCCAATCAGTACCTGTCAGGCATTCCTTGGCTTTGTTGATCCTTTGCTCCTCTATATAAGCCGCAAAGGTTTTTCCTGTTTGTTCTTTTAAAAAAGCATATAGATATTTTTCTGAAATCCCTATCTCGCTGCAAACAATTCCTGCAGTTAATTCTGGACGGGTAAAATTATTCTCAAGATATTTAATAATTTTTTCCCTTAGCTCTATATTTTTGCTTCTTCTATTCTCCTCAATTCTATCACACAGATCATAAATAGATCTCTCCAGCAGATCAAAACATTCTTTCAAGGTAGCATTTTGTTGATATTGTGGAAGTTCTATATCCTGTCGTGGAATAAAGGCCAGCTCCATATATGCACAGAATATTATATGCCTAATTGTATAGAATATTTCAGGCTTATATATCTCGTACTGCTGATAATGTTTAAGACAATGGCTTTTAGTTACATTAAATTCCTTGCTAATGGCATCCCTATCTCCACAAAGAACTAGATTGTAGAGTCTATTAATAAATTCATTATTAAAGAAGTTGCCATCCTGACCTTTTATGTATTTATATATCTCTACTGAATTGGCATGGTCACTTTTATATGCCTGCATAGTTTGTCTAGCTTGATAATAGCATATATTGATATTTTCAATGTTATTGGCTATAGAACTTATACCCACATTACAT
>JGI24708J26588_10003443_pt1 | contig 11415 bp, 8 predicted proteins | sample BioPla1DNA2_FD_26588 | JGI IMG/M metagenome (IMG submission 26588) | reverse complement strand
TCCCCAAATATTTACCATAATTCTCATCCGCNGAATAGGCCACACATAAACCAATATAATCTTTCATTAGTTATCATCCTTCTATAATTTTATATTTATTACAACCCCAGATAGTATCAGCTATCTACCTAGTATTAATACAAGCTGAAAATCCCATTGATATCATACTTATATCGCCATTAATATCATTATTTATTTCATCTTTTATTTCAGATAAGTAATCTATCTGAAGGGAATAAGGACTATAGGTATTCTGCTCTAAAATATATGCTACATATATATCATCCTCATAATAGACCTTAAAACTATAGGGATAAATCTGCAGCATCTTCTGGGCCCAGTAATATGCTTGGGATTCAATTATCGCCCGCTGAAAATAATAATCCTGAGAATTATTTAAATAGATAAAGTCCATTACTGCATATTTAGGGTCCACCCTTACTTGTCCATAGGCATAGTCCTGCAAGACCAGCTTTTCTATAAAAAAGAAAACATACTTTGTTGGAAATGTAAATTCCTCCTGCCCTCCATTGACCATATTCATAAACTCAGATAGCTGGGTATGATATCCATAATCTATGACTGTGTAGTACTCCTCTGTAGGCGATACTATGGTGTAGGTAAAATCATCGTAGTTTTTTCTAATATTCCGTAGCAAATAATCCGGTTCATTATAATATGCCAAGTTTACATCAAAATAGTTATGATACCATCCCATTTCTATAATGAAAAATGCAGCCAAGCCACATAAGATTAGGGACATAAAATTAAGGAAGGACTGATAATACCTGTTTTTCCATAGGCCCATAACTCGAAAGATAAAGTCCACTGGTAGGATATAGATAAAACCGATAAAAGGCTCTGCAAAAGTTGATGCTCTAGCAGCCGCAATCAATTCTACTAATCCCAGCTCTCTTGCCCCACCAATAATACATAGAATGGTCATATTCAAGATTAAAGCTATATAGGCATTCCCATAAACCCTATACTTCTTCACCAAAAGCATAATAAAGCCGCCTATTAATCCCATGGCCATGGAGATAAACATCAGCCAGGTGGCACTGGCACCAAACATGGCCAACATACCAAAATTATACATTGCCCTGTAAAACTTCTCGATTATTTCCCGGAAAGTAAGTGAGCTATAGTCTATGGTCACTTTCTCTCTCTCTTCCTCTGCCTCAGAAGAATCTGTATTAGCTTCATCTTCTGGCCCATTATTTCCTTGAGCCTTAGCTAATATATCCTGATAATCGGCATCACTGCCATGCCACTCTTCTCCTGCAATAACACTGGTTGCCCATGCCATTGACTCCTGAAATGGTATCCCCTTAGCTAGGCATGCTGCCATGGGAAGAAGGGCAATTATGGCCCCCATAAGTCCACTAAACATCAGGGGGATAAAATATTGCTTTTTTAATACCCTAGGTATATAAGCCAGCCCAATGGAAACCACCAGGAATATAGCCGCTATTGCAGTATAAAAATGATAAGCGATAACTAGGGTCACAGAGAGCATTAGAAGAATTGCCTCTGAATCAATATATCTTCTATTAATATATGTGTTTATGCGAAACAAGCTTCGTAATCTGGAATCTCCTTCAATAATAAATTTCTTTCTATCCTTATGAAGGTACCTTATCATAAAATAAGCTGTTCCTACTGCAACATACATACCAAATTCTTGTGGTAATGAGGCCCCATACCGTCCTTGATTAAGCATAAAACTAAATATAAGGATCACCGCTATAGGGGAATACTTTGCTTTAAATATCTGCCTTGCCAGTAGATATAGACCAATAACCATTATTACCGTCTGATAGGCCCCAGCATATAACAATATTTCTCTAAGATCCAATCTAAAGATACTACGGATAAAATATATCATAGCATGCATACCAAAGGGATAGATTCCATCGGAAAATAGGGTTCCCTGTTCCAGGCCATATATCCAGGATTGGTGGACGGGAATATCAGAAAATTGATAACTGTGATAGCTTAAAACATTATAGGTTAAAAACCATATATTGTAAAAGATTAGCCCTAAAAGCAAGGCAATCTCTATCCAGTTCCTACGGATATATGGCCAAATATTCCAGTGCCTTATCCTTATCATAAGCTTCTTAAGCCACTGTTTTATACTATTCATTAGATATCTTAAAAATCTTTTCTCCTTATATGCCTTCCATAGATTTCTTCCCATTTCCATACAAAGATGAAAGAATTTCTTATCTGAATAATTCCAAATAATTAAACCATATATTAAAACATTGCTAATTATAATAGTAACTGGATTACAAATATTAAAAAATCCCAATAGTAAGACTAGATTGATTTGAAGGCTGGCCTGTGTAATGATACAAAACCAGAAGCGATAACTATAATCTCTATTTCTTAGATGTCTATTCCACACTAAAAGCGGGATAAGAAAATCCCGAATTAAACAAGCTAATAAGACCATTATTAAAGATATTATATATGCACTGGTATCGACTATCATACAAGATCATGCCTTTCATCAAAGCTTACTTTATAGTTTAAAGCTTCTAATTATATCTAGAAAGTCACTGTATTCTTTACTTATATATACTACATAAATATAGCAACCTAAAAGATAAACTACTCCCCCTGCCAAAACCTGTATAATCAGCAATATGAAGGAAGCCATAGATATCCTATTGAGGGAATAGGTAACAGCAAATTCTAAAAGCCCACAAAGAATAAAGGGTAATAATGTTTTAGCTAAAGTTTTATAAGCATATACATCTCTTATCCTTATTAACTGATAAGCACATACCAAGATTTCTGCTCCAAACTTAGCAATAACTGCTCCCAAGATACCATATAGGGGGATAAAGATTAAATTTAATATAATATTAGTTAAAGCTCCCAAGGATACTGCCCTTGTATAAATATCTTCTTTATAAAAGGGTATAAGATATTGTATCTGTATAACATTAGATACAGTCATGGGTATCATAATCACAGCCAATTCCATGGTTATTAGTATGGCTGGCCTATATTCTGAACCAAAAAACCAAGGAATAAAGCTGGGCGCAATTCCGGCAATACCAAAACATAAGGCGCAGCAAATAAAACTATTAAATCTTATGGAGGCTTGCATATTCTGCAGACCTTGCTTCCTATGGTTATTGGCCACTAGGTTGGAGATCCTAGGTAGCATCACAGAATCCAGGGCTGACAGTATCCCCTTGGGGAGGTTAATAATATTCTCTGCATATACATAAAAGGCTATGGCAGTAGTACTTTTATGTATAATCCCTAAAAAAATCTTATCTAACCAACTGTATAGATTAAATGCAAGTAATGGAATAAATAGCTTAAAATTTGGTACAATGTGCTTGATAATATCTGCCCCTTTTATAGGTACCAATTTTATCAGCTTGGGTATAAAGGGCAAAAGTTGTAACTGTTCAATTAAAAAACAAAGAGACATCACTCCTGTGTAGACCCATAGATCCCTTTCAGTATGAACTAAGGTAAAAACCAAGATTATAATCAAGGCTCTGGACACAAGACTTCTTATGGTTGTAATGCGAAACTTTTCCATACCAAAAAACAACCAGCTAACATCAAATAAAACAGAGGATACATAAATTAATTGCATCCAATATACCCTACTATTCTCCTTATATACAAATAGGATTAAAAACACGAAAACTAGTATGGATAGCAATGAGGTAATTAACTGAAAAATATATATCCCCCAAAAAACCCTACTACGTTCTTCTATATCATCTCGGCAAGCTGCTATACTTCTATTTCCATAATTGTCTATACCTAATTTACCAAACATAATAAAAAAGCAGGCCACTGTACTGGAAAATGAATATATTCCTACCTGATCAGCCCTTAGTACCCTAGATACATAGGGAGTAATCACCAAAGGTAATAGGCAAATTGATAAACGGTATATTAAATTATATATATAATCTTTCTTTAACCTTAAATCCATATAAATCCCCTTAATAAAATTAAACATAGCTGTCGTATATAACTAATCAACTAACCCTTGTATCTCAACCTCTGTATGCTTATCAAATGCCCTTGGTGATATTGTAATATCCCGTGAATATATAATTACCTTTTTTAGCAAGCTACATTTAGCAAATGCTTGATGATTAATTGACAGTACATTTTTAGGTATCTTTAACATTTTCAAACTGGAACAAGCATAGAAAGTCCTCATATAAATATGTTCAATTTGCTTAGGCATATTAAAATACTCCATAGCTGCACAGCCTATAAAAGCTCCTCTTCCTATATACTTAATTGCATCAATCTGAAGAAAGGCTACTTGTGACAGTCTCTCACAATAAGCAAAAGCATAATTCCCCAAGAAGCCTACATTGCCTGTAAATAGAATTTTTCTTAAATTATAGCATCCTATAAATGCCCCAGCCTCTATTTTCTCCAGCATACTACCATTAGCAAACTCAATCACTGATAGATTCGAACATCTGCCGAAGGTATATCTGGCGATATTAGTAATACCAGTGGGTATATTATTACTAATATCTTCTGCTTCATGGTGTATATTGGTGAAAAGCAACTGCCTTAAGGAGATACACCCATAAAAAGCTGCCTTACCAATTCTGACTATGTTCGATGGTAGAGTAATAGACTTAAGGGCATGGCAGCCTGCAAAGGCATAGGCACCTATTGTCTCCAGGCGACTGCCTTCCTTAAAAATTATATGACGCAAATTCTTACATCCATGAAAAGCATGGGCTGATATCTCCACAACTGTACTGGGGATTACTACTGAGCTTAATTGTTGGCAACCATAGAACATATATTTATTAATTACTGTAACATTTTCAGGAATAATAATACTTTTCAATTTACTATTTAATGAATAATCTAAAGTATTTATCTTCTTCATATTATCCAAGGAAAGCGGTTCTATCTGCATGTTTAACTGCTGGGAAACTAAATCAGATGCCTTGATCTTCCTAATCAGTCCCCGCTTTAGCAAAGCTATATCCATCTTTATTCTGATAAGATCCTCAGCTAAATTCAAAACTCTATAAATCCATTTACCTGTATATTTGATACACCTGATTAACTCTACCAATACTACCCCAGTAGTATAGAGCGGAGCCTTAATAAAATACATAAATACATATATCAAAAAATTCAACCAAAGATAGTTAATCTTCGCTAGCCTAATCATCCTGCTATAATAATCCAGGCTTAGCTTCTTATTTACCAAAAAGAATTCCATATATTTTTTATACATCATTTGATAATCATAAAAGTTATTTAAATCAAAGTCTATATGATCGCTAGCTATAGTACCTTGGCACAGGGATACTGAGAGAATTAGTATTTTATAAGTCTTCTTTAACCTTAGTAACATATCAGCGTCTATATAATTATTAAACTGGCTATCAAAGCCTCCAATACTTTTTAAGGCCTTCAATCTATAGATTACTTGGGATGACATTTTTGCTGGATTATTAATAACCCAAGCTGAAGAATCATACACCATATCATCAAAAAGTGGCACAACTTTAATATTTTCCCCCCTCTTATCTTGAAGGAGTCCATTACAACAGGAAGCGGCAGCCTGCGGATCACCCTTTAATTGCTCGATCTGTAAGAGAGCCTTGCTAGAATCCCAGATATCATTACTGCTGATAAAGGCAATATACTCTCCCTCTACCTGGTCGATTATTTGATTTCGGATCTGGGCATTATTTAAACTCATAATCTGCCTATAGTCTACCTCAGGGAAACTTGCTAAGTCTTCCTGTAAACCCAAACTATATATACTATCAGGCTCATTGGCATCAACCACCAATATTCTAATAGGGGAATAGATTTGCTTGTTTATACTTTCTAAAGCATGGATAATGTTTAAGGAAGTATTCTTTTTTGCAATTAAAATAACCCATAGCAATGTATTATCCATTAAAAATCACCATGCCTTTCATACTATAAATTCTATAACTAATGACTATTCCCCTACCCATAGAAATAATAACATCTGATACTTCTAAGAAGTAATTAGCTTTAAGTAATTAGTAAATTACCAAGGCTGTACACTCCCATATAATCAGCAGTCTTGAATGTATTGGCTACCTGGATATTTTGCTCTGTCCGAGGATCATATATATTAAGACCAAGGATATAATTATCCCCTTTCCAATCCCTAGGGGATATCAGTGCCTGGAGCTCCACGCTTGTATCTGGCATCCAAAACCGAGTATCGGTATCCACCTTATATTCATAGCTTTCTGAGAAAGATGGGTTTCTTACCACTATTTTTACATTAAACTTATTATAGCAGGGGGCAAATCCTTTATTTCTTATCTTAATCTTGACCATCAAGTTATAACTTTTATCAGAAGTCACCACTACATCCTCTATGACAAAGCGGTAACCCAGATGGGCCACAATATATTCATAGGCCGATTTATTCTGCCATAAACTGCTGGCTACATCCGCCCTGGAAGCTCTCCATTTTTCAAGAACTTGCTTATCATAATCACCATGGAGATATGAGACTCTCATTGTCTTTAAATTTTTTATTGCCGCTTCTGCATCATTGTAACTACAATCATTTATGACTTCTCCCCCATTGGATACGTATTGGCATAGTTTGTTTTGAAATTCCAATTCGTCATTTCTTACCCACTTATCACTGTATTCTTTGGAATTGATAGAGCTAATATCTCCATAAGTCCCATAATCGGATATGGAAGCCATCATACCGTCATTAAAAAGTGCAAATCTAGCTTTCTGCCCCTGGGTAAAGGCTGTCATCTCATCTAAAGGGTGAAAGGTCTTAAATATCATTCTCCAAAAACTAGGACAACGCAGTGCAATCTGAGTTAATGTTCCCGAACATTCATACAGGTGCTTGGCCAGTTGAACCATATGCCTTTCACTTAAATAACGGGAACTATGCATCTCGCCCCAACTCCCTATAAACAGTCCTTGAAGGATATAGATACTCTTGCTATACTCCTTAAGAAGGGGGGATAGCTTACTCATATGATTTAGAATAATGGTAATATCCTTAGGTTCACTTAATATAGCTTTACCATCCCAATCATAAAGGAAACGGACAATCATCTGTTTTCCCAGTGATGTAAAATGGGCCAATATACGACCTACAATTGAAAGCGCATTCTCCGATATCGGTTTATCATTGAAATTAATTAGATTTATTTCTATCAAACAAAGCTGCTGCTTATCACTAACAGAGACATTTTCTATCACCGCCCCATTAGGCTGTAACTTATCATCATCTGCGTAAAATCGAAATAAGGAATATAAACCACGGTATGGATTATGAAGTTCTTCCGCTTTTTCTCCTCTAGGCAGTGGTATCCATCTGGTTTTACTAGAAGTATCCCTTCCTAACATACACTNGCTCCTTCCTTACTTCCATAGAGTTCATTTCTGTAATCCTGATTTTATCCTTACCACAACAGTCCATATACTAAGGGGCATGATTAGCATATAGGTCATCTGTTTTATTAACCCTGTATGCATACTGACCCCAGCAGTCCTTTCATGCATAATGGATGAGGTCTCTACAACTCTAAAACCTAAAAGTAACATCTGAATTATCATATTGGCATCGGGATAAAAATAATCAAAATTGCCAAACATGGAGTAATAGGTGAAAGCCCTTCTATTTAAACCTTGTAGGCCTGAAGTAGGATCTGTTATGGTCTTGCCTGTTACTTTTTTTATCATCCATGAAAAGAAAGCAAGGGATATCCTTTTTATCCATGGTATCTTAAAGGATTGACTCCCTTCTACAAAGCGGGAGCCAATCACTATATCCGGTAAATTTCCTTCCCCATCAGGCTCCAGCAGGCTCTTATATATATGAGCTATGTTGCATATATTATGTTGTCCATCTGCATCTATCTGAATTACATATTCATAACCTTGTCGGACTGCATATTTATATCCAACCTGCAAGGCGGAACCATATCCCAAATTAAAGACATGGGTTACAACAGTAACATCAAAATTCTTAGCGATATATTCTGTTTGATCATCAGAAGCATCATTAACAACTAAGATATCTGCAAATGATCTTATCTCTGGTGTACATAAATTGCGAAAAAGTGCTTCCATATTTGCCTCTTCATTAAATGCAGGGACAATTATCAGTAACTTGTTCATTAAACACCCCACCCTTTCATGCTAATTGCCACTAAGTAGCCCTAGCAAAGCTTGAATATCCTCAGGGAAATTTATTTTTTTCTCCAGTACATGTTCTGCATACTTCTCTTGTAGTTCTGGTTTGCTAATAACATTCTTTAACTCCCTTACTAAATTTTCTACAGTAAGGGTAAATAGTACTCCATCATATCCATCTTTGATTTGTTCCCTATTACCTGTGCAATCTGATGCAAGTATTACTTTTCCTAAGATTTGTGCTTCCTCAATTGCTATACTTTTTCCTTCAAAACGGGTAGCTTGTACATATATATCTGCTTGCCTTATATATGGATAGGGATTATCTTTAGCCCCCATTAGTATAAAATCTTCCTCCAGTCCATATTTTTTTATTAGTATCTGAAGATTTTTTCTTTCCATTCCCTCACCAATAACATACCAGCGTAGATCATACCCTTCCTCCTTAAGTTTAGCCAGCGCCTTAATGGCAATATCATAGCCTTTTTGATAATGTAAGCGTCCAACAGTAACCAAACGGATTCCTGTATAAGCATCAGTAAATCCTAGTCCAGATTTAGCTTTACGGATAATTTCCTCTCTATTTAACAAATTCCTAAAAAGCCTTACCTTATCCCTATACTGGGGATATACCCAGCAGAATTTTTCCCCTACTTCCTGGGATACCACAAATATTTTATCCATAAATTTATAGCAGTCTTTATCTAAGTGCCGGGTATAACCAGCTCTCTGATAATCAATATGAACAAAGGCCGCCTTACGGGATGCCTTAACCTTATCAGCCAGAAAGTATGTAGCTGCCCCCTCAATATAAGCTACAGCCAAATCATAATCTCCTAGCATATCCGGCCGCCCTGTGGCTAAAAGTCTCCATAATAATTTGTCATATTGAAGTTTTCCGCCACTTTTTTTCTGTTCTTTTATGCTATTAACCATATATCTAAGGAGCCGAAAGCCTGTTAACTTATAAAAGAAGGAGTATACTACAGACAATGCAATGCTTACTCGGCCTTGATACGACAATAAGGAAGTAGTGAGGATACGCTTATTAAGGATATGAACATTGTCAGGTAGCCCCTCAAACAATTCGCCGCAGGGAATAATAACATACAGATAAAGCTCATATATGCCCATGGTATCTAGCTTTTTCAATAATTCAATTAAAGCTGTCTCTGCCCCAGCACGGCCCATGGTATTAATAATAAATAGAATTTTCTTCTTCTCCCTTTTATCCATGGCTTTCTACCCTATCCCCATTTTCCCCTTTAATACATTTCTTAAGTTCCGTATTTTCCTCATTTAACAAGGATACCTGCATGGCCAGCTCCTGTACCCGGGCTGTCAATTCGGCATTGGTCTTGTAGCAGTTAAAAATGCCATAGGTAGCTAAAACAATAGCAATGGCAAAAATTATAGACGGTGGATACTCAACTGAAAATATTTCCGAAATAAAATACACTAGTTGTGGTACCAAGCCAAATAAAATTATTATTAGACCACCAGCTATCCAAAAAAGACTTTGCTTTTCCGTCATTTTACGGGCTATATTTGCCCTACGGGCCATTATAATAAGTGCAATACCCGATATGATTATGGCAATGCGAAGCATTGGGGACATATAACCACTCCTTTGATTTAGATAATCTTACATCTATAAATAAGGCATTTTAAATATAGGCACTTTATTTACTTCTGCTTAATAAACATTCAAGAACTAAGCTTGTAGAATCCTTCTGGTTTTTTCCCTTTATAAACATTGTATACATCAGCTTCAGGCATATTATCACGAATCTTTTTTAAGACCCTTCCCCTGCAGAAAACGTGCTTGTCTAAATTTCTCTCAATCCAGCGTAGTCTAAAATAGGAAAATGTAAAAGCTAAAAAGGATGCCACTGTAAATCCTGCCCCGTACCATATGGCAGGTAGTTTGCTTGCTATAATAGAACCTATTAAAGAAACTCCTGTATAAATAAGACCATTGATAAAAGCCCCATTTAAATCATCAAAATAATATAAGAATAATAGTTCCGAATACATTAAAAAAGATATAAAATACCCCACTGCCAGTTGCGGATATATCTCCATTATCAAACCAGAAAAGCCTATTATGGGTAAAATAATAATGGCCAGCAGAAAAATAATCACTGAAATAATAAACTGAACATGGGCCAGGGACATTATCTGGGACGATAGGCCCCTAAACATTCTATTTTTAGCCTTCTCAATACTGTCTAATTTACCTCCTATTACAGCTTCCGTATAATCCTTATATCTATCATGGAAATGCATCTCTACCTTGGTTATAAACAATATACTGGCTGATATATTGGTAATCATGGCAAGAAATGATGCCATATCATAGGCTTGATTACTTATATAAGTATCATGGACAAGCAGATGCCAGGGCTGGGCCCAATATACGAAATTGTGTATAAATAGTCCCAGGGTATATAGGAAATTAGCGGCAATTAGCTTCCAATAAAGCCGATAATAATGTAGCACCTCCCTATATCTACGACTGTTATTAGAAAAATAACTTAGTACGTTGGCCAGCTCTAGTACAGCAATTATGATAAAGCCAATAGTTAAGGCCAGTAACATGCTGTAGGAAATAGATAAGTTAAAGACAAATCGAAAGATAAGGGACAAGATAAATGTTACTAACATACCATATATAAAATAAAGAGTAAGCTTCTTATACTGTTTAAGTATGGAGTTATATATCATTGTGGAAAAGGTAAGCGTTAGTCCCAAAAAACACATATAAGAGGTAAATACATAATACACAGCCATTCGGCCTACTACTATAGCGTAAATATAAAAAGGTATGGCTACAAAGGAGGCTAAGGTTAAAATTGTTATGGTTCCAACATATATACAAGGCCTTATATCCTCATACCGTTTTTCATAGATCCTATCGGTCTGATATTTTGAAAGCACTGTGTTAAAGGGTGATGTTATTAAAAAAGAAAATATAAAAATGTATAAGATACTGCTGGAAAAAACTTCTCTTTCTAAGTATCCTACTTCATTAAATCCTAGTACAACAAACATAGCCATAATACATAAGATAACAATCAACATAGGGGCAATGGTAAATACAAAACTAAATCCGATACCATAAAGGGATGATATTAATGTATGCTTATTAAAAATACGATTAAGCTGAATACCTATACCAGCCATATATTAATACACCTCCTCACATATCTTACTTGGTAAGTTTAA
>JGI24708J26588_10003440_pt1 | contig 11424 bp, 6 predicted proteins | sample BioPla1DNA2_FD_26588 | JGI IMG/M metagenome (IMG submission 26588) | reverse complement strand
ACTTCCTCAACAAGGTGCCCTACGAAGATCCCAGTGCCGAGGCGCTGAAAGATGAGGCATCCGCCATCGCCCTGATCAACGGGGCTTACCAGCCGCTACAGCGACCCAAGCTTTATAACATGCGCATCTGGACCCTCGACATCATCGCTGGCAACAGCGAAGTGGGTGCCGGTGGCGGCACCGACGGCATCGAGACGGTTACCCTGGCCAACTTCGTTGCCACGGCCGACAATGCTGCGGCACTCGATATCTGGCGAGGTCCCAACCCCGGCATCCTCTACTGCAACACTGTGCTGGAGAGCGTGCCCGATATGAAGATCGACGAATCGCTCAAAAACAGAATCCTCGGTGAGGCCCGCTTCCTGCGCGCACACTACTACTTTATCCTGGTACAGCTCTTTGGCGATGTGCCAATGAGCATCGCCACCCCCAAGCCGGGTGACAACCTGTTGCCGTCGCGCACCGACAGGGCGACCATCTACAACGAGGTAATCATTCCCGACCTGGTGGAGGCGGTGAAACTGCTGCCCGTGAGGGAGTCCTACAGCGGCAGTGATATCGGTCGCGCATCCAAAGGTGCCGCCGCCGGCATGCTGGCCAAGGTATACCTCACCCTGGGCATGTATGAGGAGTCGCTACAGATGTGCGAGCTGGTCGAGGAACTGGGCTACACCCTCAACCCCGATTACAGCGACTGCTTCGGCGGTGAGGAGCGTCACAAGAACACGCGCGAGTCGCTCTTCGAGGTGCAGTACTATGGCCTCACCAAGGCAGGCTTCTGGGATGATGAAAACCAGGCCAACTGGCTCAGCACCTTTATGGGTCCACGCAACAGCGGCTGGGTGGGAGGAGGCTACGGCTGGAACCTGCCCACGCAGGAGTTTGTAGACAGCTATGAGGAGGGCGACCTGCGCAAGGACAAGACCATCCTCTACGAGGGATGTCCCCCGTTCGACGGCAAAAACTACAAGTCCACCATGTCCAATACCGGTTATAATGTGCGCAAGTTCCTAGTGCCACTCTCTGTCTCACCCGACTACAACACCAACTCGGCAAGCATCATCGTGCTTCGCTTTGCCGATGTGCTGCTGATGAAGGCCGAGGCACTCAATGAGCTGGGACGTACTGCGGAAGCCGAAGAGCCCCTCTACCAGGTACGCAGGCGTGCCGGCCTCACCAACCGCAGCGATGTGGAGGGATTGAGCCAGGCTGTCATGCGTGAGAAGATCCGCCATGAACGGCGTATTGAGCTCGCCTTTGAAGGACACCGCTGGTTTGACCTCATCCGCTGGGATAATGGCCAGTACGCACTCAACTTTCTGCACTCCATTGGCAAAGTAAACGCTACGGAGAAGCACCTCCTTTTCCCCATCCCGCAGAAGGAACGCGATGCCAATCCCAACCTGACACAAAACACGGGTTATTAATCCATTAAAAGCAACCGATTATGAAGAGAAATAGTTATCTTTTTTTCCTGTTGATGGCTGCAGTGCTGTTCACCCGCTGCGACGACAACCTGATGGAGTTGAATAAGGGTGATAACCCGCTGGAGATAGCGGTATCGGCACCGCAGTTACAGCTCGATGCCGCCAACCCTGAGGCTGAGGCGCTGAAGCTCACATGGAGCAGCGGCACCAACCGCGGCACCAACGCTGCCATCAGCTACACACTGCAGATTGACCGCGCAGGTAATCATTTTGCCGGAGGTCTCACCCTTGAGATGGGGCGCGAAGCCTATGAGAAGAGTTTCCTCAATGAGGAGCTGAACAACTTGCTGCTGGCTGAATTTGATGCCACCCCAGGTGAGGCAGTCACCTTCGAGGCACGCGTCACCGCTACTGTTTCCGCCGAAGGCATTGAGCCGGCAACCTCAGAGCCTGTCGCTTTTGTCATCACCCCCTACAAACCCATCACCGCCACCCTCTACTTGATCGGCGACGCCACCCCCAATGGATGGAATGCCGACAATGCCACTGAGCTGCGCAAAGTGCCCAACAAGCCGCGCACCTTCAGCTGGACCGGCTCGCTCACCACCGGTAACTTCAAGTTCATTACCACGCTTGGACAGTTTGTACCCTCCTACAACAAGGGCACCGCTGAGGGTACCCTCTACCTGCGGGAGAGCTTCGACGACCCCTACGATGAGCCTTTCACCATCACCGAGCCAGGCACCTACACCATCACGGCCAACCTCGCTACTCTGACCGTCACCATCGCGAAGGGTGAGGGGCCGGCCTATACGGCGCTCTGGTTCGTGGGCAACCCCACCGGCTGGAACTTTGTCCCCATGCAGGTCGATCTACTCGATCCCTACCTCTTTCACTACAACGGAGATCTCTCCGCCGGTGGCGAGTTCAAAATAGGCACACAACAGGGCAGCTGGGATGCACCCTTCTTCCGGCCCCCCGTGAATGGCACTACCGAAGGCGAGGGGCTCGAAGTGGAGGTATGGGCAGGCGACCCCGACAACAAATGGAACATCACCGGTGGCGTCTACAAGATCACGCTCGACACGCGTGAGATGAAGATCGATATCGTTCCCTTCACACCCTACCCCATGGTTTACCTGGTGGGCGATGCCACCCCAAACGGGTGGGACATCGGCAACGCCACACCCATGGAGAGCACCGACAATCCCAATATCTTCATTTGGAGCGGTAACCTCAAGGGCGGCGAACTCAAGTTCACGCTCGACAAGCAGAACGACTGGAACGGTGCCTGGTTCATTGCCAGTGAACCAGACAAGCATCCTTCCGGTCAACCCGAACCCATGATCTTCCACTATCCCGGTTCCGGGGTCGACTATAAATGGAAGATCACCGAGGCAGGGGGCTACACCATCCTTCTCGACCAGCTCAAAGAGACGGTCACCATACAGAAACAATAGTATCCAATCATGCTCTGCCGTGCCGGTCACCCCGACATGGCAGATGCAAATAAAAAGCATATTATGTTAAAAAAAATTACCGCACTGTTTGTGCTTATCCCTTTCCTGTTCGCCGCGTGCGACGACTATTACGATACGAAAAATGACCCCGTCACCTACGGCGACACTTACCTGCACATCGGCATCAGCACCGACAAGGCTCTCTACAGGCCTGGAGAGGCGGTCACCTTCACCCTGAAGGAGAAGCCTGCTGGCATACTCACTGTCCGTTATTTTCACCTGGGCACGCTGCTGAAGGAAGAGTCTGTGGATAACACCAGTTGGAGCTGGACTCCTCCGGAGGGCGACTTCAAAGGATATATGGCCGCCCTTTATGAATCGAAGAATGGTCAAGAGCAGCTGCTCTATACCATCGCCATTGATGTATCGTCAGACTGGACACGCTTTCCCCGCTACGGCTTCCTCTCCTCCTATGGAGAGATGAGCAAAGCCGAGATCGATCACCAGATCGACCTGCTCACCCGCTACCGCATCAACGGCATTCAGTTCTACGACTGGTTGCACGACCATCACCGTCCACTGGCCGGCACCACAGCGGCACCACAGCCCACCTGGCCCGACCTGATCGGTCGCACCAACTATCTCAGCACAGTGAAAGGTTATATCGATGCAGCACAGGCGAAAGGGATGAAAACGATGTTCTACAACCTCGCCTACGGGGCGCTGGAGAACGCCTCCACCGACGGCGTTGCCGAGGAGTGGTACCTATACCGCGACCAGGAGCACCGGGAGAAGGACAACCATCACCTCGATCCACCCTTCCGCAGCAGTATCTACCTCACCAATCCAGGCAACAGCGAGTGGCAGGCGTACCTGGCTGCGCGGCACGATGATGTGTACCGCGTTTTCAACTTCGACGGATATCATATCGACCAGCTGGGCAACCGCGGCACAGTATATGACTACGACGGCAATACAGTGGACCTTGCAGCAAGCTACCTCCCCTTTATCGCTGCCATGAAGCAGGCACAACCCAATAAGCGGCTGGTGATGAACGCTGTAAGCGGCTATGGACAGGAGCAGATTGCACAGAGCGCTACCGATATTCTCTACACCGAGGTGTGGGATGAGTGTCAAAGTTACGCCGACCTGGCGGATGTCATCGCCTACAACGACCAGCTAAGCGGCGGCAACAAGCGTACCGTGCTGGCAGCCTACATCAACTACGGCCGCTCAGGCAGCACGGGCTACGTGAACGCCCCCGGCGTGTTGCTGGCCAATGCAGTCATCTTCTCCTTTGGCGGGGCACACCTCGAGCTGGGCGAGCACTACCTCGCCAACGAATACTTTCCCAACAACAACCTGCAGATGAAGAGCGCGTTGAAGGAGTCGCTGCTGCACTACTACGACTTTATGACCGCCTACCAGAATCTGTTGCGCGATGGCGGTGAGCCGGTTCAGTTCGATATAAGCTCCTCGGATGAGAAGTTGATAGTAAAAAACTGGCCCGCCTCTCAGGGCAGTGTGGCTGTCACGGGTAAAATGTTTCCCGTACGCGATGTGATCCACCTGATCAATTTCACCGACGCCAACAGCATGGAGTGGCGCGACAACAACGGTTCACAGAAGGAGCCGGCNGCAATCACCAATGCAGACCTCGCCGTGAAGAGCCACAGGCCGGTGAAAAACGTCTGGTTCGCTTCTCCCGATTATCAGGGCGGAGTAGCCGTGTCGCTACAGTTCACCCAACAGGGAGATACGGTCAGTTTCACCCTTCCCCTGCTGAAATACTGGGATATGGTGGTGTTGGAGTATGCATAAATAAATGAAAACTGGATGAACAAAGCAAGACAATTATTCCTCTGGCTGCTCCTGATGCCAATGCTGTTGCGGGCAGAGCCAGGCAATGGACCGACAGTGACCTCCTATACAAAAGACGGCAACGGCGTGGTGTTTCATGCCACCGATGGCGCGAAACTCTCCCTCGCGATACTGAGCAGCGATGTGATCAGGATATGGTACGATCCTGTCGGCACCTTCCGGCGGAACAACCCCTCCTTCGCCATAGTCAATGAGCAACTGGAAGCACCGAGTGAAATCACGGTACATGAAGAGACCTCTGCCTATGAGTTCTTCACCCCCACGTTGCGTATACGCCTCAATAAGAACCCGATGCAGCTGCAGATCTTCGATAAGTGGCAGAAGCTCATCTTCAGCGATTACCAGGAAAAAGGACATGTATCAGACTCCACTGTGAAGAAAGCCTACAAGCTGCTGCGCAGCGATGAGCTGTTCTTCGGGTTGGGCGAGAAGAGCGGACCGCTCAACCGGCGCGGCCGCAGCTACACCATGTGGAACAGCGACCGTCCCTGCTATAGCACCACCGAGGACCCGCTATACAAGAGTATCCCTTTTTTTATGAGCAGCTACCACTACGGGATCTTCCTCGACAACACCTACAAGACACGGTTCGATTTCGGCGAGCATTCCGACAACTACTACAGCTTCGAAGCCCCCGACGGACCGTTTATCTACTACTTCATCCACGGGAAGGATTACAAAGAAATTCTAAGTCGCTATATTGACCTCACTGGCAAGCCTATCATGCCCCCCAAGTGGGCGTTTGGCTTCGCCCAGAGCCGCGGCCTCTACACCAAAGAGGCGCAGACACTGGAGATCGCGGCCGAGTTCCGTCGCCGCCAGATCCCCTGCGACATAATCTACCAGGATATTGGCTGGACTCAGCACCTCCAGGACTTCGAGTGGCGTGAGGGCAACTACAACGAACCAGAGAAGATGCTTGCCACGCTCCGGGAGCAGGGCTTCAGGGTGATCCTCTCGCAGGACCCGGTCATCTCGCAGAACAACCGCAAGCAGTGGGCGGAGGCCGACTCGCTCGGCTTCTTCGTGCGCGATGCGCGCACCGGTAAGGCATACAATATGCCCTGGCCCTGGGGTGGTAACTGTGGGGTGGTCGACTTCACCTTGCCAGCGGTGGCCGACTGGTGGGGCGCCTACCAACAGAAGCCCCTCGATGATGGTGCTGCCGGCTTCTGGACCGATATGGGTGAGCCCGCCTGGAGCAACGAGGAGGACATGGACCGCCTCCACATGCAGCATCACATTGGCATGCACGACGAGGTGCACAACATCTACGGCCTCACTTGGGACAAGGTGGTGAAGGAGCAGTTCGAAAAACGTAACCCCAACAGGCGGATCTTCCAGATGACCCGTGCCGCCTATGCCGGCCTGCAGCGCTACACCTTCGGCTGGAGCGGCGACAGCGGGAACGGCAGCAATGTGCTGGAAGGATGGGCACAGTTGCGCAACCAAGTGGCCATCGGCATCTCCGCCGGACTGGGAGGCATCCCTTTCTGGACCACCGACATATCGGGTTACTGTGGCGATATCGCTGACTATCCCGCCATGGCCGAGCTTTATACCCGCTGGATGCAGTTTGGCATCTTCAACCCGCTGAGCCGCGCCCATCACGAGGGTGATAATGCCGTGGAGCCCTGGCGTTTCGGCGAGGCAGCCGAACGGAACAGTCGATCCGCCATCGAACTCAAGTACCGCCTCTTTCCTTACCTCTACAGCTATGCCCGTGTGGCTCACGACACCGGACTGCCACTTATGCGCGGCCTCTTTATGGAGTACCCTTCCGATGCGCAGGCGCTCACTGTCGATGATCAATTCCTCTTCGGTGAGGAGCTGTTGGTTGCCCCCGTCCTGAAGAAGGGCGAGCGGGTACGCAGGGTTTACCTTCCCGAAGGGGAGTGGATCGACTTCCATGATCCGAAGCAGACCTATTTCGGAGGAGAGGAGATCGCCTACCGTGCACCACTCAGTGTCATTCCCCTCTTCGTGAAGAAAGGCTCCATCATCCCCATGATGCCGGTGATGCAATATATCCATGAGCGGAGCGATTACCCACTCTATGTGCATATCTTCCCCCATTACGAAGGGGAGACCGCCCGCTTTACGCTCTATGAGGATGAAGGTGAAGATCTCAGTTATCTCGAAAACATTGCCTCGCGCACCTTCTTTGCCTGCACCACGGAGACCGGTGGTTACAACATGGAGATCACCCCTGCCGACAACGGCTTCCGTCAGTCCGACCACCGTAACTTCATCCTCACGTTTCATCTCCATCAGCAACCGTCGCAAGTAATCATCAACGGGAAAAAGATCAAAGAACTGAAAGAGAAGAAGCTGCAGGAGCGGGCAGAGAATGACTTCACCACTACGGGCTGGTCCTGGAACGCATCCACCGGTGAGTGCCTGGTAAAAATACCCGATCAGCGAAAAAAGATAAACATAACCCTAAAATAAAAAAGATATGAGAAAGTTATTGATACTCTGCTTCGTCGCGCTATTCAGCATGACGATGCAGGCACAAGTGCTACGTTCTCACCAGGAAGATGCGGCGGTGAAACACACCTTTGCCGCAGAAGAGCTGCGTTCGCCCAACGAGGCGCTTACCCTGCAGTTTACGCTGCAGGAGGGAGGCGTGCCCGCCTACAGCCTAACCTATAACGGCAAAGCGGTAATCCGTCCCAGTCGCCTTGGCCTGAAGCTGCAGGGCGCCGGCAATGCAGAATTCGGCGCAGAGGTAAGAAAAAGCACCGACCCTGCCAGCTCGCTCTACGATGGCTTCCGGGTGGCGGAGACAGTGCGCTCCTCGTTCAACGAGACCTGGGAACCCGTCTGGGGAGAGACACGCACCATCCGCAACCACTATAATGAGCTGGCGGTGCACCTCACGCAGGAGCGTACCGGCAGGGAGATGATCCTCCGTTTCCGGCTGTTCAACGACGGACTGGGGTTTCGCTATGAGTTTCCCCACCAGGAACACCTGGTTTACTTCGTCGTGAAGGAGGAGCTGACCGAGTTCGCCATGACGGGCGACCATATGGCGTTCTGGATACCGGGCGACTACGATACGCAAGAGTACGACTACCACACCTCACGTCTCTCGGAGATCCGCAGCATCAACCGTGGCGGTCGCCAAGGTAACCTGTCGCAGACCGGATTCTCCGACACCGGCGTGCAAACTGCGCTGCAGCTGAAGACCGACGACGGGCTCTACATCAACCTGCATGAGGCGGCGCTGGTCAACTACGGCGCCATGCATCTCGACTTGGATGAGGAGACGTTCACCTTCCGCTCCTGGATCACGCCCGATGCCGATGGCAGCAAGGGACATCTGCAGGCCCCCTGCCACACCCCCTGGCGCACCGTCATTGTCAGCAGCGACGCCCGCGACATCCTTGCCTCCCACATCACCCTCAACCTGAATGAACCCTCAAAGATAGAAGATACCTCCTGGATCAAGCCCACCAAGTACGTAGGCGTCTGGTGGGAGATGATCACCGGTAAGAGCGACTGGTCCTACACCGCCGACTTGCCGTCGGTACAGATCGGCATCACTGATTACACCAAGGTGAAGCCGCATGGTCGCCATGGCGCCACCACTGCCAACGTGAAGCGTTATATCGATTTTGCTGCCAGCCACGGGTTCGATGCCGTGCTGGTGGAAGGGTGGAACATCGGCTGGGAGGACTGGTTTGGCAACTCCAAGGATTACGTATTCGATTTCCAGACACCCTATCCCGATTTCGACATCGATGAGATTCACCGCTATGCAAAGAGCAAGGGGGTGAAGATAATGATGCACCACGAAACCTCCTCCTCTATCCGCAACTATGAGCGTCACCTCGACAAGGCCTATCAGCTGATGAACAAGTATGATTATCCCTCGGTGAAGAGCGGCTATGTGGGTGACATCATCCCCCGCGGGGAGAACCACTACAGCCAGTGGATCAACAACCACTACCTGTACGCCGTGAAGAAGGCTGCGGAGTACAAGATCATGGTCAACGCCCACGAGGCGGTGCGTCCTACAGGATTGAGCCGCACCTGGCCCAACCTCATCGGCAATGAGTCTGCCCGAGGCACCGAGTATCAGGCGTTCGGCGGGAGCAATCCCAACCATGTCACCATTCTCCCTTTCACCCGTCTCATCGGCGGGCCGATGGACTACACCCCCGGCATCTTCGAGATGGATATCTCCAAGCTCAATCCCAATAACAACTCCCATGTAAATGCCACCCTTGCCAACCAACTGGCGCTCTACGTCACCATGAGCAGTCCCCTGCAGATGGCGGCCGACCTGCCGGAGCACTACGAGCGGTTCCCCGATGCCTTTCAGTTCATCAAGGATGTGGCGCTCGACTGGGACGAGAGCATCTATCTCGAGGCAGAGCCCGGCAAGTACATCACCGTGGCACGCAAGGCCAAAGGCAGCGACAACTGGTTTATCGGCAACACTGCCGGCAACGACCCTTTTACCTCGCAGATCGCGTTCGATTTTTTGGATAAGGACCGACTGTATATCGCCACCATCTATGCCGATGCACCCGACGCCCATTACAAAACCAATCCCCAGGCCTATACCATCCGTCAGGTGGTGGTCACCGGCAAATCGAAGCTGAAGCAACGCTCCGCCCCCGGTGGAGGCTATGCGATATCCCTCGTACCGGTAAAAGATAAATCAGAGACAAAAGGGTTGAAGCGGTTGTAGTTGTCAGTTATTAGTAGTGAGCTTGTTAATTGTTAATGCCTAAATTACGTTGACCGTTTTAGAGGTTAGTAAAATTACACAAGCAAAAGGCAACACGAGAAGATTTTAAATTAAGTACTAGTCAGAAACGGCGGCGGCGTTTCAGCTTCACATATCATTCCAGAATATAATTTATGAGAAATCAACCAAAGAAACGGTCAACGTATGTCAGGCACTGACACATTTGAACTCTAAACTCCACTATAATTCTTTATAACTTTATAAATTCAATAGTTCGTTAGAAAAAAATTAGCTGTTACGCAGCTTTAATGCCGAAATACAGAAGTTCTTTGACAAGGTGGTGACTTTTTAGGGTTTTAGGTTTTACACCGAAAGCCTCAATAAATCGATTCAACATAAAAGCATTGCGATACAACAGTTTATAGTTGGCGATTGAGAATGGTTCTTCTGCGTTCATTTTATTGCTCAGACGAATAATCTTTGCAATATTGACCGTTGTAAGTGATGCGTTGAAGTGAAAACAGAGTTTGTCCAAATTTCTTGCCTGAGAATGATTCAATCCGGTAGCCTGTTTGGCATCGCGGAAATTGAATTCCATTTGAAAACGACAGTGATAATACGCTAAAACATCAAGAGCATTCATTTGGGTATCGGTGGAGAATATCAAACGTTGTATCGTTTTTCCGTTTTTCTCCGTTTTTTGTTCGACAACCAATAAAATGTCTGTTTTCAAAGATTTGGAGTTGACAACGGCATAAAAAGCCCGGGTGTTTTCATTGATTTGAATTTGAGTAAAAACATTCATATTCAAATTCTCAAGGTCAACTTTTCCTGCCCATTGGGTTGGCCTTCCTTTACCGGAGTACTCACCCGTAAATTTATAGCGCAGGTTGGCATCGTCCCTGAGTTTAGATATTACGTGAAATCCGTTTTTCATGAGAGGTTGAATGAAGGTTGTTTTCGAAAAGAATGCATCTGCAACAACGATACGGGATAATTTCTGCAGTTCTTCTTTTCTCTCGATAATAGAAAGAGCATACCAATCGACTAAAGACATGGAGACTGTTTTTAATGTTTTTGAAGGAACAGTCTGTACGGCTTCCAAATGAAAGCTTTGATTTAAGTCGATGTCGATTAAAGCGATTTGTGCAATTTCAAGCCCCTTTTTGGTGCATTGGTCGCAGCCCGACCAAAATGAGCCGAGATAAGGTGTCTTATTACCCGATTTCTCGATATAGCTTGGGTCAAAGGAAATGGCGATTCGTTTGCCGATATGGGGAGTGATCAGTGAAGAGTTGAATGACATGAAATCAAATCTTTCTTTAAATTGATTCCGAAAACGTTGTTCGCAGTGCTTGCTGTAACGGCTCATTTGCTTAAAATTAATTCGACCGGGAATACAGAGATACAACATAAAGATTTCCAATAAAAAGTCACGTCGCCATTTATTGAGTGATAACCCTTTCAAAGCGTTACTGACAATTGAATTAAAGATGCTGACTTCCCTGAAAATCATACTTTATAAATTAGTTGAGTAATCTATAAAGATACTGATTTTCAGGGAGTTAACCAAATAAAAAAATATAAGATAATTTATTGATTTACAGTTATTTAACTATAAATATAACACACTATTGTAAATTATGTCCTCCGAAAATCTCTTTCTCAACACCCTTGCGTTCAAGTTCCCCAAAGATCCCGTCACTTTCTACTTTTCTCTCACCGACAGAAAAGACGTGAACCTGACAAAGCTCAACCACCAACTTTTTCCGTTGCATATCCACGAAATTTTTCCCGACATAAAGTTGAATAAATATTTCCATCTTTCGCCAAGTAATCATCAACTAATGACCGAGAAATGCCCGTTTGCCCACCCCCTTCATTGATATAACGCGTAACGCTATGACCTACATTATCTGCAGCATTATATTTTTTCCAAAATAAAATTTCCGGG
>JGI24708J26588_10003438_pt1 | contig 11436 bp, 11 predicted proteins | sample BioPla1DNA2_FD_26588 | JGI IMG/M metagenome (IMG submission 26588) | reverse complement strand
GTAATTAAAATAACTGCATTGGAGAATTTATGGAAGCAAAGAAAAAAGTGATGGTAGGTATGAGCGGCGGGGTAGATTCGAGTACCGCCGCAGCTTTATTATTAGATAAGGGATATGAAGTTTACGGTGCAACATTAAAACTTTGGGATCCGCCTAATGACTGCGATAAGCCTATGACAAGGACATGTTGCTCATTAGAGGATGTTGAGGATGCCAGAGCATCGGCTTTCAAACTGGGCATACCATTCTATGTGCTTAATATGAAGCAGCTTTTCGAAGATAAGGTCGTTAACTATTTTGCAGACTCATATCTTGGCGGAGTTACACCTAATCCGTGTATTGCCTGCAACAAGTATATAAAGTTTGAGGCAATGCTAAATAAAGCGATAGCCCTTGATATGGACTACATTGCTACAGGTCATTATGCAAGGGTCAAATATGATGAAAAATCAGGCAGATATATTCTAAAAAAAGCAAAAGACTTATCCAAGGATCAGAGCTATGTCCTTTATATGCTTACTCAGGATCAGCTGAAAAGACTTTTATTTCCCTTAGGTGACTACAGCAAGGCAGAGGTCAGAGTAATAGCTGAGAGCAAAAATCTGGTGAACGCAAAAAAGCCTGACAGTCAGGATATATGCTTTGTTTCAAACGGCAAGTATACGGATTTTATTAAAGAATATAAAGGAATAGACTTTGAAGAAGGCCTTTATCTGGATAAAGAAGGTAATATAATAGGTAAGAATAAGGGTATGATTAATTATACTATTGGACAAAGAAAAGGGCTTGGCATGAGCTTTTCCGAACCTAAATATGTAATTTCAAAAGACAGTAAGAATAACACCGTCACCTTAGGAAGTAAAGAGGACGGTATGGTTAAGAGTCTCATCGCAGAAGATATGAATTATATACTTTACAATAAACCCCGGACTGAGAAAGCTGTTATGGCCCGCACACGTTATTCACAAGAGGAAGTTCCCGCAAAACTTATTGCTTTAGAGGGTGACAGAGCACAGATAGTATTTGACAGTCCCCTTGCATTTGTGGCGCCCGGCCAATCTGTAGTTCTTTATGACGGTGACTTAGTGGTTGGAGGCGGAATAATCAGCGAAACACAGTCTTAATCATATATTGATAATACCTGTTTTCACATAAAGTTTTTTAAAAAATTCTTATTGACAGAGAGAAAAACTGACGTTATAATTAAAACATAGTAAACCAATATGAATAATAATATTAAGGAGGGGCCAATATGAAAATAGCCCGGAATCTTACAGATCTTATAGGTAGTACACCTCTTTTAAGACTTTCAAATTTTGAGAAATCAGAAAATCTGGATGCTGAAATCATCGGGAAACTGGAATATTTTAATCCCCTGGGAAGCGTCAAGGACAGAATTGGCTATGCTATGATTAAAGATGCAGAGGATAAGGGACTTATAAATAAAGATACAGTTATAATAGAACCTACCAGTGGAAATACAGGTGTTGCACTTTCTTTTGTGGCTGCCGCCAGAGGGTATAGACTCATTATTACATTGCCGGATACTTTTAGTATTGAGAGAAGAAATCTGATGAAAGCCTTAGGTGCCGAGCTGGTATTGACTCCGGGAGTTGAAGGTATGGCAGGAGCTATTAAGAAGGCAGAAGAGCTTGCTAAGGAAATTCCCAATTCTTTTATACCTCAACAATTTGAGAATCCGGCAAACTCTGAAATCCACAGGAAGACTACTGCTGAGGAAATTTGGAGAGATACTGACGGGCATGTCGACATTTTTGTTGCAGGTGTTGGAACGGGTGGTACTATAACCGGGGTTGGAGAAGTACTTAAAGAAAGAAATTCTGCTGTAAAAATAGTGGCAGTTGAGCCTGAAGACTCACCTGTTTTATCAGGTGGACAAAAAGGCACCCATAAGATACAGGGAATAGGCGCCGGCTTTATTCCAAAAGTTCTGAACATGAAAGTGCTTGATGAAATTATCAGAATAAAAAATGAAGAAGCTTTTACTGCGTCCAGAAAGCTTGCCAAAACAGAAGGCCTGCTTGTGGGAATATCAAGCGGTGCAGCCATTCATGCGGCAGAAGTTTTGGCAAAAAGACCTGAAAATAAAGGCAAAAGAATAGTAGTTGTGCTTCCTGATACCGGGGAACGTTATCTTTCTACAGCATTATTTGCAGATGAGTAGCAGACTAAAGACTCTCTTTTAATCTAAGCAGTGCGTCTGTAGAATAACCTCTGATGATGAACAGCTCAAGATTATTATTAATCTCCTGAACTGTTGAATTATTTTCCTCAACAAGGGCATTAAGAATATCTGAAGCCTCATCATAGTAATTATTGCAAAGAAGGCTATAAGCATAAATATGTCTGATGAAGGAGTCCGTGGGATTGCTTTTATAAGCAACCGAAACCATATCGAGGGCTTCTTCTTTTTTTTCATCATAAGCATACAGCAAATCATACATTGCATACATTGAAAGGTAGTATGGATCAAACTCAGCCATAGATTCTCTTACCAGTTTGTCAGCCTCTACTACGCTTAATCTCAGATAATACTCAGCTTCAGAATTTTTTTTATCGTAGGCTAAGTTGATGCCAAGATTGTAGAGGGAAACTACGTAAGATTTATGTAATTCAGGTTCATTACTATTTTCATAGAGCTTTTTGTATAGGTGAGCAGCCTTATTGTAATACTTAGCAGCCTTTTCGTTTTCTGTTGCCAGATTATAGCATGCTGCTGCATAAGAATAGAGATCTGCAAACATCATCTGATTTTCATTAGATGACAGGTCATCAGTCAGTTTTTTACGGATATCAATCTCGTTTATAAATGCTTCTGCTGCTTCCGGGTAATTTTTCTGCAGGAACTGGCAGAGCCCTATACTGTCATAACAGACAGCCAGAGATTCTGAGTATTCGTTATTTTTAAATAATTTTTCAAGCTTTGTATATACAGCAGCAGCTTTCTCATAATAGTAAACTGCCTTCTCATATTCCGACAAATACTGCATAAAAATCCCGGTGAGATTATAGCTGGTGGCTAAATCATTATTCTTCTTCTCGTCGTTGCTCTTGCCGGCAAGGGCCTTATATATTTTTATTGCTTCCTCGGAAGCATTTTGCGTTTCTTCAATATTACCGGTCAGCATGTATGCCCGCGCCAGATTCAGATAGTTTCTCGCTTTGTCCCCAATAGTGCTGTCAGTTGATCCGTCAATGGTCATCATTCTGTCCAGGTAGTTATTGTTATCACTGATTATTTTAACAAGAGCAGGAGCAGCTGCGGGTATATTTTCAACAGCAGAGGTGAGATTGCTGTTTATATCGTCAATAATATCTTTAATTAACAGTTCTTCACGTTGAGTATATATATAGTAATATGATGCCGTAAGCCATTGATATAAGGAATATAGACCTGAAGCAATCAAAAAGAGCGATAAAACCACGCCAGCGAGTATTGAGCAGCTTAGCCTTCTCCGTCTTGTTGCAATTCTTAGATGTTCAAAGTTGATGCTGGTTGCTGCCGCTATTACTCTCAAGAGCTCCTCCTTAAGCTTTTTCCTGCTAAATCCTTTTGCAGTGTACTTTACCCTTAAGGTTCGATTCTCTATTCCGGGTACCAGCTTAAGTGAGGGAGGAAAGCATATTTGAGGATCATCATCTATCAGCAGGGCGTAAATTTTGTCAGAACGCCCCAGTTCAATAAATGTTCTTACCTCTTTATCTACCCATTGGGATTCTGGAGTATCCTTTGAGCATATTACCAGTAAAACACGGGAAGATTTTAAAGCGGCTTCAATCGTATCACTTAATACTCCGGCAACAGGAAGCTCGGCATCATCACGGAATACTCGCTTTATATCGGCTTCTTTATAACGTCTGGGAGGTCTGAAGGTTTCAAGCAGTGTGTGAACTTTTTTGCAGATTTTATTATCACGGGGTTTATGACGGTAGCTTAAAAAGGCATCATAGACTGTATTTTGCTCTGCTTTTATCATCACAATCGCCCCCTTTACATTTCTTCGGCAATGTAAGTTAAATTCGCGGGTCTTATCAAAAGTGTCATTCTTAGAAGTTCGTTATTCTCGAGCCTGAGGACCGTAAATTTTATATTCTTGTTTATACGGCTATTAAGATAGGCTTCATACTGACCCAAATCCCTGAACTTAAAACCACCTGTTTCCACAATTATGTCTCCTGCCTGAAGGCCGTCACAGACTATGGAAACTTCTTCTTCAATTTCGGCTACAAGAATGCCGCTGGGATAAACTTTAGGGTCGGTGTCATTTGTAAAAAATTCGGATAACATTGAATAAAGCTCAGAACCTTCTTCCAGCATAGAGGCGGTTATCTTATATGCATTTACAGCATCTTTCTTTTTGCCTAAATAACGAAGTATTTTTGCTTTGTTACGGGATTGATTCAAATCGTCATCAGCCTCAGGCAAAAGCAGATCATCAACAGGCAGGAGCGGAATATACTCACTTTCTGCTATTCGCAACTTTTCGAGACTATTTACTAATAATGAGTTAACATAAGGCTGTATTTCAGGAGTGTCCTGAAAAATCAAAGGATAATTCTCACACATATCAGCCAGAAGATCCTTGGACAATTGAGTTTTTTCGATTGCTATATCTGTTTTATGCTTTGAATTGAACCAGAGGAAGGTAAAAAAACTACCTAAAAGTAAAGGTAATAATATAACAAGCAAAGCAATAGTTTTTAGCCGCTGACGGATTCTTTTATCATGTCTTTGCGCCAGGGTATCATAGCTGACACCAATGAGAGCGGCTACAATTTTAATTCGAGCATGATGTAAATGAGAAAGTGAAGATTTAATATCCTTTGCTCTAACGTCAATAGCAAGAGGTTCCACAATCTCGGTGATTTCCTGAGTTGTCCCGTCACTAAAGGTAATTATGCTTTTGCGGGTTTCAAAGAACTCAGGGGGGAATGCAGACTGCGGTTCTCCGCTGTAAAGTACGGGAAGAATATACTCTTTTCCCCTGATCGCCGTAAAATAGTTTATTGCCTGCCTGATACCCGGTGAGTTCCGGTCTTTATCATTGCATACAACCAATAACCAGCGGCAATTAGAGAGAATGTTCAACTGCCCGTTTGCTAACTGAGTCTCATCTTTAACAGGCAAGAGTCTCCCGCTTTTATACTTTACTTCGTCAGTCAGACTGTGTGCTTTTTTGGGGAGAGCATATGTTGATATCTCTGAGATCAGCTTTTCTGCGAGGATACGGTTTGCCGCTTCATCCACAAAGCAAATGCAGTAATCAAGGAACTCCATAATTTACCTCAGCACTTGTAATCTTAAGCTATTACAGAGATGAATTACCAAATGTTCTTATTACAATTATACCTTGAATTGGTAAATTGCAAAAGACAGTAAAATCTTTATTTTTTACAATGCATCAACATACCTGATATATATATCTTTTAAATCATTATATAGTTCGGATACAGAATTACTGGCGGGCGATAAAAGAACTGAATCACCAGGCTTTGCTGAGAGAAAAGCACAATCAACAGCCTGTTTCAGTGTGTTGCAATGAGTAATGCGAATATCGATTCCCTGATTCTTACCTACCAGCTTGCGCATAAGACTCATTTCAATAAGCCCCGATGTTTGGCCAATCAGAATTAAATGTTTTACCTTTGCAGCCAGGATATTTCCGAGCGAATCATAGGATCTGTTTTCATCATCGCCTCCTGTTATCAGAAGTATTCTTCGTTTAAAGGTCTTTAATGCTTTAATTGTATTTTCAGGGATATTTCCTGACAAATCAAAGTAGTATTTTACATTATTAAGTTCTCGTATCTCTTCGACAATGTCAACATCTCTATAATTTTCTGCGGGAATATCTTCTCCCGGTTTTTTCTCGTAAGATTCATTTTCTTCATCAGAAAAAATTAATTCTTCATCCATTTGCTTCTCCGGTAAGGGTCTGCTTCTTAATAATAATATATAAGTTGAAACATAAAATATGAACATCATATACATATGTCATCCTGAGGGTCGCGCACCCCCCACGGTCATCCTGAACGGAACATAGTGGAGTGAAGGATCTTTACGCTGTCATAAAAGTTTATTATAGATAAGGTTTGATATCTTGCCAAAAAGCGGGTACAATGTTTATATTGTATAAGAATAATGGGGGTAAAAGCGTGTCAAAACCTGTCGTTGCAGTAGTTGGAAGACCAAATGTAGGCAAGTCAACTTTTTTTAATTATCTTGCCGGAAGAAGAATATCTATTATAGAGGATACACCCGGTGTTACCAGAGACCGTATCTATGCTGAAAGCGAATGGAGGGGAAAGAAATTTACCCTGATAGATACAGGCGGAATTGAAGCCTATTCCGAAGACTATATTAAGCAGCAGATGGTAAGACAGGCTCAAATAGCCATTGATACCGCTGATGTAATTGTTCTGATGGTGGACATAAAAACCGGGTTAACAGCTGCAGATGAGGATGTGGCGGTTATGCTCAGAAAGTCGGCAAAGCCTGTTGTGGTAGCCGTTAATAAGGTTGACAGTATCGGGCAGACTCCTCCGGAAGCCTATGAATTTTACAACCTCGGAATGGGCGAAATCTACCCTGTTTCTTCTATTCATGGTTTGGGAATGGGTGAGCTTCTGGATGCAATATATGATTATTTTCCCGAGGAAAAACATGCTGTAGACGAAGATGATTACATCAAAGTAGCTGTTATCGGAAAACCTAATTCGGGGAAATCGTCCATCATAAACAGGATATTGGGCGAGGAGCGTGTCATAGTAAGCGATATACCAGGAACAACCCGGGATGCTATAGATACATTCTACGAAGCAGAAGGCAAAAAATACATGTTTATTGACACTGCCGGAATCCGCAGAAAAAGCAGAATAGACGAAGATATAGAAAAATACAGTATTATCAGGTCATGGACGGCTGTGGACAGAGCTGATGTATGTATTATTATGATAGATGCAAATGAAGGTGTTACAGAACAGGACACAAAAATTGCAGGTTATGCGCATGAACAGGGTAAGGCATCTATTATAGCCGTTAACAAATGGGATACCATCACTAAAGAAACCGGTACATTAGAAGAATACCGTAAAAAAGTAATTCAGTCTCTGGAGTTTATGAGCTATGCTCCAATAGTTTTTATTTCAGCAAAGACGGGCCAAAGAGTGGATCGCCTGCTCGAGCTTATAGAATATGTGAACAACCAGGCTTCATTCAGGGTACAGACAGGGATGCTGAATGATGTCTTAAATGATGCCATTGCCATGGTTCAACCCCCATCTGATAAAGGAAAGCGCCTAAAAATCTATTATATGACTCAGGTAGGGGTTAAGCCACCCAGCTTTGTTATATTTGTTAATAATGCCGAATTAATGCACTATTCTTATTCAAGATACCTTCAAAACACATTACGGAATAATTTTGGTTTCGAAGGCACACCTATTCGTTTTACTATTAAAGAAAAGGGAGATGAATAAATGCCTTTTGAAATAATTGTAATAGTATTTTCATCGGTTATCGGTTATTTATTAGGTAGTGTTAATACCTCGATTATTATTGGAAAACTTGTTTACAAGACAGATGTGAGAGAGCATGGAAGCGGTAATGCAGGGGCGACCAATGTATTAAGAACATTTGGCAAGAAAGCTGCCCTTGCAGTTGTTGCGGGGGATTTTCTAAAAGGAGTATTAGCCTGTCTGATCGGACGCTATGTCTTCGGTGAGATTAATCCCGGAAGCGGAATATTTCTGGGCGAATATTTTGCCGGATTTTTTGCTGTAATCGGGCATAATTGGCCAGCTTATTTTGGTTTCAAAGGCGGTAAAGGAGTAATGACATCTTTTGCGGTAATTCTTATGTTCTCGCCGATGGCGGCATTAATATGCCTTGGGGCTTTTATTGTTATTGTAGCAATAACGCGCTATGTTTCTTTGGGTTCGATGTTAAGTGCAATATTGTTTTTGATTATTATTTTCAATGAGCCTTTGCCTATGTTATTGATTGGAACCGCATTGGTAGCATTGATTATAATAAGGCACAGTGCAAATATCAAAAGGCTTTTTGCCGGAAATGAGAAAAGATTAACCTTTAAAAATACTAAGGAGAGATAATAGAGATGTCAGTAGTATCAATAATTGGAGCAGGCAGTTGGGGGACAAGCCTGTCTATTCTTTTGAATAAAAACGGACATGATGTCCGTGTATGGTCATTGTTTCAGGATGAAGTGGATATGCTCAATGATGAGAGGGAACATAAAAAGAATCTTCCAGGTGTAAGAATTCCTGAGTCTGTTATATTTACCACCAATCTGAAGGATTGCCTTGATGGACATAATTATATTGTCATTGTGGTACCATCACAGGTAGTTCGGGAAACCTGCAGATTGCTTAAACCATATGTATATAAGGATGATATAGTGATAATATGCTCAAAAGGGCTTGAAGAAAAAACAGGCATGAGACTTAGCGAGGTAATACTCAGCGAAATATCGGATGTTCAGCCCGTAGCGCTATATGGCCCCAGTCACGCAGAGGAGGTTGCCCATGGAATTCCTACAACGGTTGTAGCAGCATCTTCTAACCGTGATGCAGCCATAGAGGTTCAGGATCTTTTTATGTCACCAGCTTTTCGTGTTTATACAAGCTCAGACTTAATTGGAGCCGAAATCGGATCAGCTCTGAAGAATATTATTGCCTTATGTGGCGGGATTTGTGACGGCTTAGGTTATGGTGATAACAGCAAAGCCGCGCTGATAACCCGTGGAATTACCGAAATAGCCAGATTGGGCAAAGCAATGGGAGCCAGTTCAAAAACCTTTGCTGGCCTGACCGGAATCGGCGATATCATCGTTACTTGTACAAGCAATCATAGCCGGAACCTGCGGGCAGGAAGATTGATAGGCAAAGGTTATACTGTGGAAGAAGCCCAGAATGAAATTAAAATGGTGGTTGAAGGGATTTCAGCAACCCGTGCCGCCAAAGAACTTGCCGACAGGTATAATATCAGTATGCCAATAATTCAGGAGGCGTACAAGATTTTGTTTGAAGGTAAGCAATGCAAAGAGGCGGTATATGATCTTATGACCAGAAGCCGCAAACACGAAACCGAAGATACCGGTTGGTAAATTGGCAAGGGGATAAGAGTGACCGGGCTCAGGAGGACAGGCAGGAACAACTTCTTCAGTTGACTCGTATAGGGATTTGCCGGCTCATATACAGGGGGGAAAATAAAATGTCTGATTTAGTGCAAATAAAATTTAAGGCAAAAGCATTGTCGATTTTTCGAAAATTATTAGATGATCAGGTTATACAAGCCTTTCTTGAAATGATAGATGAAAACGAGAGCAATACCTCAGTAAAGATTGACAGATATGCGTCTTTCATACATCTGTTATTTCAATCAAATGAGAATTTTACTGAATATATTTGGCAGCGAATAGTTTTTGATGAAAACATATACATCCGTAAATGTGTAAATAAAGAAGACATTTCACCTATGCTGCGGGAGACGGTCAGACATGAACTTGAAACATTGCAGGAAATCTCACAAATAACATCACAGGATATAAAAAAAGAAATTAATTGTGACGTGTTTTTGCCTGAATGGACTACAAGCGGATATGACTTTGTAAATATGTATGAAGAACGGATAAATAGCTTGTTTACATCAGGATATGGCATCTACGCGAAGCATGCTGTATTTACATACAGTAAAGGCGAAATAGTGCCGGTTAAATATCCCGATCGTATCCGGCTTTCAAATTTAACGGAGTATGAACGGGAACGGAAAAAAATAGTGGACAACACGATTGCCTTTATAGAAGGTAAACCGGCCGCTAACACACTTTTATATGGTGATGCCGGAACAGGGAAATCTTCTACAGTTAAAGCTGTTGTCAATGAATTTGCAAACCGGGGCTTAAGAATGGTAGAGGTCAGAAAAAGCGATTTGCTTAAAATACCGGATTTAATTGAAAAGCTTGCCGGTAACCCGTTAAAATTTATTATATTTATTGATGATCTGTCATTTTCAAAGCATAATGAAGAGATTGGCGCATTGAAGGCTCTGCTGGAAGGAACTGTATCGTCCAGAACTCCAAATGTAATCATTTATGCTACCAGTAACCGCAGACATTTGATCAATGAAAGATTCGAAGACCGCCAGGGAACTGATATCCATATAAATGAAACGATTCAGGAGCAAACATCTTTGTCAGACCGTTTTGGACTTTCAATCCTGTTTTCTAAACCTGATAAAGACGAATACTTGAAGATTGTACACCATCTTATGAAAGAATATGAAGTCAGAGAGACGGAAAATATTGATTTGCTTGCTGAGAAATATGCTTTGGAACGTGGCGGACGCTCGGGCAGAACAGCACGCCAATTTGTAGAGAGTATAATGAGTGGTCTTTCATCCGAAGTAACCGGCTTATCTCACTGAAACATTTAATCAGATATATAGCTAAGTATAAGAAGCATCTGTCGAAAACGGCAGATGCTTTTATTATGCCATAATTCATGGGATCACAGCTTGGTCTGCCATTCGGTTTCTTTGAAGCCAACAAGCACAAAATCGTCTCCTACCAGAATCGGGCGCTTGACCAGCATTCCATCGGTAGCAAGCAGAGAAAGTTGTTCGTCCTCCGTCATAGAAGATAGTTTTTTCGAAAGCTCCAGCGCCCTGTATTGTAAGCCGCTGGTATTAAAAAATCGCTTGAGCGGCAGGCCGCTTTTCTCATACCAAACCCGTAGCTCGGCTTCAGTGGGATTTTCGGTTTTAATGTCGCGTAAATCGTACTTAACACCTCTGGCATCGAGAAACGCGCGTGCCTTCTGGCAGGTGCTGCATTTAGTATAGCAAATAAATAGCATAAAGATTCCTCCGCTTTCGGTGTTATGGATTTTGTGTATGACGATAAATCGAGTGCCTCAAGCGTTTCGCCTCGCTTCGATGACATTTTCTGCTCTGAGTATAGCATAATACTACCGGATTGTCAGGGGAAAGTGGTTCGACAACTGGGAAATATGGTGATGCCGGAACGTAATAATTTCATTGTGAAACTTCTCCTTTCAAATTTCATGTATTAGTATATTTTGCACGTCATAACTTAATCATCTTCAAAGTCGAATACTTCCTCAATTGTTTTAGAGAAGATTTTAGAAAGTGAATATGCAAGACGAATAGATGGATCAAACTTGCCGGTTTCAATTGCATTTATAGCTTGTCTTGATACTCCGGCAAGCTTACCTAGCTCTGCTTGTGTTAAACTTAGTGCCTCTCGTAATGTACGTACTTTATTTTTCAAAACAAACTCCCTTCGTGTCAAGTTAACATTACATGGATAATATCATACTATTTCACAAAATGTCAAGCTAACCTTACACAAGATGTTGCGAATTCTTCTTATGTTG
>JGI24708J26588_10003436_pt1 | contig 11438 bp, 7 predicted proteins | sample BioPla1DNA2_FD_26588 | JGI IMG/M metagenome (IMG submission 26588) | reverse complement strand
GCCTATTGATATTGAAATCAGCAAAAATAGGTTGCTAGCCAAAGAGGCGGGGATTATTGTAGAAGGGCTACTAGATAGTGAAACAAACCCAATAAACCTAATAATAAGTGATAACATCATAAGCAGTGACCAACATGGCTTTGCAGTAAGTAGTTCTATAGAACTTAATAACCCCAGCTCTGCTGTAATGATCGTAGGAAACAAGATAAATGCTAAGAAATCTAACATTTTAGTCTTTAATGAACCCTACTGGGCACAAGGTTTGGCTACCACTATGGCCTTGACAGACCTTGAAATAATGGAAGAAGGGCAGGATATTCTCCCCCTAATAGTGCGCTATAACAGCTTAAGTAATGAGGCTGCAGTCGATAACTGGGCTGAAGNAAACCTAGATATAAGACTAAACTGGTGGGGTTCTGATGAGGGTCCCGATCAAGATCTACTTTTAGGCAATATCCTCTACGATCCTTGGATGGCAAGCCTTGACCTTGATGCTAGTATCGAAGATGGCAAGGTTACAGCCCTATTTAGCCTATTAGACAGCGATGGCGAAAAGATAAGTGACCAAGGCCTAAGTATCCGCTTTACTGTAAGCGGTGCCAACAGCTTAACCCAGGATATAGCTATAATAGATGGGCTAGCCAGGCTAGAGTACGATAGCACAGCTGACGGTACTGATACAATAAAGGCAGAGCTAGTCTTTGCCGGTGAGACTGATGGGCTAGAGGTAGAAGAAACACTAAAGGTTAATAGTAAGGAGCCAGAAGAGAGTCCTGAACCAACTGATGAGCCTCAAGAAAGCCCTGGGGGGGGAGCCTACAGAGGAGCCAAAGGAGAGTCCATCACCCTCCCCCACTACCGATACTGATGGTGAAAATGAAGAAATACCAAAGACCGGAGACAAGAGNCTTTCNCTAGTCTACTATGGTCTACTCCTTGCCCTATCAGGACTGGTCCTTTTCTACAAAAGGGTTAGGACCTTAAAGGCAAAATAAGGGCTAGTTTAATCTAGGATCCTTAGTGCAAAGTTAGGGATGGTTTAATATAGGACCATTAATACGAAATAAAGGCTAGCTTAAAATAGCTAATATCATATATTAGGGCCGGTAAAAACCGGCCCTTTATTTATAGCTTTCTCAGTTTATCTGGATTTTTCTTCATTAATTTAGGAAAAAAGAAGGAATTTAAATTCCAATATAGTAATATAAATATATTATTGTGCTTGCCTCCATAATTATCATAAAAGAGGCAAGCATTATTATGATTATTTTTAATCAATAGGGGTTTTGGAGGTAACAAAATGAATAAAAAACGACAAGTATCATTTTTACTAGCCCTTCTGCTTACTTGCCTATTACTAGTACCGGGTTTATGTTTAGCAGAGGAAGCCGAGCTTGTACTAAAGCCGGGCGATTCCATACAGGAGGCCATAGACTCAGCTAATCCTGGAGCTAAGATTTTGCTTAGCCCTGGTGAATACAAGGAGGATATACTTATAAACAAGTCCCTCACCCTCACTGGTCAAGACGGTGCTATTTTAAATGGCAATATGGCCTATTCCACCATCTTGGTAGAGGCAAGCGGTGTTACAATCAGCAATCTAGAAATTAAAAACGCCTCAGCCTGGGACATCATGGTCTCAGCAGGGGTAAATAACGAATATTCTCAGACCGATAGATTTAGCTTTAAGGTAAATAATTGCAAGCTAACTAGCTATTTTGACAATGCTAGCGCCTGTGGTATTGCCTTTTCAGGGGACTTTAAGTATGCAGATATTGAAATTAGCGATAACATAATAAAGGACTACCATTATCATATAAGCTTTGGCAANGTAGAAGCCAATGTTTACGATAGCAATATAATAATAAAGAACAATAGGCTAGAGTGCCACGAGCTAGCAGGTGACAATTTAGTCAGGCCCCTTGACCTTATCTTTGCAGATTCAGACAATCTAAATATACAGCTTGAAAACAACACGATCATAGCTGATGCTCCTAACAGTAGTAGTTTAAAGGATACAAGGGCAATAGACCTTGCCAATCTTAAAAACAGCCAGGTTTCCATCAGCAAAAACAGTATGGAGAACATATCACAGGGAGTCCACCTAAGCGGTGACAAGGCTGAATTTAGCTTTACTAAAAATACTATGACCTTTTCAAAAGACCTAGCCAGTCAGGATGATTACGCCTTTTATGTAGGGGCACTACCAAACTCAAGCCTGCTTTTTGAAAACAATGAGATCAGCCACTACCATTATGGCCTCTACTTTGACAGTAGCGGTACAGAATCAGACCTGCTTTTTAACGATAATAGTATTGAGGCCAAGGTCCCTGTTTATGTTAAGGGAATATCGGGCGAAAAGGGCTCAGCCTCTGCTAATAGCAGGATCATTATTAGCAACAACAGATTAGCAGCAGAGACTTCTGCCTTTTTGCTAGGGAATATAAATGATAGTAGTAGCTCCTCTATCTCCCTTAGTGTAAAGTCTAATAATATAGCTAGCCAAAAGGATGCTATCATCTTTGACAGGGCCTTTGAGCTAACAAATTCTAATTCCTTTATTAGCTTTACGGCAAACAGCATATCAGCAAATAATACCCTAATCGGGCTAAATGAGGCTAATCGTGAGACAGTTTTAGAAGCTCTAACCTTTAGATACAACTATCTAAAGCTAGCNGACAAGGGCAAGATTGAAAACAAAAGTGTATATGCCCTTGATATCCTTTTAAACTGGTGGGGCCAAGACCAAGGGGCAGATCCTGATAGGATAGTTGGTAGCTGCCTGTATGAATACCACCTGCAATCCTTAGACCTAGAAGCCGAGGCCTTGGGCAGCCAAGTAAATGCCCTAGCTAGAATCAGAGATAACTCCAATAATATAATCACTAACACAGACCTAACCGTTCGCTTTACCGTCAATGGGGCCAACAGCCTAGTAAAGGACCTGACCCTAGCTGAGGGTGAGGCTAGCCTACAATATGATAGTGAGGCTAATGGAAACGACACAATAAAGGCTGAGCTTATCTTTGCAGGAGAGGTCCAGGACATGAATAATGACCTGACCCTGGCCGTTAAAAAGAAGGAGGAGCCCCAGGAGGCAAAAGACCCCTCCCCCACTACTGGCCAGCAGTCCGATGACAAAGACACTAGTTCAGGCCAGGGTTTAGATAATAAGGTCTTACTTTTTATTATTGCAGGAGCAGTAGCCTTAATTGTAATAGTAGTCCTACTTGTCCTCTTAACCCGAAAGAAGCCTCAGTCAGGCAAGGCTGATAGGACACAGTAATAAAAGGGCCTAGGATTTATTAGGCTAAAATTTCCTAAAATAGTACTTGACAAAGTTTGTAGCCTATAGTAATATTGCCTAAATTAATATTGCAAAACCGATGAGGCGGAGATAAAGGTGGCCATGCTCCCACAGAGAGTCTGCGTTGCTGAGAGTCAGATGGAAAACAAGTCATCAAATGGACCGCTGAGGGTGTAGTCAAATCATAGTCCCTTGACTATGAGAGTATTCTACAACGTGAGGCATACGTAAGTTGCCGGGGGTATGTTAGTACCCTGCTAAGTGTACGACTTGTTTTCGTAAATCAAGGTGGCACCGCGGATAGCCTAATTCGTCCTTGACAGAATCCTAATAATTCTGTCAGGGACTTTTTTATTTACTGACAGAATAGAAAGCGAGGTAATCATGTTCTATCCAAGCCTAAAAGAAGTTCAAAAACTAGCCAGGTCAGGCGATTTTAAAACAGCCCCTATAAGTATGGACCTATTATCAGATCTTAAGACCCCAATTGAGGTCCTAAGAATCCTTAAAAATGTTTCTAGCCACTGCTATATGCTAGAGTCGGTCCTAGATAATGAAAAATGGGGCCGGTATACCTTTCTAGGCTATGATCCCAAAATGGAAATTACCTGCCTAGATGGGGAGATGAAAATCGGAGACAAGACCCTTAGAACTAGTCAGCCTGAAAAATACATAAGGCAGGTCCTCAAAGACTACAAGAGTGCATCCATCCCTGGCCTTCCTAGCTTTACAGGTGGACTTGTAGGTTACTTTTCCTATGACTATCTAAAGTATGGTCAGTCTGATCTTAGGCTTGATGCCTTAGATAGGGAGGGCTTTATGGACCTTGACCTAATGCTCTTTGACAAGGTTATTGCCTTTGATAACTTTAAGCAGAAAATCATCCTTATAGTAAATATCTTTTTAAATGACTATGAATCTGAGTACGAGCGAGCAAAGAAAGACCTGCTAAAGATGGCAGACCTAATCTGCAAGGGGCAGGCCAAGGTAGAAAAGGCTGGCAGGTTAAAATCAAAGATCATACCCTTATTTGATAGGGACAGGTATATAGGCATGGTAAGGCAGGCCCTAGACCATATCAAAAGGGGTGACATCTCTCAAATCGTTCTGTCAAACCGCTTTGAGGCTAAGTATGAGGGTAGCCTCCTTAACTGCTATCGGATTTTACGTTCAATAAACCCCTCCCCCTATATGTTTTACTTTTATAGTCCGGATATGGAGGTAGCAGGTGCCTCCCCTGAGACCCTGGTAAGGCTAGAGGCAGGGGTCCTTCATACCTTTCCCCTAGCTGGTACCCGGCCCCGGGGCCAGACCGAAGAAGAAGACAAAAGGCTGGAGGCTGAGCTTTTGGCTGACCCCAAGGAGCTAGCCGAACACGATATGCTAGTTGACCTAAGCCAGTATGATCTTGAAAAAATCTGCACTAGCGGCAGTGTAGTAGTAGAAAAGTACCACTCAATAGAGCGGTATTCCCATGTTATGCACATTGGGTCAACTGTTAGGGGTGACCTAGCTGAAGGCAGGGATGCCCTAGATGCTATAGGAGCCATCCTACCGGCAGGAACCCTATCTGGTATGCCAAAGCTTAAATCCTGCCAGCTTATCAATGATATTGAAAATAACAAGCGGGGCATATACGGAGGTGCCATAGGCTACCTGGACTTTACCGGTAACATGGACACCTGCATAGCTATCCGTATAGCCTACAAAAAGAATAACAAGGTCTTTGTCCGAAGTGGTGCAGGTATCGTGGCAGGCTCTTTGCCAGAGAGGGAGCATGAGGAGTGCCTAAACAAGGCAAGGGCCCTAATAAAGGCTCTAGAGCTAGCAGACCAGCTGGGCTAGTAGGAACTAAGATGAGAGAGGGTCTAGAAATATTGAAATAAGGGACAGTCAAGTTTATAGGAAAAGAATCTGCAAAGAAAAGGACCATAAAGGAGGAGAAAATGATAAAGGAAGCTATTAAAAAAATCGTAGACAAGCAAGACCTAAGCTATGAAGAGGCCTATGGTGTAATGAGTGAGATAATGAGCGGGCAGACCAGCCAGGTTCAAAATACTGCCTTTCTAGCAGCCCTTTCAACCAAGAGCACAAAGGCTGAAACCATAAGCGAGATTATGGGCTGCGCCAATGCAGTAAGGGACCATGCCCTAAGGATAGACCATGATATGGACCTGTTTGATATAGTAGGTACTGGTGGTGATGGGTCTTTAAGCTTTAACATTTCTACCACCTCTGCCCTAGTTCTAGCTGCAGGAGGGGTCAAGGTTGCAAAGCATGGTAACAGGGCAGCCTCCTCTAAATGTGGTACTGCCGATTGCCTAGAGGCCTTGGGGGTAAAGATTGACCAGCCACCTGAAAAGTGTCTTGACCTCCTAGAATCCATAGGCATATGCTTTATATTCGCCCAAAAATACCACCAGTCCATGAGGCATGTGGGGGCCATCCGCAAGGAGCTTGGCATCCGGACAGTCTTTAATATCCTAGGACCCCTGGCAAACCCTAGCTCCCCTACTATGATGCTATTAGGGGTCTATGATGGGTCCTTGGTAGAGCCTTTGGCCAAGGTCCTCCATGGCCTAGGCGTTAAACGGGCCATGGTAGTCTATGGCCAGGATAGGCTAGATGAAATCTCCATGAGTGCCCCTACAAGTGTGTGTGAGCTTGACAATGGTAGGCTTACCAGCTATGAGCTTTGCCCTGAGGACTTTGGCCTTAGGACCTGCGAGAAGGCTGACCTAGTTGGGGGCTATCCACAGGAGAATGCAGCCATAACTAGGGCTATCCTGTCGGGAGAAAAGGGGCCAAAAAGGGATGCGGTCCTACTAAATGCCGGTGCAGGCCTATATATAGCAGGCAAGGCCGAAAACATAGGCCAGGGCGTAAATCTAGCCGCTAGCCTGATTGACACAGGCCAGGCCATGGAAAAGCTAGACCAGTTTATAAAGGCTAGCAATTAGGGTGAAGGCTATGAAAACTATCCTAGAAACAATCGCCGACTACACAAGGACTCGGGTCCAAAATGACAAGGCCAGGCTTGACCTAGACCAGCTAAGGGACCTAGCCAGGGCAAAGGGACCTGCAGACGGGTCTGCCTTTGAAGAGGCCTTAAAAAAGCCTAAGATGAGCTTTATCTGCGAGATTAAAAGGGCCTCTCCCTCAAAGGGCATAATCTCAGAGGACTTTCCCTATCTTGAGATTGCAAGAGACTATGAGCAGGCAGGAGCAGAAGCAATTTCCTGCCTAACTGAGCCAAAATGGTTTCTTGGTTCGGATAAAATTTTTAAAGATATAAGGGCAAATGTGGCTATCCCAATGCTACGCAAAGACTTTGTGGTTGATGAATACCAAATATACCAGGCCAGGCTATTAGGGGCAAGTGCCATCCTCCTTATCTGCTCAATCTTAGATAAAGACACTATCGCTAAATATCTTGACCTTGCTGACAGGCTAGGCCTAGCTGCCCTAGTNGANGCCCATGACGAGGCTGAGGTAAAAATCGCTATCTCAGCAGGGGCCAGGATAATAGGAGTAAACAACCGTAACCTAAAGGATTTTTCTGTAGACACCGATAANTCCATTAGGNTCCGCCAGCTCGTGCCAGATGATATAGTCTTTGTAGCAGAAAGCGGGATAAAGAGTCGAGAAGATGTAAGGCTACTAGAAACCGAAGGAGTAGACGCCATCCTAATTGGTGAGGCCCTAATGCGGGCCCAGGACAAAAAGATGACCCTAGCTAGGCTAAGGGGTGACCTATGATGCAGGTCAAGATATGCGGTCTTAGCCGCCTTGTAGATATTGACATCGTAAATGAGGAAAGGCCAGACTATTGTGGCTTTATTATAAACTATCCAAAAAGCAAAAGGAGCCTGTCCCCAGAGGACCTATCTCCCCTGCTAGCTAGACTAGGCTCTCATATTAGTCCGGTTGGGGTCTTTGTAGACCAGCCACTAGACCTAGTTGCTGGTATTTTAAACAGGACAAAGATAGCTGTTGCCCAGCTACATGGCAAAGAGGATAATGAATATATTGCCAGGCTAAGACTTAAAACTAGCAAGCCCATCTGGCAGGCCTTTGAGGTTACGGGCATAGAGGATATAGATAGGGCCGTAAATAGCCAGGCTGACCTTGTCCTGCTCGACGCTGGCAAGGGGGCAGGCCTAGCCTTTGACTGGACCCTTTTAGAGGGCTTTCCAAGACCCTTTGCCCTTGCAGGAGGACTAAGGCTAGACAAGCTAGAAAGAGCCTTAAGGACAGGGGCTAGCCTACTCGATGTATCAAGTGGGGTTGAAAGTGGTGGTAAAAAGGATCCGGAAAAGGTAAAAAGTTTTGTAAATCTAGTTAGGAGCAGGGGTTAAACTTTCAAAAGTTAGTCTTATAAAGGATAATCCTATAGAGGCTAATCATACAAAGGATAAACTTTCAAGAACTAATCCTATAAAAGCTAAGCCTTCAAAGGCTAATCTACTAAATCTAGTCTTTATCTAGTCTTTCAAGGGCTAATACTATAGGGGCTAATCTACAATAGCTAATCCTACAGCTTAAGTATAGACAATTATGAGAAACGGAGATGAACATTTTATGACTATGAGCAGAGGGCGGTTTGGGGTCCATGGGGGCCAGTATATTCCTGAGACCCTTATGAATGCAGTCCTAGAACTGGAGCAGGCCTATAACTACTACAAAAATGATCCAAAATTTAAGGCTGAGCTTACAGACCTTTTAAATGAGTATGCAGGCAGACCCAGCCCCCTTTATTTTGCAAAGAGACTGACAGAGGACCTAGCTGGTCCTAAAATCTACCTAAAGCGGGAGGACCTAAACCATACAGGCTCACACAAGATAAACAATGTCCTTGGCCAGGCCCTTTTAGCAAAAAAGATGGGCAAAAAGCGACTAATTGCCGAGACCGGTGCTGGCCAGCACGGGGTTGCAACTGCCACTGCAGCAGCCCTTATGGGGCTAGAATGTGTGGTCTTTATGGGAGAGGAGGACACAAAACGCCAGGCCCTAAATGTTTATAGGATGAAACTGTTAGGGGCAAAGGTAATCCCAGTAACTAGTGGTACTGCTACTCTAAAGGACGCGGTGTCTGAAACCATGCGAGAATGGACCAGGCGGATAGATGATACCCACTACTGCCTTGGGTCTGTAATGGGCCCCCACCCCTTCCCCACCATGGTTCGGGACTTTCAGGCAGTTATATCAAGGGAAATAAAGGACCAGGTCATGGAAAGGGAGGGTCGCCTACCTGATATGGTCATAGCCTGTGTAGGTGGTGGTAGCAATGCCATAGGAGCCTTTTACCACTTTATAGATGACCCATCGGTCCAGCTTATCGGCTGTGAGGCAGCAGGTAGAGGCATTGATAGCCTAGAGACAGCCGCCACCATAAATACTGGTAGTATGGGGATCTTTCACGGCATGAAGTCCTACTTTTGCCAGGATCAGAACGGCCATATAGCCCCTGTCTACTCCATTTCAGCAGGTCTAGACTATCCAGGTGTCGGTCCTGAACANGCCTGGCTCCATGATATAGGGAGGGCAAAATACGTAGCCATAACTGATGATGAGGCAGTTGATGCCTTTGANTACNTAAGTAGGACAGAAGGGATTATTCCTGCTATAGAATCTGCCCATGCCCTTGCCTATGCAATAAAGATAGCCCCCAAGATGGATAAGGACCAGCTTATGGTTGTCAATGTCTCAGGCCGGGGCGACAAGGACTGTGCTGCTATAGCAAGATACAGAGGTGAAAATATAAATGAGTAAAATAAAAGAAGCCTTTAAAAATAAAAAAGCCTTTATCCCCTTTATTAGCTGTGGTTACCCGGACCTTGACTTCACCGCCGACCTGGTAAGGGCCCTAGCTGATAATGGAGCTGACCTAATAGAGCTGGGTATCCCCTTTTCAGACCCTACAGCTGAGGGTCCAATTATCATGGAGGCTAGCAGCAAGGCCCTAGCTGGAGGGGCCACTATAGACAGGATCTTTGATATGGTCAGCCAGCTTAGAAAAGATGTTAGGGTCCCTATGGTATTTATGACCTATGCCAATCTAGTCTTTTCCTATGGTATAGATTCCTTTGCCAAAGAGTCTGCTAAGCTAGGTATGGACGGTCTTATCCTGCCAGATGTCCCCTTTGAGGAAAAGGAGGAGTTTGCGCCCGCCTTTAGAAAATACGGGCTAGACTTTATCAGCCTGATTGCCCCTAGCTCTAGGGATAGGATAGGGCTAATAGCCAGCCAGGCAGAGGGCTTTTTGTACTGCGTATCCTCTCTTGGCGTAACAGGTACCAGGGACCATATCACAACTGACATAAAGGGGATGGTTGACAGGGTAGGCTTGTCCAATCCTGATATCCCCTGCGCCATAGGCTTTGGCATTTCAAATCCTGACCAAGCCAGACAGCTATGCCAGTATGCAGACGGTGTTATTGTAGGCTCTGCCCTTATGAAGCTGGTAAAGGACCATGGCAGGGCTGCTCTAGGCCATATAATTGACCTATCAAGGCAGATAAAGGCAAGCATAAATGAATAGTTTATCCTAACAAAAAGGCCTGGGTTCATATGCCCAGGCCTTTATAAGGTTTGTCTTGCCAATGTTTTTAGATGCTAAAATAATACTTAAATTTTTATTCTGAGTCAGCCAGCTTGGTTAAAAGCAGGTTGCTCCTTTTTATAAATTCGGACATCTCTTGAGGCTCAAGGGGCTTTAGACTAATCATGGCCAGGTCGTAGATATGCCTTAGAATTAGGTCTGTATCCTCCTTTTTATCCTCCTTGCCCTCATATTCAACCAGTTTCTTTACCAGGGGATTATTTATATTAAGGACAAGGGTCTCCTCCCTTGCCATAGTTGCAAAGCCCATACCTGCTCCAAACCTTTCAGTCATCTCCTGCATCCGTCTCGAATGCTCAGGTAGGACCATAATAGCAGGTGTATCTTTGGCCTTTAAGGCCTCTACGCTAAGCTTTAGTTCCTCCTGGCCTAGGGCCTCCTTAAATAGCTTTTCCAGGCTCTCTTTAGCCTTTTCATGGTCTCCGTCCCCAGCCTGCTCATCTTTTATTAGGTCGGAAATATCAGAGTCTACTCGGCTAAAGCTTACACCGGATTCCTTCATCTCTAAAAAGTTAATAAAGGCACTGTCTATCTCAGTAGTCAAATGCAGGGCTTCAAGGCCATATTCCTCAAACATCTGTATATACTGGGCCTGCTGCTTTTCATCAGTAATGTAGAATACCTGGTCCTTGTGCTTGTCCTTGTTACGGTCTAGGTAGTCCTTTAGGGCCACATAGTCTCCCTTGGTATCCTTAAATATCAATATCTTTTTAACCCTGTCATAGAACTTGTCATCCCTCATACAGCCATACTTGATAAAGGGGTTGATATCATCCCAGTAGCGGTTAAAGGCATCCCTTTCCTTTTTATACATGCCTGTTAGCTTGTCGGCAACCTTTTTACTGATATGGTCAGATATCTTTTTAACCTGGCCATCGTTTTGTAAAAAACTCCTAGATACATTTAAGGGTAGGTCAGGACAGTCAATTACGCCCTTTAGCAGTAGCAAGAACTCTGGTATAACCTCTTTTATATTGTCTGCTACAAAGACCTGGTTGTTGTATAGCTTTACCCTACCCTCTAGAGTCTCGTACTCATTGGCTAGCTTGGGGAAATATAGGATACCCTTTAGCCTAAAGGGATAGTCAACATTTAGGTGGATCCAAAAGAGGGGGTCTCGGTAGTCCATAAAGAGCTTTTTATAAAAGTCCTTGTAGTCCTCATCGGATAGGTCTGAGGGCTTTCTAAGCCATAGGGGGTTGGTATCGTTAATGGGCTCCTCTTCAGGCTCTATGTCCTCTAGGTCCTCATCGCCATCTACCTTGTCCTGGTCAGTAGCCTCAGCCTCCTTATCCTGGTCATCTCCCTTGTCAGTATCAGTAGTCCCACTAGCTTGGTCTTCTCCACTGTCAGCATCTGTAGCCTGGCCCGCCTGGTCTTTGGAGTCGGCCTTTTTATCCTTTTTAGCCCTTTTCTTTTTCTTTTTCTCCCTTTCCTTTTCAGCCTTTATCCTTTCCTCCTCGTCCTCTAGGTAAATCTCAGTAGGCAAAAAGGCGCAGTATTTTTCAA